>JAESGS010000047.1_pt1 | contig 293314 bp, 268 predicted proteins | sample 9269761 | NCBI WGS metagenome assembly JAESGS01 (sample SAMN15741799, study PRJNA653493) | algae metagenome | isolation source: Cyanosarcina radialis HA8281-LM2 and co-occurring heterotrophs from damp... | place: USA: Makauwahi cave, Hawaii | collected 2011-01-06 | reverse complement strand
CGCGTGCCTTCGTAATCGATGCCCAGGCCGCCGCCGACATCGACGTGGCTGATGGTCGCGCCCAGCTTCGACAGTTCGACGAAATAACGCGTCGCCTCGCGCATGCCGTTGGCGATGTCGCGCACGTTGCTGATCTGCGAGCCCATGTGGAAGTGCAGCAGGCCCAGCGTGTCCTGCAGGCCGGCGTCGCGCAGCTGCTTCCACAGGTCCAGCACCTGGCGCGGGGACAGGCCGAACTTGGCCTTGTCGCCGCCGCTGTTCTGCCACTTTCCCGCGCCGAGCGTGGCCAGCCGCATGCGCACGCCCAGGCCGGGCTTCACGCCCAGCTTGCGCGATTCTTCGATGACCAGCGCCAGCTCGGACGGCTTCTCGATGACGATGAAGGTCTGCAGGCCCAGCTTGCGGCCGATCAGCGCCAGGCGGATGTACTCGCGGTCCTTGTAGCCGTTGCAGACGATCAGGCCGCCGGGGCGCGACAGCGCCAGCACGGCCATCAGTTCGGGTTTGCTGCCGGCTTCCAGGCCGAAGCCCTCACCGGCATGCGAAGCCAGCGTGCCGGCGACGCCACGGTGCTGGTTGACCTTGATCGGATAGACCGCCGTGTAGCCGCCCTTGTATTCCCAGTCGGCCTGCGCCTGCGCGAAGGCCGACTGCAGCTTGGCCAGGCGGTCGCCCAGGATGTCCGGGAACCGCACCAGCAGCGGCAGCTGCGCGCCCTGCGCGCGCGCGGCATCCACCACCTCGGGCAACGGAATGAGCGGACCCTGCGCGCCCTTCGGCGAGACCACGATGCGGCCGGCGCTGTCCACGTCGAAGTACCCCTCCGCCCAGTGCGGGATGGAGTAGGTCTTGCGGGCTCGGTCGGTGGACCAGTCGCTCATTGAGGCAGCTCGGGAAAACGAAAGGGCGTGCATTCTAACGCCCCTGCCGTGGCCGGCCGGTTACCGCCGCTGGTGGACCGGTTCGCCCACCCTTAGCCTGAGCTGACGCAGCTCGGGCGTGCGCCGGGTGGTAGTGAGGACGGTGAAGGGGCCCGGCAGCGCCAACTGGGCGGTGAGGCGGGGGACGGCGGCGGTTTCACTGGCCACCGAACCCGCCCACTCCAGCAGCACCACGAAGTGCGGTTCCACCGACAGGCCCGGCGCCCTCCGGCGCACGATCCAGGCGGCGGCGATGCGCTCGTAACCCGCCATCACACGGCGGATCGACTGCAGCTGTGAGGCGTCCAGGCCGTGCGGCGAATAGGCTTCTTCCGCCACCCCGTCGCCGTGCGCGGCCGTGGGGCCGGCCTCGAACGCCTCGCGCAACCGCGCTGCAATCGCATGCAGCGGCGCCTCCGGCGCCAGCGTGCGCACGTGGTCGTCCAGGTCGCGCAGCAGCACGGGCACGAGACCGGCGTCCAGCCGCATCGCGCGCTGCAGGTGTTCAACGCCTTCCTCGTCGTCGCCCCGCCGCAGCAGCAGCATGCCAAGACGCCCGTGCGCCACCGCGTGCGCGGGCGAGTGGCGCAACGCCTCCCGGTACAGCGGCGCGGCATCGGTGGCGGGGCGGTGCTCCTCTATCAAGGCGGCGTACTCGATCCACTCGGCTGGCAAACGGCGAGGATCAGCCTCCAGCGCCTCCAGCCGTTGCCGTTCCGCCTGCAGGCGCCGGTGGCGCGCTTCCCACTCCGGCTTTGCCCCCGCTTGCCACTCACGGCTGAAATGCTGTTCCAGCCGGTCGACCAGCTCGACACCCAGCAGCCCTGCCGCGGCGGGCGGCAGCGCACTGTCGAGGCGAAGATCGTGGCCGGCGTCCAGTGCCGCCAGCCGCTGCGCCAGACCTGGATGGGTGTCGTGGGGGTCCGGCACATGGGCCAGCAGCCACGCAGGTAGCCGGGTCTGCTGGCGTCGCTGGTCGGCCAGCCCGCGCGCCTGGCTGGCGCCCACATGCACGGGCGGATAAGCCTGCGCATGCGCAGTGCGCTCGATGTCCGGCCAGAACTCGCGCGCCAGCCAGTCCGATGCCAAGGCGACGCGCACCAGCGCCGTGGCGGTGGGGGTCGTGCCTGCCACGGCCTGCGCCGCGGCGTCGGCGGCGTACTCCTGCCGCCGCGCCAGCACGAAGCTGTGCTCGTCGAAACAGCGTGCGTACCAGCGGAAGAACAGCAGCAACAGCACCTGCGACCCCAGCGCCTGCCGCGACAGCCCGTCCAGCACGCGGTGCCAGCCCACGCGTGACCGGTAGATCCAGCTGGAAAAGCGTCGCCGCCCATCGTGGAAGTGGCCGAATTCGTGCGCGATCACCGAGGCCAGCTCTTCCCGGTCGAGCAGCTGCAACAGCGGCAGCCCCAGGACCAAGTAGTGCCGCTGGCGCCACAACCCGAAACCTGCCGGCACATGGGCCGCGGCGGCGTTGAGTTGCGCGTCGATGACGATGCCGTGCAGGCGCTGCGCGCCCACCGCCTCGCGGATGCGTTCGACCTCCGCTCGCAGCGCCGGGGCTTCGCCGTCGGCCAGCATATGACCCTCGGGCGGCACGAAGCGGATCCACAGCGCGCGCGCCAGCACCGCACCGGTCAACCCGAGCAGCAGGATGGGGACCAGGATCCAGCCGTCGTCCACGGGCCGGAACAGCAGGTGGAACACCAGCACGAGCGCCACGCCTGCCGTCAGCAGCAGCGCGGCCCCCATCACCAGGTAGCCGAGCGCGGCCAGCAGCGCCAACCGCAGCTGGTAACGCCCCGGCGCGGCGTCGTAAGCCTGCTCGAGGCGCGCCATCCGCGCGCGGCGAATGTGATCCGACTCCATGCCTTTCCCCTTGTCCGACAGCGCGATGCTAAATCAACGGCGCCGGCCCATCACACCCGTTCCGGTACAATCTGCGGCCTTCCCGCCTGCCGAACCGCCGCAATGACGAACGACAACTGGTACATCGAACACTTCCAGCCCACCGGCTCGGCCATCGGCTACCGCATCACCGGCAAGCTGGACGAAGTGCAGTCGCCGTTCCAGAAGATCGAGATCTACGACACCACCGACTGGGGCAAGTTGATGATCATCGACGGCGCGGTGATGCTGACCACGCGCGACAACTTCTTCTACCACGAGATGATCAGCCATCCCGCGCTGTTCACGCACGCCGCGCCCAGGCGCGTGGTGATCATCGGCGGCGGCGACTGCGGCACCCTGCGCGAAGTGCTGAAGCACCCGGGCGTGGAAAGCGCCACCCAGTGCGACATCGACGAACAGGTCACGCGCATGTCCGAGAAGTACTTCCCGGAACTCTGCGACGCCAACAACGATCCGCGCGCCGAACTACTGTTCGACGACGGCGTGGCCTACATGGCCAACTGCCCCGCGGGCAGCGTGGACGTGGTCATCGTGGACTCCACCGATCCCGTCGGCCCGGCCGAAGGCCTGTTCAACAAGGCGTTCTACGAGAGCTGCTTCCGCGCGCTGAAGGACGACGGCATCCTGGTGCAGCAGTCCGAATCGCCGCTGGCCCTGCTGGAGCTGATCAAGGAAATGCGCGCCGAGATGGGCAAGGCCGGCTTCACCGCCTTCAAGACGCTGCCATTCCCGCAGCCGTGCTATCCCACCGGCTGGTGGAGCGTGACGATGGCGCGCAAGGGCGGCACGTTCGACTTCCGCCAGGCCGACGCGGCCGGCAAGCCGTTCGAGACGCTCTATTACACCGCGCACCTGCACACCGGCGTGCTGGTGGCACCGCCGTTCGTGGCGAAGGCACTGGGTGAATAACCCACCGCACTACGGAAATGAAAAGCCCCGCGATGCGGGGCTTTTTTTCAGGGATTGAAATCCTGCCAGCGCGGGATCGCGCGCCTGGCCGCACTGTGGCGCAGATACCAGGCCATCGTCAGGCCGAACAGCGCACCGGCCAGCAACGCCACACCCGCACCGACGGCCAGCGGCATGCCCTGGCGGCCCCACAGCAGCAGCCACATCACCGCGCCCCAGAACACGCCGAAGAAGCCGCCCATCAACAGGCTGTTGAACGCGAAGGTGGCCATGTGCGGCGGCGGCACCTGCATGCCCAGACGCCACAGCAGCCGGAACAGCGGCGGCGCATAGGTGCTCTTGCCCAGGCCCTCGCTGTCCAGCAGGGCCAGTGCCTGCTGGAGCCGTACATCGAATGCGGTGCGGTCGTGCCGATGCGCCATGGCGCGTTCTTCCTACAGGGCGTCGCCGTCGAGTTCGCCCGTGCGGATGCGCACGACGCGTTCCAGGTCGTAGACGAACACCTTGCCGTCGCCGATCTTGCCCGTGCCGGCAGCCTTGACAATGGCCTCCACCACGCGCTCGGCCTGGTCATCGGTGACCGCGACTTCCAGCTTCACCTTGGGCAGGAAATCGACCACGTACTCCGCGCCGCGGTACAGCTCGGTATGGCCTTTCTGCCGCCCGAATCCCTTCACCTCGGTGACCGTGATGCCGGCGATGCCGGCTTCGGCAAGCGCTTCGCGCACATCGTCCAGCTTGAACGGCTTGATGATGGCCATGACCATTTTCATGCAGTCGTCTCCCGTGAATGCTGCATGCAGGATAACGCGGTTGGCACGGCCGCGGTTGCGGTACGGGCGGCTTTGCGGGTTCAATGGAGACCCCTGCCGCTCGGATTTTTCCGACAGCGCAACGCAGCCGACGCCGATGGCGCCCCAGCGGGCCGCGGCCGCAAGCTCGGGGCCCTGCCGGAGAACTGACATGATCGACCTCAACCACATCGACGACCTCGCCCGCCGCCTGAGCCAGATGGTGCCCCCCGGCCTGCGCGAATCGCAGGAAGAGCTGCAGCAGACCTTCAAGTCCGCATTGCAGGCCGGCCTGTCGAAACTGGACCTGGTGACGCGCGAGGAATTCGACGTGCAGCAGGCGGTGCTGCTGCGCACGCGCGAAAAACTCGAAGGCCTGGAACGCACGGTCGCCGCCCTGGAAGCGCAGCTTTCCGGCAAGCCCACCCAGCCCTGAGCCACTGCCATGAGCCTGGCGCTGGTGCACAGCCGTGCACGGGCGGGTGTGGCTGCGCCGCCGGTCCGGGTGGAAGTGCACCTGTCCGGTGGCCTGCCGCAGACCCATATCGTCGGCCTGCCGGAAGCCGCCGTACGCGAATCGCGTGACCGCGTGCGTGCCGCGATCCTCTGCGCGCAGTTCGAATTTCCCGCCCGCCGCATCACCGTCAACCTGGCGCCCGCCGATCTGCCGAAGGACGGCGGACGTTTCGACCTTCCCATCGCACTGGGCATCCTGGCCGCCAGCGGGCAGATCCGGCGCGAGGCGCTGGCGGAGTATGAATTCCTGGGCGAACTCGGCCTGACCGGCGAACTGCGCACGGTCGATGGCGTATTGCCTGCAGCGCTCGCCGTCGCGGTGGCCGGGCGCAAGCTGATCGTGCCGGTCGGCAGCGGCCCCGAAGCCGCCCTGGCACAGCGCGGCGAGGCTTACACCGCCCGTACGCTGCTGGAAGTCTGCGCCGCGCTGGACGGCCGCAAGGAACTGCCGCCCGCGCTGGCCCCGCCGCCGCAGCCGAGCACCATCCCCGACCTGGCCGATGTCCGTGGGCAGGCGCACGCGCGCCGCGCGCTGGAAGTGGCAGCCGCCGGCAACCATCACCTGCTGCTGATCGGGCCACCCGGTTGCGGCAAGACGCTGCTGGCTTCGCGCCTGCCCGGCCTGCTGCCGGAAGCCAGCGAGGAAGAAGCCCTCGAAAGCGCCGCCATCGCTTCCGTCAGCGGACGCGGACTCGACCCCTCGCGCTGGCGGCAGCGTCCGTACAGGTCACCCCACCACACCGCCAGCGCCGTCGCCCTGGTCGGCGGTGGCGCGCAGCCCCGCCCGGGTGAGATTTCCCTCGCGCACCACGGCGTGCTCTTCCTCGACGAGTTGCCCGAGTGGGACCGGCGCGCACTGGAAGTGCTGCGCGAACCGCTCGAATCCGGCACCGTCACCGTTTCGCGCGCGGCGCGAAGCGCAGAATTTCCGGCGCGTTTCCAGTTGGTCGCCGCCATGAATCCCTGCCCCTGCGGCTGGGCCGGCGACCCGAGCGGCCGCTGCCGCTGCAATCCCGAGCTGATAAGGCGCTATCGCGGCCGCATCTCGGGTCCGCTGATGGACCGCATCGACCTGCACGTGGAAGTGCCACGCCTGCCACCTCATGAACTGCGCCCGGATGCGATCCAGGGAGAATCCTCCGCGCAGGTACAGGCCCGCGTGGTGAAGGCGCGGGCGCGGCAACTGGCCCGCAGCGGCAAGCCCAACGCACAGATCAGCCAGTCGGACACCATGACGCATTGCCGCCTGGCATCGCGCGACCAGGCCTTGCTGGAACGCGCCATCGAACGCCTGCAGCTGTCCGCCCGCAGCATGCATCGCATCCTGCGCGTAGCGCGCACCATTGCCGACCTCGCGGGCAGCGACGACATCGTCACGGCCCATCTCACCGAGGCACTCGGGTATCGCCGGGCGGACAAGAACGATATGCCGACGGCTACCCGCTAACGCCTGTCCGAAGCGCACACCGTGTCACCACGAACGGCTCGCTGCGTCAGGGAGATGCACCGCACCCCGGCGGCTGGCAGATGCTCGGCTTGGACATGTAGTCGCGCGCACCTTCCCGGGCTTCGCGCCGCTCTTTCTCCGTACCGCAGACCGTGGTGACCAGCTTGCTGCCCGTGCGCTTCTCGCGCCAGCAGACTTCACGCTCGTCTTCCGCCGTCACCCGGGTGGACACCTGCGCATTGATCACTTCCAGGGCGTTGCGCAACCGCACCTGTTCGTCCGCATTGAGATCCGCCAGCGACGTCTTGCCTTCGGTCACGCCGAAGACGATCGCCTGCTGCTCCCCCACGATGCGCTTCTGGCGGGGATTGAGCGGCAACGCACCGCTGGCGAGCTCATCGCGGATCTGCTGTTGCTGCTGGACGATATCCGGCAGGGAAGCGGGCGAAGCTGCGCGCAGCGGCACCGCGAGCATCAGGAAAAATCCAAGGAGAATCCAGCGACCGAATGCCATGGCACAACTCCGGGTGGAAGCTGACGGAATTTCTACGCCCGTGACGGAGCCGATGCAAGTGGCACTCGCGGCACGCCCCAGTGCCGTCGCCCGGGACCGCACCCCCGTCGCTCACGCCCGCGCAGGAGACTGTGCTCTACTCGACCGTCACATGTGGGCCCCGCCGTCGTCTGGATCCGCATCGCCGCTTTCACCGTCGCCAAAGGAACCTGCCATGCGAAAAACCGCGCTGTCCGCCACCGGCCTGCTGTTGTCCCTGTCCATCTCGACCTGCCTGGCCGCCTCCGCCGCGCCGACGGCGGCCGATCGCATCAAGGACACCGAACTGATCCCCCGTGAGGCCCTGTTCGGCAATCCCGAGCGCGCCAACGTGCAGATCAGTCCCGATGGCAAGTACCTCAGCTGGGTCGCCGCCGTCGATGGCGTGCTCAACGTCTGGGTCGCCCCGGCCGACAACCCCGCGCAGGCCAAGGCGGTCACCCAGGACAAGGCGCGCGGCATCCGCAGCTATTTCTGGTCGTACAACCCCGACACGCTGCTGTACCTGCGCGACAGCGGTGGCGACGAGGACTTCCATCTGTACGCCGTGGACCTGAAGACAGGGCAGGCGAAGGACCTGACGCCGTTCCCGAAGACCACCGCGCAGGTCGCCGGCCTCAGCCCGAAACACCCCGGCACGCTGCTTGTCGGCATGAACGACCGCGACGCGCAGTGGCACGACCTGTACAAGGTCGACCTCGCCAGTGGCGCGCGCACGCTGCTGGAGAAGAACGACGCCCAGATCGCCGGCTACATCGCCGACGCGGACTACACACTCAAGTACGCCACGCGCTCGCGCCCGGACGGTGGTGCGGACGTGCTGAAGCGTGGTGCCAGCGGCGCGTGGGAGAAGTTCGACGACATCCCGTTCGAGGACGTGCTGACCACCAACCCCGGCGGCCTGACACTGGACGGCAAGACGCTGTACTTCACCGACTCGCGCGGCCGCAACACCGCCGCGCTGTTCGCGGTGGACGTGGCCAGCGGCAAGCGCACGCTGGTGCTGGAAGACGCACGCGCCGACGTCGGCGGCACGCTTGCCCATCCCGCCACCGGGCAGGTGCAGGCGGTGTCGGTGGACTACCTGCGCGACGAGTGGAAGATGGTTGACCCATCCATCCGCGCCGACCTGGAGAAGCTGGAAGCGCTCGGCCCCGGTGACGTGTCGGTCAATACGCGCACGCATGACGACAAGACCTGGATCGTCGTGTACTCGGCGGCGGAGCAGCCGCTGGTCTACTACCGCTACGACCGCCCGACCGGCGCACTGACGAAGCTGTTCTCCGCCCGCCCGGCCCTGGAAGGCAAGCCGCTGGTCCCGCAATGGCCGGTCGAGATCACCTCCCGCGACAGCAAGACGCTGGTCAGCTACCTGACGCTGCCGCGCAGCGCCGACGCCAATGGCGACGGCAAGGCCGATGCCGCCGTGCCGCTGGTGCTGCTGGTGCATGGCGGCCCGTGGGCGCGCGATTCGTACGGATTCAGCGGCTACAACCAGTGGCTGGCCAACCGCGGGTATGCGGTACTCGCGGTCAATTTCCGCGGCTCCACCGGGTTCGGCAAGGCATTCACCAATGCCGGCAATGGCGAATGGGCAGGCAAGATGCATGACGACCTGATCGACGCCGTGCAATGGGCGGTGAAGCAGGGCGTCACCACGCCGGAGCAGGTGGCGATCATGGGCGGCAGCTATGGCGGCTATGCCACGCTGGCGGGCCTGACGTTCACGCCGGACACCTTCGCCTGCGGCGTGGACATCGTCGGCCCCTCCAACCTCAACACCCTGCTCAGCACGGTACCGCCGTACTGGGCCAGCTTCTTCGAGCAGCTGGCCAAGCGCATGGGCGATCCGCGCACCGATGCCGGCAAGGCCTGGCTGGCCGAGCGCTCGCCGCTGACGCGCGCCGACCAGATCAGGAAGCCGCTGCTGATCGGCCAGGGCGCGAACGACCCGCGCGTGAAACAGGACGAGAGCGACCAGATCGTCAAGGCGATGACCGCGAAGAACATCCCGGTCACCTACGTGCTGTTCCCGGATGAAGGCCACGGCTTTGCGCGACCGCAGAACAACAAGGCGTTCAACGCCGTGACCGAAGGCTTCCTGTCGCAGTGCCTTGGCGGGCGTGCCCAGCCCATCGGCGGAGACTTCGCGGGTTCCAGCATCAGTGTGCCGACCGGCGCGGAGCATGTTCCCGGACTGGCGCCGGCCCTCAAGGACCATACCCAGGACGTGCGCAAGTAAGTTCCCGAAAATCCCGGGGAGACAGGTCGCCCACCCCTCCCCGGGCATCGCATGACGAAGCGAGGCCGCGACATGACCGATACCCGTTCGCAGGCGCTGTGCCGTCGCGCGCACGGCGCGGCCTTCGTCACCTGGGTGGGCATGCGGGAGGCGCGCTGCCGCATCCATGATGCGGGCGAGCATCTGCAGTGGTATGCGTCATCGCCGCAGGGGGAACGCGGGTTCTGCCGGCATTGCGGCGCCATGATGCTGTTCCGCGGCACCCGTTGGCCGGGCGAGCTGCATATCGCCATGGCGCACTTCACCACGCCGCTGGACCGGCTGCCGCAGATGCACGCCTACTGGAACGAGCATGTGCCCTGGGCGGCGGTCGATCCGCTGGACGGCCTGCCCCGCAAGCCGCCCGGCTAGTGCGGACTCAGTTGCCCTTGCAGGCCGCGCCGCACATCTTGCGTTCTTCCATCGCCTTCTCGGCCTCGGCACGCTCCGCGCGCCGCTCTGCCACCGTGCGGCAGACGCGCGTGGAACGGTTGCTGCCCACGACCTTCGTCCGCTCGCACACCAGGCGCTCGTCTTCGGCGCGGGTGATGGCGGCCTTGATCCATTCCAGCGTGTTGACCGTTTCCACCTGATCGGCCGGCGACAGGTCGGCGAATGCCTGCTTGCCTTCGGTCAGGTCGATGAAGCGGGTCTGCTTGGCGACCAGTTCCTGGCGCTGCTTTTCGTCTACGTCCTTGAAGAGCCCCTGCTTGGCGAGGGCTTCCTGGCGGAATTCCACCTGCTGGGCGCGGATAGCGGGCAGGTCGGCGGGGGCGGTGTCGTTGGCACGCGCGACGGGCAGGGCAAGCAGGGCAGCGAACAGCACGAGCGCAGCGTTCAATCGCATGTCGGGCATTCCTGAAAGGGAGTAGGCGACGTTACTGCCGCCGCCGGCCCGCTGTCGAGTGCATGCCCCGCGACGTCATGGGCCGGCACGCTGGCCGGCCCATGGTCGTACGAGGGATCAGGCGGCTTTTTCCGCCTGGAACTGCTCTTCCTCGGTCGAACCCTTCAGCGCCGTCGTCGAGGACTGGCCCTGCTGGATCGCCTGGGTCACTGCATCGAAGTAACCCGTGCCCACTTCTCGCTGATGCTTCACGGCGGTGAAGCCGCGGTCGGCGGCGGCGAATTCGGCTTCCTGCAATTCGACGAAGGCACTCATCTGGCGGCGTGCATACCCATGGGCCAGGTTGAACATCGAATAGTTCAGCGCATGGAAGCCGGCCAGGGTGATGAACTGGAACTTGTAGCCGTACTTGGCGATCTCGGTCTGGAACTTCGCGATGGTCACGTCGTCCAGGTTCTTCTTCCAGTTGAAGCTCGGCGAGCAGTTGTACGCCAGCAGCTTGCCCGGGTACTTGGCATGGATGGCCTCGGCGAACTTGCGCGCGAACTCCAGGTCCGGCTTGCCGGTCTCGCACCACACCAGATCGGCGTACGGCGCGTAGGCCAGTCCACGGCTGATCGCCTGGTCCAGGCCGTTCCGGGTCTTGTAGAAACCTTCCACCGTGCGCTCGCCGACGATGAAGGGCCTGTCGTTGTCGTCCACATCGCTGGTCAGCAGGTCGGCGGCCTCCGCATCGGTACGCGCCACCAGCAGCGTGGGCACGCCCATCACGTCGGCGGCCAGCCGCGCGGCATTCAGTTTCTCGACCGCTTCGCGCGTGGGCACCAGCACCTTGCCGCCCATGTGGCCGCATTTCTTCACGCTGGCCAGCTGGTCTTCGAAATGCACGCCCGACGCACCGGCCTCGATCATCCCCTTCATCAGCTCGAAGGCGTTCAGCACGCCACCGAAGCCGGCCTCGGCATCGGCCACGATGGGCTGCAGGAAATCGATGCTGTCGTCGCCTTCCGCATGATGCAGCTGGTCGGCGCGCAGCAGCGTGTTGTTGATGCGCTTGACCACCGCAGGCACCGAGTCGGCCGGATACAGCGACTGGTCCGGATACATCTGGCCGGCCAGGTTGGCGTCGGCGGCGACCTGCCAGCCGGACAGATAGATGGCCTTCAGGCCGGCCTTCACCTGCTGCATGGCCTGGTTGCCGGTGAGCGCGCCCAGCGCGTTCACGAAATCCTCGGTCTGCAGGTAGTTCCACAGTTTTTCCGCGCCGATCTTCGCGATGGAATGCTCCACCGGCACGGTCCCGCGCAGGCGCACCACGTCGGCGGCGGTGTAGTTGCGGGTGATGCCCGCCCAGCGCGGGTTGGTGTCCCAGTCGTGCTGGATCTGTTCGGCGGTCGGCAGCTTGCTCATGGTGGCGGTTCCGTAGTGGTGGAGCGAAAGAAGGGAAAGGGAAGCGGTGCGGTGTCAGTCGATGCGTTCGTACGCAGGCAGGGTCAGGAACTCCACCAGTTCATCGGCGCGGCTCAGCTCGTCGAGCAGGGCGATGGCTTCGGGGATGCGCGCGCCGCCGGGCAGCTTCGCGTGGTCGCCCAGGCGGGCCGGCAACGCGGCCAGCGTGCGCTGCAGCAGGACGTTGTCGATCAGCGTGCCGTCGCACAGGTGCACGTCGTGCGTGTGCAGCCACTGCCAGATCTGCGTGCGCGAAATCTCGGCGGTGGCGGCGTCCTCCATCAGCCAGTGGATCGGCACGCAGCCGTTGCCGTCCAGCCAGGCGGCCAGGTAGCGCACGCAGACTTCCACGTTGCCCTCGAAGCCGGCGCGCGTGATGGTGCCGAACGAAGGCCTGATCAGGTCGTCGCGGGTGACCAGCACGTCCTCGCGCAGCACCGCGTGCTGGTGCGGCTGCGGCATGTGCTCGTCGAAGATCGCGCGGGCGATGGGGATCAGCGCCGGATGCGCCACCCACGTGCCGTCATGGCCGGCGGTGACTTCGCGCAGCTTGTCGGCGCGCACGCGGGCCAGGGCCTGTTCGTTGGCGGCTTCGTCGTGGCTGATGGGGATCTGCGCGGCCATGCCGCCCATCGCATGCGCGCCGCGCTGGTGGCAGGTCTGGATCAGCAGTTCGGAATAGGCCTTCAGGAACGGCTGCGTCATCGTCACCTGGCCGCGCTCCGGCAACACCTTGTCGGGATGGCGGCGGAAGGTCTTCAGGTACGAAAAGATGTAGTCCCAGCGCCCGCAGTTCAGGCCGACGATGCGCTCGCGCAGCGCATGCAGGATCTCGTGCATCTCGAACACCGCCGGCAGCGTCTCGATCAGCACGGTGACCTTCATCTGCCCGTGCGGCAGGCCCAGCGCGGCCTCGATGTGCGACAGCGCGGTTTCCCACAGCGCCGCTTCTTCCATGCTCTGCAGCTTGGGCAGGTAGAAGAACGGGCCGCGGTCCTGCGACATCAGCGCGCGGGCGTTGTGGAAGGCGAACACCGCGACGTCGAACAGGCCGCCGGCGATCGGCGCGCCGTCCACGCGAACATGCTTTTCGTCCAGGTGCCAGCCGCGCGGACGCACCAGCAACACGGCCTGCTCGTCGCGCGGCTTGAGCGTGTAGTGCTTGCCGGGGGTTCCGTCGACGGCGGGCGCAGTGAAGGACAGGTCGCCCTTGACCGCCCCGATCAGCGCGCGCTGGCCGGTCAACAGGTTCTGCCAGGTCGGCGAGGTGGAATCCTCGAAGTCGGCCATGAACACCTTCGCGCCCGAATTCAGCGCGTTGATGACCATCTTGGGGTCGACCGGGCCGGTGATCTCCACGCGCCGGTCCTGCAGCGCGGCCGGCAGCGGGGCGACCGTCCATTCGCTCTCGCGGATGGCGCGGGTGTCTTCACGGAAATCGGGCAGGCCGCCTGCGTCGAAGTAGGCCTGACGCTGGCGGCGGGCCGTCAGGCGGGCCTGCCGCTCGGGTTCGATCGCACGGTGCAGCGAGACCAGCAGCGCCAGCAGGGCGGGCGGAAGCAGCGCATCCTGGCCCACGACCTGGGTGGTCAGGGCAATGCCCGGGGTGGCGCGGTCGGCGGCGATATCCCGCGGTGGCGGGGCGAAAGCGATGGCATGCATGGGTCGGGCTCCTGGGATCCTGCTGGACCGTTACGCTGCGCCGCAACCAAATATTTGACAAAGCAGTTTTGTCAATGCATTAAATAAGCTCTGCTTATAGTTGACGGAAAGATGTCCGACGCGAGCATCCCAACCCCGCGATTTCCCTACAAATCCGACCGGCTCAAGCCCTTGCGGGCGTTCTGCCAGACGGTGAGGCTGGGGTCGGTGTCGCGGGCCGCCGAGGCCCTGTTCGTCAGCCAGCCGGCGATCACCCTGCAGCTGCAGGCACTCGAGCGGGAGCTGGGCGTCACCCTGTTCGAGCGCATCGGCCGCCGGCTGGCGCCCAGCCCGGAAGGCCAGGTGCTCTATGAGCTGGCGCAACCGCTGGTCGAGGGGATCGACGGGCTGGATGCGGTCTTCCGGCAGAAGGTCAGCGGCCTGGACGTGGGCGAACTCAACATCGCCGCCAACAGCTCCACCATCCTCTACCTGCTGCCCAAGATCGTGGAGAACTTCCGCCGCCAGCACCCGGAGGTGCGCCTGACCCTGCACAACGCGGTCACTGCTGACGGTACCGACCTGCTGCGCTCGGATGCGGTGGACCTGGCGATCGGCTCGGTGCTGGATGTACCTGCCGACCTCAGCTACGCCCCCGTGTACCGCTTCGAACCGCTGCTGATCACCCCGCCCAACCATCCGCTGGCGAAGAAGGCGGACCTGCGGCTCGAGGACCTGTCGCCCTACGGGCTGATCCTGCCGCCGAAACGGCTGATCACCTACCGCCTGGTGGACCTGGTGTTCCAGCAGAACCGCGTGCCGTACACGGTGGCGCTGGAAGTGGGGGGCTGGGAAGTGATCAAGCAGTACGTGGCCATGGGCATGGGCATCTCCATCGTCAGCTCGATCTGCCTGACCGACGCCGACCGCGACCGGCTGACCGCGCGTTCGCTGGCGCAGTGGTTCCCGGCGCGAAGCTACGGCGTGGTCGTTCGCAAGGGCAAGTACCTGTCACCGCAGGCACGCGATTTCATCGAGCTGATCCAGCCGCACCTGTTCGAGCGGCGCGATTACGATGAGAGCGGACATTCCGAACGCTAGTGCCATCGCCAGGACCTCTCCCATGAGCTTGCCCGAACACCACCACCGCATCGACTACCTCGAGTTCACCGTCGCCTCCATCGCCGCTTCGAAGGCGTTCTACGGCGGCGCCTTCGGCTGGACCTTCCAGGACTACGGGCCGGATTACTGCGAGTTCCGCGATGGCCGGCTTACCGGCGGCTTCGCCCATGGCACGCCACAGCCGGGGGGCGCGCTGGTCGTGCTGTATTCGACGGCGCTGGAAGACAGCCTGGCGAAGGTGGAAGCCGCGGGCGCACGCATCACCCGGCCGATCTTCGCCTTCCCCGGTGGCCGGCGCTTCCAGTTCGCCGATCCCGACGGCTACGAACTGGCCGTCTGGACCGACGCCTGATTCACGGCGCCACGTAGCGGGCCACCAGATCGTGGTGGCGCGTGCTCCAGTCGCGCATTTCCTGCGGGTTGGCGCCATACGCCGTATCGATGAAGGCCAGCGACAGTTCCTCGGTCGCCTGCTTGACCTGCTCGCTGACGGCGCGTGAATCGAAGTAGCGGTGATCGGTGAACACGTTGTGGGTGCCGTGCTTGTAGACGGCCAGTACCTTGCGCGCGCCGCCGACGGCGTCGAACACTTTCAAGCGGTCGTCCACGCCGGAGCCGAAGCCCGGGATGCGGATGATGTCGTCGGCGGTGGTCACATGCAGCGTGGGGATGGTGATGCCGCGCAGGATAGGACGGAAATCCTCATCGCCGTAGAACGGGGGCGCGGAGATGACGATCGCGGCGCTGATGCGCGGATCGCGCAGCCAGATGGGCCTGCCATGGCGCACCACGCGCGCGCCGGCGGACATCAGCGTGGTGTTGGCGCCATACGAATGGCCGGCGGCGACGATGCGCGCGCTGTCGATGCGCGCGCCCCACTCGCCTTGCAGCACCTGGTCCAGGGCGAAACGCTGGTCGCCGACGCGGGCGATGGCTTCCGCCTCCCCGGCGGCACGCTGGAAGCGCGACACCAGCTGCAGCGGATTGCCGCGCCACAGCGCGCGGTCGCTGCCCACGTGCTGCACGTGCAGGCTGGCAACGCCGTGCCGCGCCCAGTAATGGCCCAGGTAGGTGTAGCCATCACGCGCACTGCCGATGCCATGCGAGAAGACCACCAGCGGTACCTTGCCGCGGTGGGCGCCGGTCGGCATGAACAGCTTCACCGGCACCGCACGGCCGCGCGCACCGTCCTGCCAGTCGAGGTCGCGCACGTCGTAGCCCGCATGCCGTTCGACGACCGCCATCGGCGCATCCGGCACGCGCGAAGACGCCACCAGCACCGGGGCCAGCAACAGCAGGGACGACAAGGCCAGCCAGCGACGGCGGCGAAGGAAAGCGGGAACATTCATCGACAGGATCCGGCAGCAGCGACAACACCACAGGCCACGCGAACCGACGCGCGCGGCAGACGAAAACAGGGCCGGCGGTCACCGGCAACGCACGCAGGGCGTGCGCTTGCTTATTACTTCTTCGGGCGGCCGGCCTTGACCGGCGCCAGTGCATCCAAGGCCTTCGCGAGCGCCGCGGGCGACAGGCCATGCAGGGCATGCAGGCCGGCACGCAGCAGTTCGCTCTTCTTGGCGGGCCGCCGGGCTTCCAGCGCACGCCCCTTCAGCACCGCCACCAGCGCGAAATCCGCGGCCGGCATGGTGAAGCTGTCGCGCACCGGCTTCTCCGGCTTGCCCGCCTTGCCGGCGGTGCTGGCCGCATCGGCCGTGGACTTGGGGGGCTTGGGCATCGGCGCGGCCTTGAATCGTATAAATGATTTATACAATTTATCATGCCCGTGTCCAAGTGCCGGTACCTCCGACGAACGGCAGGCGTTAAGCGCGGGTTGCCCGTGCCCGGCGGCCACCGGGCATTAGACTGGCCGCCCGCACCCCGGATGCCTCCGATGCCTCGTCGCACCGCTGCTTCCCCCTTGGGCGAACGGATGGCAGCGCTCGCTGCCGAGGACGCCGCCGTGCTCGCGGCGTCGCTGGTGCAGGCACCGCGGGATCCGCGCGGCGTGCACGAAGCCCGCAAGGCGGTGCGCCGGCTGCGCTCGCTGCTGGCGCTGGGGTACGACGCGCTCGGCAAGGAGGTCCGGTCCCTGGATCGAGCATTGCGCGCACTGGCCAAGGGCCTGTCCGCCCTGCGCGACGCCCAGGTGGTGGTGGAAACCGCGGCCCTGATGGCGGACGAAAGCGACGGCACGGACGAAGTCGAGGCCTGGCAACGCATCCGCGACGCGCTGGCGCAACGCCACACGTCCCTGCTGCACGACACGCTGCAGAAAGATCCCGGGTTCGCGCGCCGCCAGGCACAGGCGCATCGCCATGCCGAGCAGTTGCAGCAGTTGCCGTGGCACCAGGTGCATGGCGGCCGCCTTCGCCATGCGCTGGAAAAATCCGCGCAGCGGCAACAACGCGCACAGCAGGTCGCGCTGGCCAGTGGCCGGGTGGACGACCTGCACGACTGGCGGCGACGCTCGCGCCGCCTGCGCATGCAGTTCCACGCCATGAGGAAGCTCGAGGTACGCCTGGATGCCCATGCCATGCGCCACCTGCCCGCCCCCGGCAAGGAGATTTCCGCCCTGGTGGACCAGCTGGGCGCACTGCAGGACCTGGCGCTGCTGCAGAAGGCCCTGCGTTCGCTGGAGCGTCAACATGCCTCAAGCGATGTAGCCCCGCGCCGCCGCCGCACGGCATCACGCGACCGGATCCTGCCGCTGGCGTGATGGTCCGGCCACGCGTCAAGAACGACGCAGCCGGGCCGATAGTGACACTCAAGGCCCGCCTGGTCCGCCGGTCACCTCCTGCGCCTCCGGCCAAGGGCCTTGCCTCGGGCTCGTACATGGCCGCTCCCTTGGCATGAACCATGCAGGAGCCATGGGACGCCCCCTTCCTTCCGGGAGGGGACCGACACCACCCGTACCCAAGGACACCAGGCAAAGCAGGTGGACGCAGCACATTCCATGCCTCCGGCGGCCGGCCCCGCGCCGCTGCCGGACCAACCGCCCCGACGACCGGGCCTGCCGCCCATGGCGTGGGCGGTGGCCGTGCTGGTGGGCGGCCTGGTGTTCACCGGCTGGGTCGCGCACCGCGAATGGCGCGACCTGAACGAACGGGCGCACCATGCCCAGCAAGTGCTCGCCGACACCGGTGCCGCGCGCCTGCGCGTGCCACTGGAACAGGCGGCCTCGCTGCTGCGGGCGATGCAGACCGTGTTCCTGTCCAACGATGCGATGGACCAGGCGACGTTCGCCCAGTACCACGCCAACCTGCGCAGCCCGCTGCCGGAGCGCGCCTATACCTCGGTGGCCTTCGCCCGCCGCGCACCCGCCGGCCAGCCGCTGGCGGACCAGGTGTCGTACCGCTACGAGTTCGTCACGCCCTACCGCGCCAACACCGCGCTGATCGGGTTCGACATGGTGTCGCAGAGGGCGAACCTGACGGCGCTGCTGCAGGCGCGCGACACCGACACGGTGGTGATGTCCGCGCCGTTCGCGCTGCGCCAGACCACGCCCGAAGGCCAGAACCCGCTGGGCATCACCCTGCGCCTGCCGGTGTATTCCCGCGGGCCCACCCCGACCACGTCCAACCAGCGGCGCGCGCGCGAGATCGGCGCGCTGGCCATCGGCATGCGCCTCCAGCCCCTGGTGGAAACCGCCCTTGCGGGCCCCGTGCTGGACGGCTTCCGTGTACGCCTGTACGACGCTGGCGCCACCACCTCCGTGCCGTTCTACGATTCCGGCACTCCGGTTGCTGCCGACGCGCGCATGCAGACGCGCGTGCTGGCGTTCGGCGGGCGCCAGTGGCGGATTGAACTGCAGCCGCGCCCGATGCCGCTGGATCTGGGCCGACTGGAAGCCGTGCTCACCGGCGGCCTGATCATCAGCCTGCTGCTGTCCGCGCTGGCGTGGTCGCTGACCAGCACGCGGCGCCGGGCGCTGGCACTGGGCCAGCAGATGAGCACCCGCTTCCGCGAAAGCGAAATGCGCTTCCGCACCTTGAACGAACTGCTGCCGGCGCTGGTGCTGCTGGCCAGCGCGCGCGACGGGCGCATCGTGTACGCCAACCAGGCCGCGCGCCTGCGCCTGGGCGACCCGACCGGGCTGCCGCTGGCCGCTTTGTTTTCCGACCCGCTGCTGCAGCACCGCGCCAGCGATCCGGCCACGGTGGGCAACGACTGGGGCAACCTGGAAGCCGTGCTGCTCAGTCCCATCGGCGATGCGTTCTGGGCCAACGCGTCCATCGCGCAGGTCGACATGGAGGGCGATGCCCACCTGCTGATGGTGGCCACCGATATCTCCGAACAGCGCGAACTGACCGAACGCCTCAGCTACCAGGCCACGCATGATGCGCTGACCGAACTGTGCAACCGCCGCGAGTTCGAGCGGCGCATCGAGCAGGCGCTGACCGAGCGCAAGGCGCGGCCGGACCCGGAAGCGTGCGCGCTGCTGTACATCGACCTCGACCAGTTCAAGCTGATCAACGACATCTCCGGCCACATGGCCGGCGACCAGCTGCTCGCGCAGCTGGCGCTGGCGATGCGCCAGCAGCTGCGTGGCGGCGACGTGCTGGCGCGGCTGGGCGGCGACGAGTTCGGCCTGATGGCCTTCCACGTGGATGCCGAAGGCGCGCGTGCGCTGGCCGAACGCCTGCGCGAGTGCATCGAGAGCCTGATGTTCGTCTGGCAGGACCGTACCTATACCGTCAGCGCCAGCATCGGCGTGGTGGTGGTGGACCAGAACGGCCCCACGCTGAAGGACCTGCTGGCCTGGGCGGACACCGCCTGCTACCTGGCCAAGGAGAACGGGCGCAACCGCGTACACGTCTACCGCGAGGACAACGAGACCACGCGCCGCCATGGCGAGATGGAATGGGCCAGCCGGCTGCGCTGGGCGGTGGAACAGGACCGCCTGCTGCTGGACTACCAGGAAATCGTGCCGCTGGACGGTGGCGACGCCGCACCAAGCGTGGAACTGCTGCTGCGCCTGCGCGACGAGGACGGCGGCATCGTGCTGCCGGGCGCCTTCCTGTCCGCCGCCGAACGCTATGGCCTGATGCCGGCGATCGACCGCTGGGTGATCCGCACCGCGCTGGCGCATTTCTCGCGCCTGCACGACACCGGGCAGAAACTCGGCACGTGCGCCATCAACCTGTCCGGCGCCAGCATCGAGGACGAAGGCCTCGCGGATTTCATCCTGGCGCGCATCACCGAGTACGCGGTGCCCGCGCACAAGCTGTGCTTCGAGATCACCGAAACGGTCGCCGTGCGCAACCTGCTGAAGGTCGTGCACGTGATCGAGCGCCTGCGCCGCGCGGGCTGCCTGATCGCGCTGGACGACTTCGGCGCCGGCATGTCGTCGTTCGGCTACCTGAAGAACCTGCCCGTGGACATGATCAAGATCGACGGCAGCTTCATCCGCGACCTGGAAACCGATCCGATGAGCCGCACCATCGTCAGCGCCATCGCCCAGATCGGCCACCAGCGTGGCCTGAAGGTGGTGGCCGAATGGGTCAGCAGCCAGCACCTGTCCGACGCCCTGCGCTCACTGGGCGTCGACTACGGCCAGGGCTTCGCGCTGCACCGGCCGGAGCGCGTGGTGTTCCAGCGCCCCGAACCGCCGCGCCGGCTGGCCGTGGTGCGTTGACGCGCGCCGCAGCGCGATCTCCGTGTACGACGCCAGCCGCAGCCTGCTGCCAGCCTGGACGCGCATCTTCATCGACCACGTGAGCGGTGCCTTCCGGCAAACGCGCCTGGCCTGAGACATTGCCGGAGGCTTGGGGTGATGTCCAAGCGAACGCTCGTCTTGTCGTCGCGCTCCTCCCCGTTCTATCGTGGCGTCATTGACACGGAGCGGCTTATGCGGAGATGGATTGGCGGAATGATGGGGCTGACCGCATTGTGGATTGCGCTGCCGGCGCTGTCCGAGATCCCGCCGCTCACAGCACACGATGCAGCGCACGCGACATCGACCGCGTCGGACATGTCCGTCAAACAGCCACCGCAACCTCGTTCCGCGAAGAAATCCGGGGCGCCCCATGTCTTCATGCGACAACTCCAGCACGCTATGTCCTTGGGCGACCAGGGCGATGAGCGCGAGGCATCAATCGCCCTTGAAGCGGTCATCGCGCATCCCGCGTTCGGCATGCTGTCCAAGGGCGAACAACAGGATGTTTACTCACGCGCGGGCTGGATCGCCATCCGCCATGGCGATATCGAGCAAGCGAAAGAGTCACTGCTGAAAGCGACAAAGGACGGATCGGACAACCCGGACGACTGGTATTTTCTTGCCCTGATCGAGTCGGACTTGGAAAACCCCCAAGACGCGGCCCGCTATCTCCTGCACTTTGCAGAGGGTTGGCCGCATCTTCTCGCGAACCTGCACGCAGGCGCTGTTTTCGATATCGCCCGCGGCGCTCCGGATGGATCCAGCCTCCGTTTCAATCTTCTGCGAGCTTTGTCCGATGCTGGCTGGGACAATCGTGGACTGGGCGTCGGCGACCTGTGGTACGACCTCGCCCTACTGTACCTCTCGCACGGCGACAGTGCGGGTGTGCAGGCGGCGATCCAGCGTAGCTCCGCACCCGAAGCCTTGGCGAAGTTCCACGCCGATCGACGCTTCGATGCCTGGATCGACCACGAAACATCGGAACAAGATGTGGAGCGCGCGACGATTGCACGGGTCGCCACATTGCGCCAGCTGGCCCTCGAGCACCCGGACGATCTCGAGGTACGCATGGAGCTTGGCTACTCGCTGCTGTCCCTGGGCAGGCATGAGGACGTCATCGCACTGGCTGATCAGACCTTGGCCAGCATCCACGCTGCCACACCGGGGCAATCTGCCTTCAGAAACATGCAGTACCAGCCTTGGATCTTGGACAACCGTGCCACCGCGCTCGTCCGCCTGGGCCGATGGGACGAAGCTATCGCGGATTTAAAGTCCGCCACGGGCATGGAGGAGCAAGGACAGGCCATTAATCTTGCGCAGTTGCTTTGTCACCTCGGACGACCGGACGAAGCGGAAAAGGCGCTCGCCGCACCCGACATGATCACCCGACATGGAGAGGTATCGATGACGGGCGTTCGCCACTGCATTGCAATGCAGAAAGGTGATCGCGCGGCAGCCAAGACGGCTTTCTCCTACCTTCGCAAACATGAGAATCGTTCGACGTCCGGTTGGATCAGGACCCTGCTGCTGGCAGGAAAACCGGAACTTGCTGCACGAGACCTTCAGCGGGCGCTTGAGAACCCGCTGACACGAGGAGCGATGCTTTCATCGCTCCAGCAGTATCGGCAACGTGATCCCTTACCCGGCGAACTTCCCATCCGCAAAAGTTGGCGGGAGCTCCTTGATAGGCCAAACATCAGGCGGGCTGTAGACAAGGTGGGAAGGATTAATCAATACAACCTTTATCGCATGTACGGCAACTGATCCAACGCTGGAGCCCATCTCAAGTAATGTCCCATCATTCAGCGGGAAGCATTCTGATCAGACATACGCCATCCACTGGCGTACCACGGTCTGCAGAGCGGTGCGCTGGTCCTCCAGCGCCTGCAGCGACACGAACGTCATCGTGGCCCGATCCTCGCCCCGCCAGGTCAGCAGGTTACCGGGATCGTCGATGCGCGGCTTCGGCAGCGTGCGCTTCTTCGCGCCCAGGTGCAGGATCAACTGCACCGCGGCGGGATTGCGCAGGTGCATCGTCGCGAAATGCCCGGTGGTATGGAAGCTGGGGGCGTTCCATTTCACCGCCTCACCGATGGAGGCATCCGTGCCGAGGATGGCCTGGCGCAGCGCCACCACCACCGGCACGAGCGGATGATCGAGCGCCGCGATGAAGGCATCGACATCGGGCACGGCATCCGGCGATCGCTTGGCGGGCATCACATCTCCGTGCGGGACTGGGTCGCGACACGATAGCGCAGCGAGCAGGGCACGCGACGACGCGATGCCCGCGCCCGGTCATGGCGTGGGCGCAGCGCGGGACGTCGCCACCCGCGCGCCGTCCTCGACGGAGGCCCGGGGCAGCGGCTGGATGCGCAGGCCGCGGTGCCGGCACAGATCGACCTGCGGATAGACCACCGCGCGTCCATCACGGAAGGTGAACTGTAGGTCGTAGCGGCACCGCTCGCCCGCCACGCTCAATGTGGTGGCATCACCGCCACCCCGCAGCGGCACCGGCAACGGCATCGGTTGGAAAACACCGCTGCCAGCGGGCGCCGCGGACACCGCGGTCACGGTGTCGTGGGCACGGTTGACCAGTTCCAGATAGCGGGCCGGTTCGCCGGCGATGGCATTGGGCACGAAGGGGGTGATCAGCAGCAGGGCGAGCAGGGCAGGACGGGACGATTGCATGACGGGCTCTCCGGTAGGGGGTGGCGGGACGGCCCAGCGCCGATCGCGCATGCCGTGCCCGCATCTGGCGCCTGCCGGCCCGCGCGCACCACCAATCCGGGACCAATCGTCGTGGGCGGGTTGCGAATCGTAGTGAGGCCACACGGCGCTTTGCAGCGCACGGCACGCCGCCTACGATGCCAGCGTCCCCACCCGAACCACCCGCATGCACATCCGTCTTGGCCGCCTGGAAATCCCGCTGTCCCGCTACCTCGGCCTGTGGTCGCTGGTGGTGGTCGTGTTCGCGGTGCAGGGCTGGTTGAACGACGCCGTCAACGGACACCTGTGGCCGGCCACGACGTACCTGCGCTGGTCGATGATCCAGTGGCTGACGTGGGCCGCGCTGGCGCCACTGGTGTTCCGCCTGGGCGAACGCCACCCCATCCAGTTCCCGTTGCGGCTGCGTTCGCTGGGCCGGCATGTGGTGGCCAGCGCGGGCGTGACGCTGCTGGCCATCTTCATGGGCGCGGTGGTATCCGCACCGTTCGAGAACAGCACCTTCTGGACCCAGTTCTGGCAGTTCTTCAGCAAGCACACCGCCACCGGCCTGCTCACCTACTGGGGACTGCTGGCGATCCAGCACCTGCTGTACTTCCAGGCGGAAAAGGCGCGGCGCGAACTGGAAGCCAGCCAGCTGGCCACCGAACTGGCGCAGTCGCGGCTGCAGGTGCTGAAGACGCAGCTGCAGCCGCATTTCCTGTTCAACACGCTGCACGCCATCATCACCCTGCTGGACGAGGACACCCTGTCGGCCGAGGACATGCTGCTGAAGTTGAGCGAGCTGCTGCGCGCGTTCCTGGAAGACTACGACGGCCAGGAAATCCCGCTGCGTCGCGAGCTGGAACTGCTGGACCTGTATCTCGGCATCCAGCAGCGGCGCTTCAAGGACCGGCTGACCACGCGCATCTACGTGTCGCCCGAGGCCATGCAGGCCGCGGTGCCCAGCCTGGTGCTGCAGCCGATCGTCGAGAACGCGATCCGCCACGGCATCGGCGAGCATGTGGGCGAGGACTGCATCGAGGTGGATTGCCGTCGCGAGGGCGATGCCCTGTGCATCGACGTGCGCAACCGCAACAGCACGCTGGACGGCCCACGGCGCGTGGCGGGCCACGGCATCGGCCTGTCGAACACGCGGCTGCGGCTGAAGGAACTGTATGGCGATGCCGCCGAGCTGCGGCTGGATGCGATGGTGCCCAACGGCGTGGCCTGCCGCATCCGCCTGCCGTTCCGCGAACTGGAGGCCGAGGACGACCTGCCGGAGCACCTGCCCGCATGAGCCTGACCGCGCTGGTGGTGGATGACGAACCGATCGCGCGGCACGCCATCGTGCGGCTGCTGCGCGACGACCCCGACATCGAACTGCTGGCCGAATGCGGCGACGGCGTGTCGGCGGTGGAGGCGATCCGCAGCCGGTCGCCGGACCTGGTGTTCCTGGACATCCAGATGCCGGCCATCACCGGCCTGGACGTGGTGGCGACCATCGGCGCGGCGCGGATGCCCGCCACCATCTTCGTCACCGCCTACGAGCAGTACGCCGTGCGCGCGTTCGAAGCCAACGCGGTGGACTACCTGGTCAAGCCGTTCAGCCGTGAACGCTTCGCCGAGACCCTGCGCCGCGCCAAGCAGCGGTTGTCCGCTGCACGCGGCAGCGACGCGGCGACGACGGCGCGCATCATGCAGGCGCTGGACGCCCTGCGCCAACGCGACGATTACCTGGAACGCATCCCGGTGCGCGTGGACGAACAGATCAGCTTCGTCGACGTCGCCGACATCGTGTGGATCCGCGCCAACCGCAACACCGTGCTGATCCACCTGGCCAGCGGCACGCATGCAGTACGCGAGACGATGGCCACCCTCGCCAGCCGGCTGGACCCGCGCCACTTCGCGCGCGTGCACCGCTCGGCCATCATCAACGTGCGCCGCGTGAAGAGCATCCACCCGTGGTTCAACGGCCACCACGTGGTGACCATGGACACCGGCCAGCAGCTGCGCATGAGCCGCTACCAGCACGAGACCTTCCTGCGCCTGGCGACGACGCGCCAGGACGGGTGAGACGGCAGTTCAGGGCGTTTCGTCGTCGCCGGGCGCGGTCGCCGCGCGGCGCGCCTCGATCATCCGGGCGCCCTGCTGCTTGCCCGCGGCCAAGGCATCGAAACAGGTGAAGTACGTGCGCTGCGTGTCCACCCAGGGGTCGCTCCACGCGGCCGCCGCCGATGGACGCACGAGCACGGTCAGCGCCCATGCCGAGTGTTCGTCGGGGCGCTGGATGGCGACCTGGATCAGGTGGTCGCCGTGGGTCGAGATGTCGATCTTCTTCTGCATGGGGCACCGTGGGCTGGCCTGCGTGGGAACGGCGATCGCCGCGTCATTCGGACGCCACGCCCGCCAGGTCCAGCACCCACTGGGGCACCGTGGGCTCGCCGGCGTAGAACGTCTTCGGTTTCTGTTCGGCCATCGCCCAGCGGTGCAGCCAGCTGGGGCCGTAGCGGCCGTTGTAGCCCGCTTCGCCACGCTGGTACGCCGGGTCGCGCAGCGCTTCCTCCAGGGTGACGATGCGGTAACCGCGGCGCTGCACGCCCGCCACCAGGTCGGCGTAGGCGATGGCGTTCAGTTCGTTGGCGTGCAGCAGCCACACCTGTGGCAGCGCATGGCCAAGCAAGGCCTGCGACTGGCGCTCGTAGTAGTCCACCTTGTTGAGCATGTAGGGCAGGTAGCCACGGCGCAGGCGCTCCAGCGTAGCCGCGCGCGCGGGCGTGTCAGGTTGCCCGTCCAGCACGTTGGCATAGGCGAACGCCCACACCCACTCGCCGTTGTCGACGGTGACCGGCGCGATGCGGTAGCCGTGCTGCGCCAGGAAAGCCGACAGCGTGGCGCGATCCTCGGGCGTGCGCCCGGCCCGCAGGTAGGGGTGCCGGAACCAGCGCGGCGCGGTGCCGTATTCCGCCAGCAACGGCCGCAGCACGCGCTCGCCACGCAGGATGTCCTGCTGGAACGCGGGCACGCCGACGGCATGCACGTCCAGGTGGCCATGGGTGTGGTTGCCCAGTTCGTAGCCGGCCTGCAGCCATTCGCGCAGCATGGCCACGCGCTGCGGCTGGGTGTGCCCGTCGACCTCCAGCTTGCCTTCGTTGACGAACCCCACCACGGGCACGCCGGCCTGCTTGAGCTGCGCCATCAACTGCGCATGCCGCAGTGGCAGCTCCGCGTCCGGCGTCTTGTCCATCCGCTGCCACGGCAGGTCGTCGATGGTGATGGCGATGCGACGGTCGGGTTCGGCCGCGTGCGCGGACAAGGCCATGGCGAACAGCAGCACAACACGCAGCAACAGGGACATGGCAACCGGGGCATCCGTTTCGATGCGCCCAGCATACGGCCACCTGATTGCGGATGCGCCGGCGGCGTTACCTGCCCGCGTCAGGCAGTGCGCTGCGGAATGCCCACTCGTAGTTGTTGCCGGGCGTCACCGGCAGCGTGTTGCGGTAGGCGCGGATGCGTTCTTCGTTGCTGGGCGCATCCGGCGTGCCGTCGCGCAGGGGGTGCTGCAACGACAGGAACGCCAACGGCCCGAAGGCCGGCTCACCGACAGCGGTACCGACATCGTGTTTCATGGTTGCACCTGCCCGGACGGGAAAGCAGCGCGCGCTTCAACGCGCCTGCGGTGGACCCCGGCAACCTGCGCAGGCAAGGCACGGCCGATGGCCGCGCAGACCCGGGGCGTTGTCCCCTTCCCGCCGGATGCGGGGCGGTGCCGCCCCCTGTCGGACCGCCTGCCAGCCGCACCCGGCGCCTTCATTGGAGAGAACGCGGGCGTCTTCGCAAGGCGGACACATGGCGCGTTGCATCCTGACGGCCTGCCCCCACGCGCGGACAGACGGCGACGCCGCAGGCCGTCGCCGGTCGGTGCGTGCGTTGTCAACATCGGGAGATGACGGGGAACAAGATGCCGAGAAGGAAAGCGTTGTCGCATGCCCGGGCATGGCTGCCCTGGCTGTTGTTGGCCGCCGCCACCACCGCACAGGCGGGCGATGCCTGCCCCGTCTTGCGTTCGCAGGTGAACGCTGCGGATGCCGCCACCCGCATGGCGGCGATCGCCTGCAACGAACATGCACTCTGGTACCGGCCGTTCATCGACCGCAACGGCCGCATGGCAAGCGGTGTGATGACAGAGGGCGAAGCGCGACCCGTCGACGATGGCTACACCCCCGCATGGCAGCGGGTCGCACGCTTCTGGCGCGACGCAGGACTGCTGGGCCAGATGTCGCAGCTGCCTGGTGCGCAGGACTGCGTGGCGCCCGTGAACGACGGGCTGGCGGCGGCCATGTGCCGCAGCTTCGTGATCGACCACGCCTGGTCGGCGGCGTTCCTGTCATGGGTCATGCGGCAGGCGAGGCTTCCCGGTTTCAGGCCGTCGGCCAGCCACATCGGCTACGTGCGCGATGCCTACCAGCGCCCCGACACCAGCGCCTTCCGCTTCACTGATCCGCACAGGACGAAACCCGCGACCGGCGACCTGCTGTGCTACGTGCGGCACGATGGCCGTGTCTACGGCCACGACGGGCTGCGGGCGGTAGCGGCGACCGGTGACGGCCTGGACATGCATTGCGACCTGGTGGTGGCCGTCAATCCGGGCAACGACAGCACGGCGTACCTGATCGGCGGCAACGTGCAGCAGAGCGTGACGATGCGGCTGCTGCCGTTGAACCGCAATGGCGAATTCTGGAACCTGCCCCAGCGCAGCGGTGGCGAAGCGCCCTGCACGCCGGACAACGAGGCCGGCTGCAACCACAACCGCCAGGACTGGGCCGTCCTGCTGCAACTGAAGCCGGCCGACGCCCTGGCCCGGCTGCCGGGCGGGCTGCCACCCTCCGACCCGTTCCCGCCGCGCCAGCCCTCCGGCTGCTGCGTGAACTGCGTTGTCGGCTCGGGCGTGCCGCGCTGCCCGCCAGCGGGAACACCCTGACCGGCGGTGCATGAATTGGCCCCGCGCGGCCGGGGAAAACTGGTGCTCGCCAAGGGGCCACCACCGCCGTTCCAATCGCAGGCATCGCACGCCCTGGATGCTCCGATGACAACGACCCGCTTCATGGCCGATTCCCCCGCCTCCGCCGCCACCCCGCACCGCGCGGTGGTGGCCGGCGGCCTGATCGCCGGTGCGCTGGACATGGTGTGGGTCTGCACCCTGTGGGGCACGCTGGGGGTCACGCCGACACGCATCTTCCAGGCGGTGGCCTCCGGCTGGCTGGGCAACGACGCGGCGGTGGCCGGGGGCTACGCCACCGCGCTGCTCGGCGCCGTGTCCCACTTCGGCATCACCGTGGCCATGGCCTACGCGTACTACCTGGTGGCGCGGCGCGTGCCCGCGCTGGTCCGCCATCCATGGCGCCATGGCGCGCTGTACGGCGTGCTGCTGTACATCGCGATGATCCATGTGATCGTGCCGCTGTCGGCCGCACCGTCGGGACAGTCGCCGCCGTGGCCGTGGGCGCTGTGGGCCAACATCGCCGCGCACATGCTGCTGGTCGGCGTGCCGTGCGCGCTGGCGGCACGGATCGCGTTGCGGGCGCGCTAGCTCAGCGCGCGGCGCGGTCTTCGGGGCGGCCCAGCAGACCGATGCGGCGGAACACCACTTCCAGCGGCACCGTCACCAGCGGCGGCACCGCGGCCAGCAACGCCAGCAGCCACGCCCACCACGGCCAGCGCAGGCGCATTGCCGCCAGCAGGGTGACCGCGACATAGAACAGGAAGGCCACGCCATGCAGCGGGCCGAACAGCTTCACGCCTAGCTCGGTGGTCTGCGTGCCGTACTTCAGCGCCATGCCCACCAGCAGGCCGGCCCAGGTGAAGCCTTCCACGAAGGCAGCGACAGCGAACAGGCGCCCGGCGGGCGACATGGCAAGGGACATGCACGGACTCCAGTGAGGGATTGCCGCGACGCGATGGCGGCGGCGACGCTCGCTGGCGTGTGCATTCTAGCGTGGGGCATGCGCGTGCGTTGCCCGCGCGCGCATGCCCACCGTGCGTCACCGCGCGGGAGATTTCAGCTCGATGATCAGCGTGCGTGTCTCGGCCTTGCCGCCATTCACGGTTTCATGCGTCACCGGCCCGCTCCACAGGATCTCGCCCGGCTTGCGCGGGGTGATGGTGGTCTTTCCGTCCGTGGTCTGTTTCGCTTCGCCCGCCGTCAGGAAGTAGACGATGTGGTCGCCATGCGAATGCAGTCCGGTCGAGCCCTCCGGCGCAACGGTCAGCTCGATGACCCTGACCTTGTCGTTGTCCAGGATGACCTTGGCGCCTTTGCCGGCGGTCATCGCCAGGTCCTGCGCCAGGCATGGAAGTGCGGCGGCCGCGGCCAACAGGTCCACGACCCGTAACGTGGCGTGCTTCATGGTGTTGTTCTCCGGTGGGCCGGCCAACCGCGCCGCTGCACCACCCTGCAAGGGTTGCGACAGGGCGGGCGTCCGCGGAAGGCACGCATCGCGCCACGGGCCGGCGCGCACGCCGGTTGCCGCAGGGTGATGCCGCCCCGCTTCTTCCACACCCACCGCGGCAGGCTCCTGCCAGGCTCGACTGTTCCGCTGCTCCACCTGCGACCGCACTTCGCGCCGAACCGCATCCGCTCACAGCCGGTCAACGCGGGGGTGCGACCAATGCGGACACCGGTACCGTGCTGTCTTTTGCATTACGCGGGCACCGCAAACGGTAAGCTGGCTTATCGCGGCGGCCTCGCGTGCGGAAATCATGTGCTGTCCGCTGGCCCGCCCTCTTCCCACATTGCAGGAGTTGTCCATGCGTCTTCGCGTCCGTACCCGATCCGTGTCGTGCCTTCTCGGCAGCGTGTTCGCGCTCGCTGCCCTCGGTGCCTGTTCGACCTCACCCACCGCCACCGCACTGGCGGTCGGGCAGCAGGCCACGCTTGAAGGCAAGGTGGTGAAGGTCGATACCACGCCGTGGACCTACGACGGCAGCGCGGTGGTGACCATCGCCACGTCGGCGGGCGACGTCAACGTGCAACTGCCCGCACGCTGGAACCTGTGCAAGGCGCCGCCGCCGGATGACGTGGCCTCGCTGAAGGCGGGCGACGTGGTGCAGGCGATCGGCGAGGTCACCGGCAGCAACGAGATGGTGGTGTGCGCGCTGCCGGAGCATCGCCTGCAACGGCGCGGATGACCCTCAGGACGCTTTCAACCAGCGTCCCGTGCCCTGGGGCACCACTTCGAACCGCGCCCACTGGCGGAATTCATCCTGCCCGCACACGCCGGACTGCCCGGCGTGCTCGCCTGCCAGCACGCGGTAGTGCACGCGGCCATCGGCGGCGGTGTCCACCTGCCGCACGCTCCAGAGTTTTCCCAGCTTGCCGTTGCTGTAGAAGCGGTCGGCGATGATCTGGTCCGGGTGGGTGATGTTCTTCTCGGCGTGCTGTTTGGCCAGTTCGATCAGTTCGATGAGGTTGTCGGTGGTGATGTCCACGTAGGAGTTCAGCTGCTCCATGGCGGCGGCGAAATCCTCCTGGGTCAGTTCGAACTGGCGCATCGAGGGCCGCGTGGCGTCCGCTTCGGCCTGGCGCTTGTGCAGGTGGGCCGGGTAGCGGCGCCAGGGGAACAGGGCGTTGAAGGCGATGGCCATCGACAGGATGGCGATGACGTTGATCAGCACGGGCATCAGCAGGTAGAGGTAGCCCAGTGCGTGCAGGTCGGCGCCACCGATCACCGCCGCCAGTGCGGTCGCGCCACCGGGCGGGTGGATGCAGCGCAGGTAGTGCATCGCCAGCACCGCCAGGCCGACGGCGAGGGCGGCGGTCCAGGCGTGGCCGGGAAACAGTTTCTGGCAGCTGACGCCGATGAAGGCGGAAAACAGGTGCCCGCCGATCACGGCCCAGGGTTGCGACAGTGCGCCCTGCGGCACGGCGAAGAGCAGCACGGCCGAGGCGCCCATCGAGGTGACCATCAGCAACCCGGTCACCGACCCCGCGCCCAGCTGCGGGAACGCGGCATGGGTGATGGCATACACCGCCAGGATGCCCAGCAACGCGCCCAGCCCCGAGATCCATTTCTCGCCATGGCGCGTGGTGTTGCGCTCGATGCCCAGCAGCAGGCGGAGTTCGGTGAGAGCGGGATGGGGGTTCATTGGCGGTGGGCGCGCAGGCACGGGACGGGGAAGTCTATGCGAATCGCCTGGCGTGGCGGCTCCGGACGTGCGCCTCGACTTTGTGGGTGATGACCCAGCGCAATGCCGGGCGCTATGGGCACTGGTAGGGCGGGCTCGAGCCCGCCAACGGAAACATCCCGCAAAGCTGGTGGGTATGTGCCCACCCTACGGTGACGATGCATTCCCATGCAGGGCGGTGGCCACAGAGAGCACGACGGCCGGTAAAGACGGCTGATATCCTGGCCACGGCCATTCCGGGGACAACATGACCAACGCCGTGTTTACGACGTCGGAGAGTTCCGCCTACGACGATCGAATCGAGGAGCACTACCACTTTCCGCAGACCTATCTGCGGCAGGTGCGTGAAGCGATTGGTGACTTCATCCTGTACTACGAACCTCGCCGGACCTCGGGCCTCAGCAGTGCCACCGGTCGCCAAGCCTACTTTGCCTGCGCACGGGTTGTCTCCGTCGATGAAGATTCCAACGTTCCGGGTCACTACTACGCCCGTATTCGCGACTTCATCGAGTTTGATTGTTCGGTGCCCTTCAATGAAGGAGGTCACTACTACGAATCGATGCTACGCAAAGCTGACGGCTCAACGAACAAAGGCGCGTTTGGGCGAGCGGTGCGTGGCCTACCTGCTAACGAGTTCGCGGCCATCCTGCAGGCCGGCATGTCGGCGCCCCTGGAGGCATGGGACGTTGAATCGCTAGGGGATTCGACGACACTTCCTGTCACGGAAGACGTACCGCCTGACTACGTGCCTCGCGTTATCGTCTCGCAACTCATCAACCGTCCGTATCGCGACGTCGCGTTTCGCCGACATGTGCGCCAGGCTTATCAGAACACCTGCGCCGTGACGGGCCTTCGGCTGTTAAACGGCGGTGGCCGCCCCGAAGTACAAGCTGCGCACATCCGGCCGGTGGAGGCGGATGGGCCCGACACAGTACGCAACGGGATTGCGCTGACCGGAACTGCGCACTGGCTGTTTGATCGTGGACTACTTAGCTTCGGCGACGACTATTCGATCCTGCTTTCGCCACATGGCGTACCGGATGACTTGGACAAGCTGATCCGCCCGGAACGCACACTAATACTTCCAGAATCAGCTGCATCAAAACCACACGCCGCGTACTTGCGATGGCATCGCGATAATCGCTTCAAGGCGTAGCACACGCTTCTGGCTCAGCAATGCAGAGCCGACCTAAGCCCGCCACGCGGGATATTAGAAGGGCTCTCTGAGCAACCCGATCCGGGGGAACCCAACTTCCAAGGGCAAGATCGCCAACGACGATGCTAACCCCAGCTACGCGGTCCACTGCGACCAGCCGCAGGACGGACGCCCGATGACCACGCCTTAGAACAGGAAGGCACCGCCATATAGCGGGCCGAACACCTTGATGACCGGGTCGCTCCCCACGGCACCGCACTTGAACGCCACCCCAATCAGCAGACCGGTCCGGGTGAAGCCTTCAAGGAAGGCAGCGACATCAAACAAGCGCTCGGCGGCCGCAGAGGGCGTGGCATGCAAGAACTTCAGTGAGGCAATACCTTGACGCGATGGCGGCGGCGACGCTCGCTGGCAAGGGAAAGTATAAGAACGTTCGTGCAACAAGAGGAGCTAACGGTCAGCTTTCAGGAGACGAGGTACGACCAAGTGATGAGAGGAATTTGCGCTCCACCTCAAAGCAGAGTAGCCGCCTATTAGCCGGTGGCCTATCCACCTCTCATCCACCATCGGCTCCTCACCCGGGGCATTCATAAGCAGGAGACGGCCCAAAAACTGATGCCAGGCTGCAGGACCCATTAGATCTAGCGAGTAACCATGAATACTGCGCCCACTGTCAAACAATACTAGGCTTGCAGCCACTCTAGAGCCAAGAAGATTTCGGACCCTCTCCCTAACTCGATCTATTGACGGCCTACCGACAAAGTCAATCATCCCGAGATGCTTTCTTCGTCCTCGCCCATCAAGCACCGCTGAATTAAGTGCCAACTCCCACTCATCCTCAAGCTGATCAATAGCCTCTGCCAACCACCTAGCGCTCACCTCATGAGCGGGGACGTTGAAAACAGATCTCTCATCAAGAAGCTGACGCGGGCGATAGAAATAGCGAGAGAAACTAAGCGTCAAGTCGCCCCCGTACGCGGCACAAAGTCGCGAAATAAGAGCAATCGGATGATGCTCAATGCCGAAATCCGAAACTTTATCTACCACTTAGTTCCACCGAGAATCTTGTGCATATCCATCGCAAATGAATCGGTCATGCCCGAAATATAGTCTACGACGAGATGTGCTCGATGCCATGGCTCATCATCTTCGTTACACGTCTCAAGCGCCTGCTTGTATGTAGAAACGTGCCTACCCGCTATGAAGTCGATTAGCCGCTTCTCTACGTCATATCCTGCAACTCTTGCCCCGGGCTCCAACAACTTACGAAATGTATTCACTGGGACTGTCAGCAGTATACCGAACCGATCGAGAAGACCCGTTATGGCCGCGTACCCAGACAGCTCCAGTGATTGGATCGAAGGATCTGTGTACACCTTGTTCCGAACAACCTTCTTAATCGCCCCTAGAAGCATCCCATCCACACTATCTTCCCGAATCACCTCTTTAAGTTCTCCAGACAAAATATCTTCGTGCCTGTCAACGTAGGTTGAAGATGCCGCGGCAACGAACCTCCTGACTAGCGAGCTACGGAAGGCTACCGTTTCGTCCACCTTCGCTGCCGACTTTGCGGAGCTCCTAATCTCCTCAACTACTTTCTTTACCTCATTGTTCGATTCAACTTCAGAGATCAATGCGCCGACAAAATCATCATGGCTTAGCAACCTCTTTTCCACGCCATCTTCGATATCGCTTAGGCAATAGCAGATATCATCAGCAGCCTCCATCAGATACGCCAACGGATGCCTCTGCTCGGGCCGCAGGGAAAACCTGTCCCGAACGACATCAAGCGTATCCTGCTCAGTAAAGAATGATCCGAACTTCTTGTACTTCTTCTTCTCTGAAGGGACGGAAGGGTACTTGAGCGTCGCCGCCAGCTGCGACAGCGTCAGATTCATTCCTGTCAAACCATCCGAACCATTGAGCTTGGTGATGATGCGGAATCCTTGTGGATTCCCATCAAATCCCCGGAAATCCTCAAAGTTGGGACGATCCTTACGATAGTCGCCAAACCATTTTGCGACAGCAGCCTCCCCGAAGTGCCCAAAAGGAGGATTCCCAATGTCGTGAAGAAGACAGGCAACCTCAACGGTCACCACAAATGCGTGCTTAAAGTCAGTTGGCTCGAGACCCCAACTGGATGTCAGGCTCTTGTCCGTCACCTGCTGAATAACGCTCGTAGCCAGAAACCGACCCACATGTGCAACTTCTAGAGAGTGCGTGAGTCGAGTGCGAACGGCCGCATTGTCTTCCAAGGGGAAAACCTGAGTTTTCCTTTGAAGTCGCCTAAAAGACGCGGAATACAAGACACGAGAACGATCGCTTTCAACTTCTTGCGCTATCCCTTCAGGGCCTCTGGAGCTACTGCGTACACGCTCGTTAGTAAGCAACTTTTGATACATTTTGCCCCCCTTTGCCCATGCACTACGCGCAATCGTAACCCAAGCATGAAAAGAAAAAGGCGACCCGCGGGGTCGCCTTTTCCGATCATTCGAACTCCGCCTCAAACCCCAATCGGGTTCGCCTTCTCCACGTCAATCTTGTACTGCTTGATCGCGCGGGATACGTCCTTGGCGGTCATCTTGCCTTCCTTCGCCAGGGCGGCGATGGCGGCGTGGGCGATGTAATAGCGGTCCACTTCGAAGTGGCGACGCAGGTTGGCGCGGGTGTCGCTGCGGCCGAAGCCGTCCGTGCCCAGCACCGTGTACGCCATCGGCACGAACGCGCGGATCTGGTCCGCATACGCACGCACGTAGTCGGTGGCGGCGATGGCCGGGCCCTGGCGGCCTTCCAGCAGCTCGGTCACGTACGCCTTGCGCGGCGACTTGGCTTCCGGGTTCAGGCGGTTCCAGCGCTCGGCGTCGAAACCGTCACGACGCAACTCGTTGAAGCTGGGGCACGACCAGATGTCGGCGGTGACGCCGAAGTCCTTGTCCAGCAGCTCGGCCGCCGCGATCGCCTCGCGCAGGATGGTGCCGCTGCCCAGCAGCTGCACGCGCAGCTCGCCCTTCTTCGGCTTGCCCGCATCGGTGAGCAGGTACATGCCCTTGATGATGCCCTCGGCCGCGCCTGCCGGCATGTCCGGGTGGGTGTAGTTCTCGTTCATCAGGGTGACGTAGTAGTACTCGTCCACCTGCTCCTGCAGCATCTTCTGCATGCCGTGCTGCAGGACCACCGCCACTTCGAAACCGAAGGTGGGGTCATAGCTGCGCACGTTGGGAATGCCGCCGGCGACGACGTGGCTGAAGCCGTCCTCGTGCTGCAGGCCTTCGCCGTTGAGCGTGGTGCGGCCCGCCGTGCCGCCCAGCAGGAAGCCGCGCGTACGCATGTCCGCCGCCTGCCAGGCGATGTCGCCGATGCGCTGGAAGCCGAACATCGAGTAGTAGATGTAGAACGGCAGCATCGGCACGTTGCTGACCGAATAGCTGGTGCCCGCCGCCATCCACGACGACATCGCACCCGGCTCGCTGATGCCCTGCTGCAGCACCTGGCCGGACTGGTCCTCGCGGTAGTACATCAGCTGGTCGGCATCGACCGGCTTGTACTTCTGGCCGAACGGCGCATAGATGCCGATCTGGCGGAACATGCCTTCCATGCCGAACGTGCGCGCTTCGTCGGCGACGATCGGCACCAGGCGCGGGCCGACCTGCTTGTCGCGCAGCGCGATGTTCAGGCCCTGCACGAACGCCATGGTGGTGGAGATCTCGCGGTCGCCGGTGCTCTTCAGCAGGCGGTCGAAAGCCTCCAGCTTGGGCGTCTCGAACGACTCGCTGGACTTGCGGCGGCGCTGCGGCAGGTAACCACCCAGCGCGGCGCGGCGCGCCTTCAGGTACTGCACTTCCGGCGAATCCTCGCCCGGGTGGTAGAACGGCACCTGCGCCGATTCTTCCAGCTGCTTGTCGGTGACCGGGATGTTGAAGCGGTCGCGGAAGCTGCGGATCGCTTCGTCGTCGAGCTTCTTGGTCTGGTGGGTCGGGTTGAGCGATTCGCCCGCCGAGCCCATGCCGTAGCCCTTCACCGTCTTGGCCAGGATCACCGTGGGCATGCCCTGGGTGTTCACCGCCTCGTGGTAGGCCGCGTACACCTTGTGCGGGTCATGGCCGCCGCGGTTGAGGCGCCAGATGTCGTCGTCGGACAGGCTGGCGACCATCGCGGCCGTCTCCGGGTACTTGCCGAAGAAGTTGTCGCGCGTGTACTTGCCGCCGAAGGCCTTGCAGTTCTGGTATTCGCCGTCGACGGTTTCCATCATCAGCTTCTTCAGCACGCCGTCGGTGTCGCGCGCGAGGAGCGGATCCCAGTAACTGCCCCACAGCAGCTTGATGACGTTCCAGCCACCGCCGCGGAACACGCCTTCGAGTTCCTGGATGATCTTGCCGTTGCCGCGCACCGGGCCATCGAGGCGCTGCAGGTTGCAGTTGACCACGAAGATCAGGTTGTCCAGGCCTTCGCGGCCGGCCAGCGCGATGGCGCCCAGGGTTTCCGGCTCGTCGCTCTCGCCGTCGCCGATGAAGCACCAGACCTTGCGGTCGGACTTCTCGATCAGGCCGCGGTGCTCAAGGTACTTCATGAACTGCGCCTGGTAGATCGCCGCCAGCGGGCCCAGGCCCATCGAGACGGTCGGGGTCTGCCAGTAATCGGGCATCAGCCACGGGTGCGGATACGACGAGATGCCCTGGCCATCGACTTCCATGCGGAAGTTGTCCAGCTGCTGCTCGTTGATGCGGCCTTCCAGGTACGAACGCGCGTAGATGCCGGGCGCGCTGTGGCCCTGGATGAACAGCAGGTCGCCCGGATGGCTGTCGCTGGGCGCGCGCCAGAAGTGGTTGAAGCCCACATCGTAGAGCGTGGCGCCGGAAGCGAAGCTGGCGATGTGGCCGCCCAGGTCGCCGGGCTTGCGGTTGGCGCGCACGACGGTGGCCATCGCGTTCCAGCGGATGATCGAACGGATGCGCCATTCCAGCGCCGCATCACCGGGGCTCTTGGCCTCGTTGGCGGGGGCGATGGTGTTGACGTATTCGGTGGTCGGCGAGAACGGCAGGTAGGCACCGGCGCGGCGGGTCACTTCGACCATGCCTTCCAGCAGCTGGTGTGCACGCAGCGCGCCGTTCTTCTGGATCACCGCCTGCATGGAATCGATCCACTCGCGGGTCTCCTGCGGGTCCGGATCGCTCTGCAACATCTCGTTCAACCAGTTCATTCCCACTCCTGTTTTCACCGTGCGTGGGGCACGGCGGCATCGTTCTTGTAGAGCCCTGAAGTGTAGCGCACGCACCCGCTCCAGGATTGGCTACGCAGGCGTATGGAACGGACACTGCATGCCTGTCCCGGGACAATCGACCACACCAAAATGAGACCTATGGTGCTGCGCAACATCGTAGTGCGCTTATGATCGGCGGCGGGGGCGGATCAGGGGTTGCCATGGCAGCAGCAGGACCGCGGAACGGAATGCCACGGGATGTCGCCGGTGCGGTGCACTGGCGGCGAAGCCTGCGCACGCGCATCGCGTTGTGGGCCGGCCTGGTGAACGTGCTGCTGTTGCTGCTGCTGGTGGTGGCGACCGCGTGGTTCGCGCGGCGGCTGATCTTCGATGATGCGCGGCGCGACACGCATGCCACCGCACAGGAAGCCGCCGAGCGCCTGGACAACGCGCTGCACGTAGTCACCATCACCACGCACGGCATTTCCGACCTGGTCGCCAACGCGCGCCTCTCGCCGGACGAACTGACCACCACGTTGCGCGCCATGGTGAAGGCCACGCCGGGCTGCGTGGGCGGGCTGCTGATCCTGGAGCCGCGCACGCGCACGGATGCGCCGTTCGCCCGCTACATCGCCGCCGATGGACGCGACCACGACTTCATCGCCGAAGGCTATGCGTTCCGCGACCAGGGCTGGTATCAGCGCACCGTCGCCTCGCCGACGGGGTGGTGGTCCGAGCCTTACCTCAACCGGACCGCCGGCGATGTCTGGATGGTCACCTACAACATGCCGCTGCGCGAACCCGGCCGGCGGGCGCACACGCGCGGCATGGTCAGCCTGGACCTGCCGCTGTCCCGCGTGACCGGACTGGTGGAATCCCTCGCCGCACTGCCCGGCTGGCGCGTCACGCTGGTGGCGCCGGCGGGCACGCTGGCGCTGAATCCGGAAGTCAGCGTCGAACGCCAGGAAACCCTGGACGACTACATCCAGCGCAGAGGGCGCAGCGACCTGCAGCGCGCGGCCACCGCCGTGCGCATGCGCCAGCCGCTGCAGCACACGCACACGGATGCGGTGACCGGCGAACAGCGCTACACCGTCGTCGCCCCGATCGGCCAAAGCGGCTGGAGCCTGCTGGTCGCACAGTCCTACGCCCTGGTCATCGCCCGGCTCAACCAGGCATTGCTGATGCTGGCCGCGGTGGGTGCACTGCTGGCGCTGCTGTGCATGCTGGTGGTGCGCAAGCTGGCCAAGCACATCAGCCTGCCGGTGGAAGGCCTGTCGGCGTCGGCCGCGCAGCTGGCGCAGGGTGACTACGACACGCCCGTGCCCTACCAGGCGCGGCATGACGAAGTGGGGCAGATGGCGCGCACGCTGCAGCACGCGCGCGACTCGATCCAGCAGCAACTGGTCGAGATCGAGGACATGACCGCCGCGCGGCAGAAACTGGAAAGCGAACTGTCCATCGCACGCGACATCCAGCAGGCGATGCTGCCGCCGGGCCGGGTGATCGACCGCGCGCATACGCACCTGGAAGCCTACGCGCGGCTGGAGCCGGCGAAGGCCGTGGGCGGCGACTTCTACTGCTTCATCGAGACCACGCCGGACGAACTGTGGTTCGCCATCGGTGACGTGTCGGACAAGGGCGTGCCGGCGGCGCTGTTCATGGCGCGCGCGGTCACCGTGCTGGAAGTGGCCGCCAGCAGCCATCGTCATCCGCAACGCGTGCTGGCCGAGGCCTCGCGCCGTCTGGTGGAAGGCAACGAGACCTGCATGTTCGCCACCGTGCTGTGCGGCCGCGTGGATGTACTGAGCGGCGACTGCACCCTGGCCAGCGCGGGGCACGATGCGCCGCTGCTGCTGCATGCCGACGGACGCCACGAAGTGCTGCCGGTCCAGCCCGGGCCGCCGCTGGGCTTCGAAGTCAGCGACGACTTCACCGTGTGGAACGGGCGCGTGCCGGCAGGCGCCACGCTGCTGGCCTACACCGACGGGGTCACGGAAGCCTTCGATCCGGCCGATGTCGCGTTCGGCCTGGAGCGCCTGCGCGACGCCCTGCGTGCCGGCAATACCGCACGCGAACAATGCGAACACCTGATCGCGCAGGTTCATGCGTTTACCGAACCCGCACCGCAGTCCGACGACATCACCGTGCTGGCGATACGTCGCCGGCTGGACACCGTCACCGGTTCCCCCGAAGCTACGCCACCACAGGAGACTCCGCATGCAGATGCGACTGTTCATTCCCCGTGAGCATGCCCGCGTGGACGATCTGAACGCGTCCCTCGAGGCCGTCCTGCAGAACAACGGCGTCAGCCACGCCCTGCAGTGCGACGTGCGCCTGATCGTGGAAGAGCTGGCCAGCAACGCCATCGAACATGGCGACGTGGCCCAGATCGATGCGGTGGAGCACGAGCTGTGCGTGGACATCGGGATTCGCGGTAATCTGCTGACGCTGGAGTTCCGCGAAAGCGGGGCTCCCTTCAACCCGCTGTCCCTGCCAGCGCCCGATCTGGATGCCCACATCCTGGACCGCCCCACCGGCGGCCTGGGCGTGCACCTGATCCGGCAGTTGGCGGAAGAAACGCATTACCAGCGCATGGGCAACTACAACATCCTGCGCGTCACCCTGCGTATTCCCACGGAGAGCGAAGCATGAGCCTGGACATCCAGATCCACCCGCCGGGCAAGGGCAGCCAGCGCGTGTCCATCAGCGGCCGGCTGGACACGCACACCTACGAAGACCTCGACGAAGCACTGGCCCCGCTGCTGACGCGCCAGCTGCATTCGCTGGTGCTGGACGTGTCCGGGCTGGACTACTTCAGCAGCGCGGGCATCCGCTGCATCTTCAAGGCACGCAAGACCCTGGCGCCGCACGGCGGCAAGGTGCTGCTGGTCAATCCGCAGCCGCAGATCCAGAAAGTGCTGGACATGGTCAAGGCGGTGCCGTTGAACGAGATCTTCAGTTCCACCGCCGAAGCGGACGCCTACCTGGACGTGATGCAGCGCAAGGTGCTGCAGGGCGACCAGGACGACGACTAGCCCCGCGATATGCCGCCGTGGTCACGCCCGTCGCGGAACGCGTGCTTTACGATCCACCCGTGCAGCCCCTGCCTCCCGGGCGCCCCCACCCGGCACCTCCGCTTTACCGAGATGTTCGATGACACTGGAGATCGAGATCTACCCGCCGGTCAACGGCAACCAGTACGTGCTGCTCAGCGGGCGGCTGGACACGCTCAGCCATGTGCAGCTGGATGAAAAGCTGGCACCGATGCTCGCGGCACGGCCGCATGCGCTGGTGCTGGACCTGGCGCACCTGGACTACATCAGCAGTGCCGGCGTGCGCAGCATCCTGAAGGCCCGCAAGGCCCTGGCTCCGCACGAGGGCCGCCTGCTGGTGGTGCACCCGCAGGAACAGATCCGCAAGGTCATCGACATCGTGCAGGCGGTGCCGATGGACGAGATCTTCGAATCCACCGCCGACGCCGACGCCTACCTGGATGCCCTGCAGCGGCGGATCCTGGATGGGGAAGAAGAAGACTGATTGCCCTTGTAGGAGCGACGTCAGTCGCGACCGCATGCCGCCAGGCACCATGGACGCTCGATTCGCATGGTCGCGACTGACGTCGCTCCTACATGGAATCCACAAAAAAAAACGCCCCGCATGCGGGGCGTTCTGTTTCCACCGAACCGCCAGCCGATCAACCCGGCCCGTTGCGCTCGGCATCGCGCTGCTGGCGGATCTGCGCATCCACGGCGGCGATGGCGGTCATGTTGACCACGCGGCGGGGGGTGGCGCTGGTGGTGAGGATGTGTACCGGCTTGGAGATGCCCATCAGGATCGGCCCGATGGCCACGCCGTCGGTGACCACGCGCACCATGTTGTAGGTGATGTTGGCCGCATCCAGGTTGGGCAGCACGAACAGGTTCGCCCGGCCGGTCAGCGTGCTGCCCGGCATGATGCGGTTGCGCAGCACTTCATCCCACGCGGTGTCGCCCTGCATCTCGCCATCGACGTTCAGGTCCGGCTTGCGCTTGAGCAGCAGCTCGCGCACCTGCCGCATCTTCACCGCGCTGGCGGTCTCATGGCTGCCGAAGTTGGCGTGCGACAGCAACGCGATGCGCGGCTCGATGCCGAAGAGCTTCAGCCGGTACGCCGCCTGCAGCGTGGCTTCGGCGATCTGCTCGGCGGTCGGGTTGTCCTGCACGTGCGTGTCCAGGAAGAAATATGCCCCCTGGTTGTTGATCACGCCGGTCATGGCCGAGGTCGACTGCACGCCCGGATCCAGCGGGATCACGCTGCGCACGTAACCGAGCTTCTTGTGGAAACGGCCGACGATGCCGCTGACCATCGCATCGGCTTCGCCACGGGCCACCATCACCGCGGCGATCAGCGTGGGCCGCGAGCGCATCAGGTTCTTGGCCGCGGCCGGCGTCACGCCACGGCGCGAGGTCAGCGCGTGGTAGTGCTGCCAGTAGTCGTTGAAGCGCGGATCGTCATCCTGGTTGGTGAGTTCGAAATCCACCCCCGCGCGCATGCGCAGGCCCAGGCGCTGGATGCGCGCATCGATCACGTCCGGCCGGCCGATCAGGATCGGGAAGGCCAGGCCTTCGTCGATCACCGTCTGCACGGCCCGCAACACGGTCTCTTCCTCGCCTTCGGCATACACCACGCGCTTCTTGTCCGCGCGTGCACGGTCGTACACCGGCTTCATCATCAGGCTGGTGCGGTAGACGAACTGGCCCAGCTTCTCGCGGTAGGCCACCATGTCCTCGATCGGACGCAGGGCCACGCCGGAATCCATCGCGGCCTGCGCCACCGCCGTGGCCAGTTCCACCAGCAGGCGCGGGTCGAACGGACGCGGGATCAGGTATTCCGGGCCGAAACAGGGAATCTCGTCGCCGTAGGCGGCGCCCAGGTCGGAGGCTTCGCGGCGCGCCAGCGCGGCGATGGCCTTCACGCAGGCCACCTTCATCGGCTCGTTGATCACGGTAGCGCCCACGTCCAGCGCGCCGCGGAAGATGTAGGGGAAGCACAGCGCGTTGTTGACCTGGTTGGGGTAGTCGCTGCGGCCGGTGCCGATGATGACGTCCGGGCGCACGCGCCTGGCGTCTTCCGGCGAGATCTCCGGATTGGGATTGGCCAGGGCCAGGATGATCGGCTTGTCGGCCATCGTGGCGACCATCTCCGGCTTCAGCACGCCGGCGGCGGACAGGCCCAGGAAGATGTCGGCCCCTTCGACGATCTCGGCCAGCGAACGCTTGGCGGTGTCGCGCGCGTAACGCGCCTTGTCCGGGTCCAGGTTGGGGCGGCCGGTGTAGAGCACGCCGTCGCGGTCCACGGCCAGGATGTTCTCCGGCTTCAGGCCCAGCGCCACCAGCATGTCCAGGCAGGCGATGCCGGCCGCGCCGGCGCCGCTGGTGGCCAGCTTGACGTCGCCGATCTTCTTGCCCACCACTTCCAGCGCGTTGACCACCGCCGCGCCGACGATGATCGCGGTGCCATGCTGGTCGTCGTGGAACACCGGGATCTTCATGCGCTCGCGCAGCTTGCGCTCGACGATGAAGCACTCCGGCGCCTTGATGTCTTCCAGGTTGATGCCGCCGAAGGTCGGCTCCAGCGAGGCGATGATGTCGACCAGCTTGTCCGGGTCGGTCTCGTCGATCTCGATGTCGAACACGTCGATGCCGGCGAACTTCTGGAACAGCACGCCCTTGCCTTCCATCACCGGCTTGCCGGCCAGCGGGCCGATGTTGCCCAAGCCCAGCACGGCGGTGCCGTTGGTAACCACGGCCACCAGGTTGCCGCGGGCGGTCATCTCGCTGGCTGCGCGCGGGTCCTCGACGATGGCTTCGCAGGCATAGGCCACGCCAGGCGAATACGCCAGCGCCAGGTCGCGCTGCGTCAGCATGGGCTTGGTCGGCGAGACCTTGATCTTGCCCGGCGGGCAGACGCGGTGGTACTCGAGGGCGGCCTGTTTGAATTCTTCGTTGGACATTGCGCACGCATCCATGGACAGGCCCGCGATTCTACCGGCAATCCCCCATCCCCACCGTGACCTGCCCTGCTGCGCTGCGGCTTTACATCGCGGGCTAGGCGTCCGCCGACAGCCGGTCCAGGCGGATGCGGTTGGCGAACAGGGAGAACGCCAGCACGCCGGCCAGCCCGTTGGCGCGGCTCACCCACGGCGGCAGCCAGCGCGGCGGGGCCAGCACGCCGCTGTCGAACAGCGGATCGAAACTGGTCACGTCCTGCAGCGTCATCTTGCCGGCGAACAGGCGGCGGCACAGGCGCAGCCGGTCCTGCTGCAGGGACCGGCGGAAGAAGGTGTGCACGCCGATCAGGCCGCGCAGGTAGACCGTGTCCTTGGTGAACGCGGCACCGCCGGAGGTCGGCACGCCGCGGAACACGCGCTGCGCCGACGAGAAGCTCTCGGCCGCATTCTGCCCGGCATCGGTGAAATAGCGGAACACCTCGATGAAGTCCGCGCCATCCAGCGCCATCGCCACCGCCTCGATGCGCAGGCTGATGCGCTTCATCCGCTCGATGTCGATGCTGCCGGTGATCTGCTCGGCGAACGTCGCCAGCCCTTCCTGGGTGGCGGTGACGCGCGGCGACGACAGCGCCAGGCTGGGCAGGTGCACCTGTTCGCGCCCGTTCAACGCGGTCAGCGAATGCACCAGCGCTTCGTGCTGCAGCAGCTGCCTGCGGTCGTAGTCGCTGAAGGCGGCGCCGTGGCGCAGGCGGATGCGGGTGGCACCTGCGGCGGCTTTGGCGATCAGCGCCGGGTCCAGCTGCACGGTGATGACGCGGGCGTCGAAGAAATCGTCCAGGTCCGCCTGCAGCTGCAGTTGCAGCGCCGTCGCCGATACCGGGATCTGTTCTTCCGGCGCCAGCAGTTCGCGGTCCAGGTCGTTGGCGATGGCGATGAAGTGCCCCGCGGCATCGCGCGTGGTCGGCCCGTCGCCGGGCAGGCATTCCTCCGGCGTGCCGAACAGGGCGATCGAATGCTCCGTCACCCGTGGCGTGCCCAGCGCCTCCAGCAGCTGCGCGGCGATGTCCCAACTCTCCACCGATGCCCGCAGGTAGCTGCCCAGCGGATGCGACGGATCGGCCGCGGCGGAGATGGCCGCCAGCTCGCGGCGGGCCGCGCTGAAATCCAGCGTGGGGTAGGCGATGACGGGCAGCTGCGGCTGTCCCCGCGCGATGCCCTCCAGGAACGGCGCCTGCGCGTCGGCCGGCCAACTGGCCAGGCTGAGCAGCTTGATGCCGCGTACCGCCTTGACCATGCGCGCGTCGAGCGCGGCGTGATGGGTGATGTCGGCCTGCATGGAATCCTCCCGGGCCGCCACTGTAGCCCAGGGCGCGTGCCACCCGGCACAAGCGCCGGTGCTTGGACTATGCTCGGTGCTCTTGCATCGGTGGCGGGGGCGGCATGCTGGAACTCGACGCGGTACAGACGCTGGCCTTCGCCGGCTTGGCCCTCTTCCTCGGCTATGCGCTCTGCCGCGCCATTCCACCGCTCGCCCGCTACAACCTGCCCGCACCGGTCGTCGGCGGCCTGGTGGTGGCGCTGGCCGTGCTGGTGGCGCGCTCCCACGACGTCACCCTCTTCACGCTGGACACCAGCCTGCAAACGCCGCTGATGATCGCTTTCTTCACCACCATCGGCGCCAACGCCAGCGTGGCGCTGCTGCGCGCCAGCGGACGGCAGGTGGTGGTGTTCCTGCTGCTGGCCACGGCGTTCGCCGTGGTGCAGAACCTGCTGGGCATGGCGGTGGCGGTGGGCTTCGGCCTGCATCCGCTGTTCGGCGTGCTGGCAGGGTCGACGACGCTCACCGGCGGCCCCGCGACCGGGCTCGCGTTCGCGCCGCTGTTCGAACAGGCCGGCGTGAGTGGGGCCGAATCCATCGCGGTCGCGTCCGCGATGGCCGGCATCGTCTGCGGCGGGCTGATCGGCGGCCCGGTGACCACGCTGCTGATCCGCCGCCACAAGCTGCACGGCGGTGTGCGCGTGGGCGCACCGGACGAGTCGGCGGCCGAGCCGGCCGGTGCACACGACACGCCGGACCTGCCGACGCGCGAGTTCGATGCGCTGAAGAGCATCGTCGTGATCCTGGTGGCCATGTGGGCCGGTGCCGGTGTCAGTGCCGGTCTGTCCGCCGCCGGCCTGACGCTGCCGGCCTACGTCGGCGCGATGCTGGTGGGCGCGCTGATCCGCTATGTCGACGACCGCACCGGGCTGATCCGGCTGCCGGTGGCCACCACCGACCTGATCGGCAACGTCTGCCTGTCGCTGTTCCTGGCGGTGGCGCTGATGAACCTCAAGCTGTGGGAACTCGCTGGACTGGCCGCGCCACTGCTGGTCAACCTGACGCTGCAGGTGGCGCTGGTGACGGTGTTCTGCGGCGTGGTCTTCCGCGTGATGGGCCGCGACTACGATGCGGCGGTGATGGGCGGCGGCTTCATCGGCTTCATGCTGGGCACCACCGCCAACGCGATGGCGGTGATGCGCACGCTGGTGGAACGCTACGGCATGGCGCCGCGCGCGTTCCTGGTGGCACCGCTGGTGGGCGCCTTCTTCATCGACTTCAGCAACGCGCTGATCATCACCGGCTTCATCAACCTGTGGGATTGAAGCGATCGGATGCTGGGCAGCATGCGCTGGGGGCCACGTTTTGCAACGCAAAGCGTGGGAGGTTCGTCGCGTGACGCGCGAACAACCTAGCGCTTGCCGTATTTGTCCGTCAGCCGCTTGTTCAGCGCCTTGTTCTGCACCTTGGCGTTCGACTTGTCGGCCAGGCGCGAGGCCAGTTTGTCGGCGGCGGCGGCGACTTCATCACGCAGCTTGAGGTAGTTGAGGAAGCGGCCTTCATCCAGCTCTTCGCGCTCGATCGCCGCGCGCACGGCGCAACCCGGCTCGCGATCATGCGAGCAGTCGCGGAACTTGCACTGCGCCGCCAGCGCCTCGATGTCGGCGAAGCCGCCCTCGGACAGGTCTTCCTCGCCGGTGGGCTTCAGTTCGCGCATGCCGGGCGTGTCGATCATGCACGCGCCGGACGGCAGCGGGATCAGCGCGCGATAGGTGGTGGTATGGCGACCGCGCGAATCGCTCTCGCGCACTTCGCCGGTCTTCATCTTCTCGTTGCCCAGCAGCGTGTTGGTCAGCGTCGACTTGCCCGCGCCGGAGGAACCCACCAGCACCACCGTGCGCCCGGGCAACAGCCACGGCGACAGCTGCGACACGCTCTCGGGGTCCTTCGCGTTGACGGTGAACACCGGCACGCCCTGCGCGGTGACATCGGCCAGCACGTCCACCGCATCGTCGGCGTACTCGGTGCGGTCTGCCTTGGTCAGGACCACGACCGGTTGCGCGCCACCACCGCCGACCAGCAGCAGGTAGCGTTCGATGCGGCGCGGATTGAAGTCGGCATCCAGGCCGCAGACGATGAACACCGTATCGATGTTCGCCGCGATCACCTGCTGGTGGTAGTGCTCGCCGGCGGCACCGCGCTTGATCTCGGTGTGCCGCGGCAGCGTGGCGACGATGCGGTGGCGGGTGCCGCCGCTGCCGGGCTCGCCGCCGCCTTCCATCAGCAGCCAGTCGCCCACGGCGGGCCGTTCGTGCGCGGGGAAACGCGGGCGCTGCCATTCGGGCAGCGAGTCGGCCTTGACCGCCACGCCGGGGGCGTCGGCGACGATGTACCCGGACCGGTGCTGTTCCACCACCCGCGCCGGCCGGGCGTCGGGATGCGCGGCGAGCACAGCCTGCCACGCCTTGTCCTCCGGTTCCCCCTCATAGGGCCAGCCGATCGCCCTCAACAGGGTGATCTCGGACACGGTATTGGCAGGCATTTCGGGCATGGTTCCGGATTCTAGACGGGGGCTGAAGCCGACGGGTCTTGACGGCTAAATTTCCGTTAAGCTTGGCCCCTGTCTGCCCTTTCCGCCAGCCCCAGCGCTTACCGCCATGTCCACGCCGCCCGTCAAACCGCTCGCCACGCGCGAACGCCTGTCCGAAGTCCGCTACGAGATCCGGGGCGAACTGGCACGGCGAGCCCGGGAGCTGGAGGCGCAGGGCCACAAGCTGATCAAGCTCAACATCGGCAATCCGGGTGCATTCGGTTTCCGCGCACCGGCGCATCTGCAGAAGTCGATCATCGGCGACATCGACCACACCGACCCCTACACGCACCAGCAGGGCCTGCCGGCCGCGCGCGAAGCCATCGCCGCCGCCTACGCGCGCCGCCATACGCCCGATGCGCATCCGGACCGCGTGTTCGTCGGCAACGGCGTTTCCGAGCTGATCGACCTGTCGCTGCGTGCGCTGCTCAATCCCGGCGATGAAGTGCTGGTGCCGTCGCCCGATTATCCGCTGTGGTCGGCGGCGACCATCCTCAACGACGGCCGGCCGGTGTATTACCGCTGCGACCCGGAAAACGACTTCCTGCCCGATCCGTCCGAGATCGAACAGCTGGTGTCGTCGCGCACGCGCGCCATCGTGCTGATCAATCCGAACAATCCGACCGGCGCCACCTATCCGCGCGAGCTGCTGGAGCGCATCGTCGCCATCGCGGCCAAGCACCGCCTGCTGCTGATGGTGGACGAGATCTACGACCAGGTGCTGTACGACGGCGCGACGTTCGTGCCGGTCGCGCCGCTGGCGGGCGACGTGCCGTGCATCACCTTCAGTGGCCTGAGCAAGGTGCACCGTGCCTGCGGCTGGCGCGTGGGCTGGTCGGTGCTGTCGGGCCACGGCGACGTGGTGCGTGATTTCCTGCACGCGATGGACCTGCTCAGCGCGCTGCGCCTGTGCGCCAACGTGCCGGGCCAGTACGCCATCGAAGCTGCCGTCAACGGCCCGGACACCATCAGCGAACTGTGCGCACCGGGTGGCCGCCTGTACGAAACCCGGCGCGCGGTGATCGAGGCCTGCGAAGCCAGCGAACACCTGGACCTGGTCAACCCGGCCGGTGCGCTGTACGGGTTCCCGGCGGTGGTGGGCGACGCGGCCAAGGGCTTCGACGACCACGGGTTCGCGCTGGAGCTGATGGAAACCGAAGGCGTCCTGGTCGTGCCCGGTTCCAGCTTCAACGTGCCGTACCGCCATCATTTCCGCGTCACCCTGCTGCCGGAAGCGGCGACGATGCGCGAAGTCTTCGCTCGCATCGACCGCGCCCTGTCACGCCGCGCCGAAGCGGCGACCAAGGTGGTGCCGATCAAGGGCAAGTCGCGGCCAGCGGCGGCGTAAGCGCCCGCGCGGCTGTTGCGGGGCGGTTGTGGGAGCGACGTAAGTCGCGAGACGGTATCCGGATGGCCCATCGCGACTTACGTCGCTCCCACAGGCAGGCTCCTTTGCTCAGGCACGCAGGGCAATGCGGATGATCTTGGAGATATACGACGTCGTTCGCGTGATCGCGCCGATATCCTCCGTGCGGGTCGATGCAAGCGTGTCCAGAGTGAAGGACGTCCTTGTTGGCGACGTGGCGACGATCGTCATGGTTTTGGCCGCGCCCGGGGCGCGTACATCGTATGAGGTCGAGTGTGTCGACCCCGACGGTCACACCCGCTGGCTGGCGACGCTGTTCGCCGACGAGGTTGCCCGGGTGTCCACTGTAGGAGCGACGTAAGTCGCGACCTCACGTCACGACGCAACCATCAACGCCCATCGGGCGAGCCCTACGATGACCGCGCCGATGCATGCCCGATGATCGGTGTTTCGTTGGCAGGCCGGTTTCACGGTCGCGACCCATGTCGCTCCTACAAGGGGCCGGAAGAGCGCATCATTCGCCCATGACCACGATCTCCGCCCCCCACACGACCGCCCTCACCACCGAGCTGCGCTACCTCGCGCTGGGCGACTCCTACACCATCGGCGAAGCGGTGGATGAAGCCGGACGCTGGCCGATGCAGCTGGCGCGCCTGCTGCGCAGGGAAGGCATCCTGGTCGGCGATCCGCGCATCATCGCCACCACCGGCTGGACCACGGACGAGCTGGACGCCGCGATCACGGCCGCCGAGCCGCTGGGCGGGCACGATTTCGTCAGCCTGCTGATCGGCGTGAACAACCAGTATCGCGGCCGCAGCGTGGAGGAATACCGCACGCAGTTCGCCGCGCTGCTGTGGCGCGCGATCGGCTTTGCCGGCAACCGGCCGGAGCGCGTGCTGGTGCTGTCGATTCCCGACTGGGGGGTCACCCCGTTCGCCGCGCAGTCCGGCCGCGACGTGGCGCAGATCGCGCGCGAGCTGGATGCCTACAACGCCGCGGCACGCGCCGTCTGCAGCCTGCGTGATGTGGCCTTCGTCGACATCACCCCGGTCAGCCGTGCGCGCGGCGCCGAACCGGCGATGCTGGCCGACGACGGCCTGCACCCGTCGGCCGCGATGTACACCGAATGGGCGCGGCTGGTCTTTCCCGTCGCGCATCACCTGCTGGCGTAGCGTGCGCCATGCGCACGAAGCGCGACGACGGGTCCATGAGTCTTGCGCGCGGCGCACGTTACGCCACGGCGATCCAGGCATCGTGCTTCAAGCCCTTCTCCCCCGGGACAGAGGTCGGGGTGAGGGTCGGAGCATCGGGCAGCTCACCGGTTCGCCAACTTCATCCGGCGCTGCACGCCACCCTCCCGGTGGGAGAAAAATTTCAGGCGGCCATGTCCAACGCGTCGGGCGAGATCTCCGTTGACGGCACGACGGCGCGGTAGCCCTGTGCGTCCAGCCATGCCAGCAGCTGCGCCAGGATCGCCACGTTGTGGCCGTGCGCCGCGCCTTCATGCAGCAGCACGATGGCGCCGGGCCGGATATCGCGCGTCACCCGTGCCATCACCTGGTCGGGGGTGCAGTCCACGCCATCGAAGCCGCGCGCGCTCCACGCCACCCGTGCGAGCGCATGGCGCTTGAGCGACAGCCCGACGAAGGGATTGGTCATGCCGACCACGCTGCGGAACCAGCGCGGTGTCTGCCCGGTGATGGCGGTGAGGATGGACTGGTTGCGGCCGATCTGGTCTTCCAGCGCGCCCGGGCCCAGCCGCCAGAAGCGCCTGTCCGGATGGCTGGCGCTGTGGTTGCCGATGCCATGGCCGCGGTCGCGGATGGCCTGCACGGCCAGCGGCTGCGCCAGCGCGCGCTCGCCGACCAGGAAGAAAGTGGCCTTGGCGCCATGCCGGTCCAGCAGGTCCAGCAGGGCGGGCGTGTCGCGGGAGGGGCCGTCGTCGATGGTCAGCCAGACCACGCGCTCGTCGGTGGGCAGCCGCGACAGCGCCGGGCAGAACAGCGTGGCGCGCGGGTACAGCGTGGCCCAGACCACCAGCAGGTGCGTGGCGGCCATGACCGGCAGGCCCAGGGACCAGCCGAACCGCCACCACAGCCAGGCCACGCCTACTTGCGACAGCGCCAGCAGGCCCAATATCAGGCCGGGACGGCGTGGCGGACGATGCAGTGTTCCCGTCGTGGTCATGCCCCATGATGCCACGGGGCGTAAAATCCCCTTCCCGCTTCCCGGTAGCCGTTCATGTCCCTCGACCCCGCCCTGCGTTCGCGCATCGAATCCCTCCTGCAGTCCAACCGCGTCGTGCTGTTCATGAAGGGCCAGCCTTCCATGCCGCAGTGCGGTTTCTCGGCCAAGGCCGTCGGGGCACTGAGCGCGCTCGGCGTGGATTTCGCCCACGTCAACGTGCTCGCCGACCAGGACATCCGCGAAGGCATCAAAGTCTACGGCGACTGGCCGACCATCCCGCAGCTGTACATCGACGGCGAACTGGTCGGCGGCAGCGACATCATCGAACAGATGACCAACTCCGGCGAACTGGCCACGCTGCTGGGCCTGGAAGCCCCCGACCGCACGCCGCCGGCGATCACCATCACCGCCGCGGCCGCCGAGATGCTGCAGAACGCGGTGGCCGACGCCGGCCCGGGCGCCGCGCTGGCACTGTCCATCAATGCGCAATACCAGCCCAACTTCCAGCTGGCGCAGTTCGACGCCAACGCCATCGCCAGCGAATCCAACGGCGTGCGCGTGCAGTTCGACCTGGCCAGCGCGCGCCGCGCCGATGGCATCACCATCGACTGGGTGGACGACATCCGCGGCAAGGGACTGGCCATCGACAACCCCAATGCGCCCAAGCCGGTGCAGGCGCTGTCGCCGATGGAGGCGGATGCGAAGGTGCGTGCCAGCGAAGTGCTGCTGGTCGACGTGCGCCCCGCCGATGAGCGCGCCATCGCGTCGGTGAAGCTGCCCTTCAAGACCTTTGACGGCAACGGCCGCGCCGAGGTGGAAGCGTTGCCCAAGGACACCGCCATCGCGTTCCTGTGCCGCAGCGGCGGCCGCAGCCAGCAGGCGGCCGAGGAGTTCCGCGCCCTGGGTTTCACCAATACCTTCAACGTCACCGGCGGCATCAACGCCTGGGCCGACGACGTGGATGGCACGCTCGGCAAGTACTGAACACGGCAGCACGCGTGCACCGGAAAAGGCGGGCTTCGGCCCGCCTTTTTCGTGCCGCGTCCTCCCGCGGGCGGTGGCCTACGCCGCTGCCCGCGACGGCGCCATCGTGTGTCGCCGCTGCCAGAACGGGGCGTCGCGCCAGCGCTTCTCCAACGCATAGGCCGTGGCGCGTTCATCCCGGTAGGCACTGAAAGCCGACAACAGCGCCTGGTCGCGCGCGCGCGCCTGCGTGTCGTCGCCCTGCAGCCAGGCCTGCATCGCCGAGGCGGCGGACAGGCCGTCTTCCAGCGCGCGCACGATGCCCGAAGCGGACAGGGGATCCGTCGCCATGGCGGCATCCCCGCAGGCCAGCCAGCGTGCATCACCGCGCAACTCCGCACGCAGAAGGAAGCTGTGCGCCGCGTGCACGCAGGGTAGCGAGAGGGGGCTGGCGTCCTCGGTGTACTGCCGGGTGGCGACGCTGCGTGCGAATGCCTCGTCCCATTCGGCCGTCGCATGCAGGCCCGCCGCGTGGCACAGGTCGGCGTCCGTCATGCGCATGACGATGCGACGCGCGGCCGGCAAGGGGGCGCTGTACCACCACCCCCCTTCATCCGCCTCGACCCAGGTATGCCCGTGGTCGCCCGCTCCGTGCCGCTGGAATACCCGTGAAACGGCGACCAGCCGGTCGAGCACCTCGCGTCGTGCACCCAACGACCGCCAGAGTCCGCCACTGCGCCCGCCCGCATCGATCACCGCGCGCGCGGCAAGGGAATGCACGCTGTCTTCGCCCTGTTGCACCTGCAGGCGCCATGGATGGCCGCCTTCGCCACGGATGACGCCACGCACGCGGGCCCGGGTGCGGACGTCCGCACCCGCATGGCCGGCGCGCTCACACAGCAGGCGGTCGAAGGCCGCGCGGTCCAGGTGCCAGCCATGGCCGTAAGGGTCGAACATGAAACTCGACACCTCGGCCCGCGCCCGCCCCCAGCAGCTGACATCCGCGTAGTTGGGCAACGCGGGCAGCACACGGTCAGGGTCAGGCAGGCCGAGCGCATGCAGCGCGGGCCTGGCAAGGGGGGCCAGGGTTTCGCCCACGCGCGGCGCTTCATGCGCACCGCGCTCCAGCAGCACCACCTTGTGCCCCCACCCCGCGAGCGCGTGCGCCGCCGCGGCACCGGCGGGTCCACCCCCCACGACCGCCACATCGCAGGTCTCAGCTTCCACAGCCGCAACCTCCCTCGCCTTCACGCTTGGCAGACGACAGGGACGCGGGCTCGGCGATGCGTGGCAATGGCGATGTCGCCGCACGGCGGTTGGCCGGCCTCGGCCTGTCGTCGCGCGGCGCCTGTTCGCGGCTGGATGCGCAGTATTTCTCCAAGCACTTGCGCGCCGCCTGCACGTCGATACCCGCCGCCGCCAGCCGCTTCACGGTCTCGGGCGAAAGGGCCTGGCCATCGGCGACCAGGCAGCGCAACAGGTCGCACAGCCGGCGGTCGCGTTCTTCCAGCCAGCCGGTCAGGCCATCGTCACCGGGCGGAAGCGCATCGTGGTCACCCCCGCGCCAGACCACGGCCGTCTGGGTCTGCTCACGATGGAAAGCGTAGCCGGCGCGCGTCCGTCCCGTGGCACGGATGCGACAGGCGTACGTGCCGGCGGCATCCGTGGCGAAGACGGCGGTGAAACGGCCATCCTCCTGCTCGTGCAGGTCGATCCGCGAGGCGTGATCCGGGCCGGTGATTTCGGCCCACACCTGCGCGCCCGTACGCAACGGCATGCCCGACTCGGTCAGGCGCGCCGACAGTTCCACCCGCGCACCCGGCTCGTAACCGTCCTGCCGCAGGCGGGCACGCAGCGAGAGGTTGGAATAGCTGTGCACCAGCAGGCTGTAAGGCAGCGTGCGCTTGCGTCCCTCGCTCGCGCGTGCCGCGGCGGTCGGCGCGTCGTGCGCCAGGGCGGCGGCGTGTTCCCAGGCGAAACCTTCCGCAGGCGCCTCCGACGGCACCCGGCTTGCGCCCTCGGGGAGCACCATGCGGCTCGGGCGTACGACCGGCGCCACGTCCACCGGCGCCTGCCCCTCGCGGGGCCTTTGCGTCCTGGGTTTGCCGATGCTCACCAGCGCCGTCCAGGTGCCGGCCTGGTTGGGTCGCATCGCACGCAGCTCCATCGGCAGCACCAGCCGGTAGTACGCGACGCCCTGCGAAGCCAGGTACGAGATGTGCGGGCTCTGGCCGCTCATCCATGGCTCGATGATGTCGCCATCCGGCGTGCGCACGCGGAAATCCACCGAATGCGGATACGGCGTCAGCAGGATGACGTCGATCCCGGCGTCCGCTTCGGTCAGCTGGAAGGGGATCTCCTGCTCGCGCCCCGGTACCAGCATGCCGTCCGGATCCAGCACCACCTCGGCATTGCTGATGCCGGCCAGGATCTGCAGGAAATACTTCTTCAGGACGAACTGGTTCTGTGCGCCGATGGCGCCGGTCACCAGCAGGTAGCCCCCGTGGTTGCCCGACAGCGCCTGCAGCGCCGCGGCACTGGTGTTCTGCGGCGTACCCAAGCCGACGGCATAGGTCCTCGCATCGACCTCGGCGCCGGCGTCGCCGATCCAGCGCGGGTTGTTCTCCACCCCGTCCGTCATCACCACCAGCGACTTGATGGCATAGCCCGCGGCGGCGTCCAGCAACAACCGGGCTTCATGGATACCGTCGCCGATCGACGTGGCCCCCGCCGGATCGAAGTCGGGGCCGTCGATGCGATTGCGCGTATCGTTGCGCGCCGTGTCGTAGGGATCGCCTGCCGCACCCAACGCCGTGACCGCCTGCACAGGCTGCGCGTCGTGGTCATAGCGGACCAGGCCGATGCCGTCATCCTGGACCATGACATCGACGAAGATCTTCGCCGCTTCGCGCAGCGCGAGATGCTTGGCCTGTCCGTCGCCGCGGTCCCCCGACATGCTGCCGGAACGGTCCAGCGCCAGCGCCACCGCAGCGCGCTGGCGTACGGCGGTGGTGGCGCCCAGCGTGACCGTCCAGGTGCGCCCGCTGGCGACATGGCGCACCGTCACCTGGTCGGACACCGCTTCGCCGACCGCACCCGTCTCGTACACGATCCACAGGCGCGCGGTCGCCATGGCATTGCCGCTGGTCGGGCCCACGGTGACCGGATTGGAGAATGGGTCCGGCACCAGCCTGGCGTGCGTGGGGCCACTGCCCGGGACGACTTCCAGCGTGACGGGGGCGCCGGTGGACTTCACTTCGAACACGATCGGCATGGCGAGCTTGCGTGACATGCCCGCCGGACCCTGCGACACGTCCTGGAATTCCACATGTGGCGTGAGAAGGTTGATGGCGGTGGCATCGCAGCGGTCGACTTCGACCTGCTGGTCACCCTGCTTCACCACGAAGCCGAGCGTATGCCACTCCTCCACCATCTCCGCGCCGCTGGTGACGTCGCGGTTCCAGGCCAGGTAACCGCCGCCGTCCTGCGGCAGCACCGTGCCCGGTCGCGGCACCGGCCACCAGCTGCCGCCGCACGCCGAAAAATCGGATTGCCAGGGCAACGACATGAATTCGGTGACGCCGCCGGGCACCAGCGCGGCATGATCCAGGCGACCCGGATCGCTGGCGCCCACGAAGTTGCCCGCGACCACGATGGGCTGCGGCCCACTGCCACCACCGGCCTCGATGCCGGGCGCGAACGTGGCACCGACACAGTGCTCGAGTGCGGCCACGTCCAGGCCGCGAGGCGTGATGGCCGCCGCCGGTGACGGCACGCCACTCCAGTCGCGCACGAAGGCGTTGTCGCGCCAGCGCGCCATGTGCATCAGCTGGGTGGCGGTCAGCTGGCCGACCACGGCCGGCATGTTGCCGGTGGGCTTCAGGCGGTTGAAGATCGCCGTGCGCATGCCGTCCGAAACGGCGTCGGCACCGTAGAGCGGATGGGTCCAGACATGGTGGTGCTGGGCATCCTCGCGCACCCACTGCGAATCGATCGCACGCTGCAGGATGGGGTAGACGTCTTCGGTGTAGCGCGTGGTGGCGGGAGAAGCGATCCATCCCTGCGAGACGGCCAGATCCAGCAGCCGGTCCTGCATCGTCACCACATTGTCGATGTGCGGTGCGAACTTCGGCGGGCCGACGACCACCCATGCGCCGTCGGCCTCGAACGTGTCGCCGCCGACGGTCACCGTGGCGTTGACCGGGCCATCGGCGATGTCGTCGTACCAGTCCGCGCTGTACAGGCCGCCGATGGACCGCCCCAACGGCGAGGCGGACTTGCCGAACCCGCCCAGCACCAGCAGGCGCCCGTCATTGTCGGTACGCATTTCGCCCAAGGGCACGGTCACGGCAGAGGCGCCCGGCAGCGTGATCTGCCCGTTGTCGAACAGCGCCTGCTGCGACGTTCCGCCCAGGCTGCGCGGGCCTGGATCGATGGTTTTTTCGGCCGCCGTACCGCCCGAGTTGCGGGTGATCGCCTTGCGGTTGGCAAGATGCACGGTCCAGGTGATCGTCGCATCCGCGGCGGTCAGTTCCTGCACCGTGTCGTCGTCGTGGTAGGCGAAGACGCGGAAGCGGGCGGCCTGCCGCTTGACGCGGCATTGCGCGTCCTTGAACCCGCCCGGTGGATCCGGGTGGTCCCAGGGCCGCTCGGGACCGATGAAGAAATCAGTGGGACTGTTGCCGAGCCGCGCGATGCCGATGGCGGGATGGATCTTGATCCTTGTGATGGCCATTGCTGTTGGACCTCATTGTCCTTCCCCCGTGCTCGGACCTGTGTTGGAGGGTGCGATCCTTCCATGGCCGCGTGCGCAGCACATCGATCGCGTCGTCATGGATGCGCCTGGCGACGCTCCATGCCGATAGCAACGCAGCCGTGAGCGGCAAGCGGACACGGGGCACCCCTGTCCTTGCGCGGCCTCGCGCCACGTTCGCGTGGCGCGGCCGCTGGGTCAGCCCTTGAAACCGCCGTCGGCGAGGTACTCTCGCTCTTCCTGCGTGGACGTGCGGCCCATCGCCTCGTTGCGGTGCGGGAAGCGGCCGAAGCGGGCGATCAGGTCGTAGTGCAGCTGCGCGTAGTTCACGTAATTCTCGTCGCCGGTGGCGCGGAACAGATCCAGCGAACGCTGCTGGTCATCGAGCGATTCGGAATGTTCGAACGGCATGTAGAAGAAGATCTTCAGCGCCGGATCCACCTGCGCATCGAATCCGGCCTCGATGGCGCGGCCCGCATAGTGGCGGGCCAGCCCGTCGGTGGCGTAGGAATGGGCGCTCTCGCGGAAACAGTTGCGCGGAAACTGGTCCAGCAACAACACCAGCGCCAGCGCGCCTTCCGCATCGCCCATCCACCCTTCCAGCTCCCGCCGCGCCGCACGGAAGTGCAGCCCGCGGAACCGCTGGTCGAACTCGGCATCGAACGCATCGTCGCTGGCGAACCACTTCTCGTAGCCGGCGTTGCGCCAGAAGGTAATGACGTTGTTGGATTCGTTCATGTCACTCTTCCTCTGGAGTACGATTCACAGGCCGAGCAATGGTGCGTAGCTCGCCATCATTTTGTTGACATAGAAGTAGTCCGGTTCGTGCTTGCCGGCACGCGCGCGAATCCTGAAGTCCGGCCTCTCCGGGTCATCTGCGTTGAACGTCACCAGGCCAATGCCCACCACATTGGCAAGCGCATCCAACCTCTCAATATCGGATGGCGACATGGCGTTCGGCACGACGATGTAGACGCGGTGGGAGAAAAGTTTGTATGCGCATGCCTGTCCGAAAGCCACGATTGGGGCTTGCACATCGATCTTTATCTCAGCAGAGATGATCTCTTCCGGAAACTTGATGATGTCCTTCATCAGTGGACGGTAAAGCCCAACAACGTCGGGCGTCCCCCATTTTCCGCCGAATCCATTCCCGCCTACCGCGGCCGCATGCGTGGCCTCTTGAAGATCGTCACGGAGCCATGCTGCAAAACCTTCGTAGAAGTCGCTTTCGCGAATCCTTTTCGGCGAAGTGACGTTCTCCGGCACTTCCCGGTCTGCATCTCCCGACGTCTCGACCCTGTAGATGCCGCGAGAAGGATTCACGATTCCGGAGGGGAGCTTGTTCCGGAAAGCATGCAAAGCGCCTACCACCGTGTTTTGCGGCACTGAAGGGAAGTGATCGATGGCTTGATAGTAGAGATCCCGCCACCTGACGCCATCCTCCGACCCACGGATCAATTCTTCAGCGAACGCCGCCACCCTCTCGCGAGTATTCATCTCTGGCATCCCTTCTTGACGCTTCCCATTGTGCTCACTCATCAAACCGCAGATGCCGCACCGACTTGCCGTTGCGGCGGATCAGCTTGAGTGCTTCGATGCCGATGGTGATGTGGTTCTCGACGAACGACGAGCTGACCTTGGCGTCGGAGGCTTCGGTCTTGATGCCTTCCGGGATCATCGGCTGGTCGCTGACCAGCAGCAGCGCGCCGCAGGGAATGCGGTTGGCGAAGCCGGCGGCGAACACGGTGGCGGTTTCCATGTCGATGGCCATGCAGCGCAGCTTGCGCAGGTATTCCTTGAACGCCTCGTCGTGTTCCCAGACGCGGCGGTTGGTGGTGTAGACGGTGCCGGTCCAGTAGTCGTGGCCCAGGTCGCGGATCATCGTGGACACCGCGCGCTGCAGCGCGAACGCCGGCAGCGCCGGTACCTCCGGCAGCATGTAGTCGTTGCTGGTGCCCTCGCCACGGATGGCGGCGATGGGCAGCACCAGGTCGCCCAGCTGGTTCTTCCGCTTCAGGCCGCCGCACTTGCCCAGGAACAGCACCGCCTTGGGCATGGTGGCCGACAGCAGATCCATCATCGTCGCGGCGTTGGGGCTGCCCATGCCGAAGTTGATCATGGTGATGCCGTCGGCGGTGGCGCTGGCCATGGGCCGGTCCAGCCCCACGACGGGCGCACCGGTCAGCTGCGAGAACACGTGCAGGTAGCCGCCGAAATTGGTCAGCAGGATGTGGTCGCCGAACTGGTCAAGCGGCACGCCGGTGTAGCGCGGCAGCCAGTTGTCGACGATCTCGTTCTTGTCTTTCATGGCGTTCCTCTTCTTCTTGTTGTTTGCGGCAATTCTTGCACGACTGCGACGCCCGCACTTGGCAGGCGCGGCGTGGCCGGGTAGGTTTCATGTCTCTTTCAGGGGATACACGATGCGAATGACCTTGCTGGCCGGGCTTACCCTGGCCCTGCTGGGCGCGGATGCCGGTGCGGCCACGCCCGGTTCCCGCTTCACCCAGGACCCTTACCCCAGCACCTACCGCGCCCTGGCGTCGGGTCCGGTGCTGTTGACCAACGCCACGGTGCTGACCGGCACCGGCGAGCGGCTCGACGGCGCCGACGTGCTGCTGGCCGACGGCACGATCACTGCGGTGGGGCGCGGCCTGACCGTGCCGGAAGGCACAACACGCGTGGACGCCACGGGCAAGTGGATCACGCCCGGCCTGATCGACGTGCATTCCCATCTGGGCGTGTACCCCAACCCCGGCATGAAGGCGCACAGCGACGGCAACGAAGCCACCGCGCCGGTGACGGCGAACGTGTGGGCCGAGCATTCGATCTGGGCGCAGGACCCGGGCTTCCACACGGCGCTGGCCGGCGGCGTCACCTCGATGCAGATCCTGCCGGGCTCGGCCAATCTGGTGGGCGGGCGTGGGGTGACGCTGAAGAACGTGCCCTCCACCAGTTACCAGGGCATGAAGTTCCCCGGCGCACCGTGGGGTCTGAAGATGGCCTGCGGCGAGAACCCCAAGCGCGTCTACGGCGGTAAGGCCGGCCCGTCCACGCGCATGGGCAACGTGGCCGGTTACCGCGCCGCGTTCATCGACGCCAGCGAGTACCTGAAGAAGAACGCGCCCAAGCCGCAGCAGCCGAAGAAGAAGCGCTGGTGGGAACGCGCCAGTGGCAACGGCAGCGAGGACAGTTCCGGCGATACCGGCGGCAAGCGCGACCTGAAGCTGGACACGCTGGCCGGCGCGATCAACGGCGAGATCCTGGTGCACATCCACTGCTACCGCGCCGACGAGATGCTCACCATGCTGGACCTGGCCAAGGAGTTCGGCTTCAAGGTCGCCGCGTTCCACCACGGCGTGGAAGCCTACAAGCTGGCCGACCGCCTGGCGCAGGACAATGTCTGCGGCGCGCTGTGGGCGGACTGGTGGGGCTTCAAGATGGAGGCCTTCGATGGCATCCAGGAGAACATCGCACTGGTCGACCGCCCGGCCAACAGCTGCGCCATCGTGCATTCGGATTCGGACGAAGGCATCCAGCGCTTGAACCAGGAAGCGGCGAAGGTGATGGCCAACGCGCGCCGCGCCGGCATGGGCGAGATCGCACCGGAACGCGCCATCCGCTGGGTGACCAGCAATGCCGCCAAGTCGCTGGGCATCGCCGAACGCACCGGCACGCTGGAGGCCGGCAAGATGGCCGACGTGGTGGTGTGGAACCAGAATCCGTTCAGCGTGTATGCCCGCGCCGAGCAGGTCTACATCGACGGCGCGCGCATCTATGACCGCAACGACCGCAGCCGGCAACCGGTCTCGGACTTCATACTCGGCCAGGAGGTGACGCCATGAGCCGTCGCTCCCTCATCCGCGGCGGCGCGCTGGCGCTGGCGTTCGCCGCCACACTCCCCGCCTTCGCGCAGGACGTGCTCATCCGCAATGCCACCGTGCACACCGCGGGCGCGCAGGGCACGCTGAAGAACGCCGATGTGCTGGTGCGCAACGGCGTCATCCAGGCCGTGGGCAGCGGCCTTGCCGCGCCGGCCGGCGCCGGCGTGGTGGACGCCGGCGGCAAGGCGCTGACGCCGGCACTGTTCGGCGGCATCACCGAGATCGGCATCGAGGAAGTCTCGGGTGAATCGTCCACCGACGACGCCGCCGTGACACTGACCAACCAGCCGATGCGGCCGGAGTTCGACGTGACGCTGGCGTACAACCCGGCCTCGGTGCTGATCCCGGTGGCGCGCGTGGAAGGCCTGGGCTTCACGCTGCTGGGCGCCACTACCGGTGGCTCCTTCATCGCCGGCCAGGGCGGCGTGGTGCGGCTGGACGGCAGCGTGGACCCGATCGGTCCGCGTGCGCTGTTCGTGCGACTGGGCAGTGCGGCGTCGGACCTGAGCGGCAAGTCGCGTGCAGCGCAATGGATGCTGCTGGATCAGATGGTGGCCGAGGCGCGGGGCCGCGTGCCGGCCGATTCGCCGCACGCACTGCTTACCCCGGCGGGCCGCGCCACGCTGGCGCGCTACCTGGCCGGCAACGGCCGCATCGTGGTGGCGGTGAACCGCGCTGCCGACATCCGCCAGTTGCTGCGCTGGGCACAGCGCGAGAACGTGCGCATCGCCATCGCCGGTGGTGCGGAGGCGTGGAAGCTGGCGCCGCAGCTGGCGCAGGCGAAGGTGCCGGTCTTCGTCGATGCGCTGGCCGACCTGCCGGCCGACTTCGACCAGATCGGCGCAACGCTGGAAAACGCCGCGCGCCTCGAAGCCGCTGGCGTCAGCGTGGGCTTCAGCCAGGCCGGCGACGCCTCGCACAACGCACGCAAGATCCGCCAGCTGGCGGGCAATGCGGTCGCCAACGGCCTGCCATGGGAAGACGGCCTGGCCGGGCTGACGCGGGTGCCGGCGGAAGCGTTCGGCGTGGCCGACCGCGTCGGCAGCATCGCGCCGGGCAAGGTGGCCGACCTGGTGCTGTGGAGCGGCGATCCGCTGGACATCGCCAACACGGCGGAGCAGGTATGGATGGGCGGCCGCGCCATGCCGATGCGTTCGCGCCAGACCGAACTGCGCGACCGTTACCTGCAGCAGGCCGGGCCGCTGCCGCGCGCGTACAGCCGCTGACGCGACGAGTCGCGGGTCAGTCGACGGAGGCGCCTTCGGGCGCCTCTTTCGTTTCCGGGACCGGCACCGCGCCATGCGCCATGACGCGGTTGCGGCCGGCGCGCTTGGCCGCGTACATGGCCTGGTCGGCACGCGCGATCAGCGCGGCGACGGTGTCGCCCGGCAGGCCGGGCGCCACGCCGATGCTGGCGGTCAGTTCCACCGTGATGCCGTCCACCACCCGGCAGCCCTGCTGGATGCGGGCGCGCACGCGTTCGGCGATGTGGGTGGCGGTGACGAGGTCGGCACCTGCCAGCACCAGCACGAACTCCTCACCGCCCAGCCTGCCCAGCTGGTCGCCGTACTGGAACTCGCCACTCACCACGCGGGTGACCGCGCGCAGGCAGGCATCGCCCAGCGCGTGGCCGTGGCGGTCATTGATCTTCTTGAAGTGGTCCAGGTCGATGAACAGCAGCGAGACCGGGATGTGTTCGCGCTGCATCTCGATGACGGCCCAGTCCAGCCGGTGTTCGATGCCACCGCGGTTCAGCACGCCGGTCAGCACATCGCGTTCCGCGTGCTGCTTGGCGCTGTCGCGCTCGCGCCGGAAGGTACGCATGCGGTCGGCCAGGCCGAGCGCCAGCACCACTGCGTTGAAGGCCTGCACCAGCGGCAATCCGTAGTCCAGCCACGGGTCGACCTGCTCGCCGCCGCTGAAACGGAGGGCGCGCCACAGGGTGAAGACCACCAGCGGCACCCACGCGATCAGCACATAGCCCGCATGCCGCTGCCCGCGCGTCCATGCCAGCGCCAGCGTGATGATCGCGATGAGGTTGGTCAGCAGGAACACGCCATTGGCGATGTCCGGGAACCAGGCCTTCTCCGCTGGCCATGGCAGCAGCAGCAACACCAGCATGACCGCGCTGACATACACGCCCACCACGCGCAGCAGCAGGCTCAGCCGGGGCGTGACCCGGCGCAGGTCGGCGTAATCCAGCCACAGGTAGACCAGCGCGATGGTGGCCAGCGTGTTGATCGCCCAGATGCCCGGCGCGCCGAAGCGTGCCAGCTCGCGCAGGTAAGGCAACGTGTAGGCCTCGCCGTACGAGCACAGCATGAAGAGCAGCTGCAGCAGCATGGTCGCCGCATACAGCAGATAGACGCGGTCGCGCAGCATCGCCCAGAACAGCAGCACCGCCAGCGACACGCCCAGCACCACGCCCAGCGCGGGCAGCAGGCGACGCTGGTGGTCCAGGTCGTCGGCGATGTGGCGCGCACGCGGTTCGACCGACACGTGCAGCGGGTAGCGCGCGCCTTCCACCTTCACGTAGACGGGCCCGTCGCCCGCCAGCGGGAAGACCAGCGTGCGTCGCAGGTATTGCGGGTCCAGGTCGCGGGTGAACAGGTCCTGCACCCGCGGCGTGCCGCCGGGCCGGTCCAGCACGGTCACCCGCGCGCTGTAGGGGTGGTGGATGACCAGCAGCGGTTCGGTGACGCCAGGGGAAGGCTGCAGCCGCCACTCACCGTTGCCGATCACGCGCGCGACATCGCCGCCGGCATCGAACCGGCGCTCGGAAAACAGTCCGGCGCGCTGTCCGGCCTGCTGCTCCAGTGCGACGGACTGGATACGGTCGATCCGCGCGATGTTTCCCTCGCGCGCATGGGCCGTGGGCAGCAGGGCCAGCACGAGCAGTAGCGACCACCACCCCTGTTTCATGCGTCCCCTTGCATTGAGGTCGGAGTGTCGGTCCGCCACGACAGAGCGACAAGCCTCCTTCGCCTATTTATGTGATACAAGTCACACTTGATAGATGATAGGGGGCGCAGGCAAAAACCAACGCAGACCCCAACGACATTGTGAGGCAGGTCCGTTATTGTGATTGGCAGCACAGTCCTGAACTTTGGCGACCGCTGCGCCACGGATTGTCGGATAGCTTTGCGCGATTAAATGCGACGGATGCCGGGAGGGGCTGAGATGCGCATAGGCATAGTCATTGATTCTGCGTGCGATTTGCCGCTGGAATATCTTCAACAGAACAACATCGTCATCCTGCCGATCACCGTACGCATCGGCGAGGCCGTGCTGGCCGACCACCGCGACGAGCAGGCCACGCTGAGCTTCCTGCACGCGCACGTGGCCGAGCGCGGGCACGAGGCCGAGACCACGCCGTTCACCGTCAACCAGATCCGCGACCTGTTCCTGGGCCAGCTGGTGATCGACTACGACCACGTCTTCTGCATGACCATCACCAAGACGCGCAGCCCGATCCACGAGAACGCGATGCAGGCCAGCTTCGCCATCCTCAACGACTACAAGCCGGTGCGCCAGGCGGCGGGACACAACTCGCCGTTCGCCCTGCGCGTGATCGACACGCAGACGCTGTTCGCCGCCCAGGGCATCACCGCGGTGGAAGCCGTGCGCATGCGCGCCGCCGGGGCCAGCGTGCAGCAGATCCGCGTGCGCCTTGAGGAACTGGCCGCCAACACCCACGGCTATATGATCCCGCGCGACCTTTACTACCTGCGCGCCCGCGCCCGCACCAAGGGCGACCGCAGCGTTGGCCTGTTGAGTGCGGCGCTGGGCAGCGCGCTGGACATCAAGCCGGTCCTGCACGGCCATGCCGGCGTCACCGAGCCGGTGGCGAAGATCAAGGGCTTCGACAATGCGGTGGAACAGATGTTCAAGTTCGCCGGTGGCCAGGTGATGAAGGGGCTGATGACCCCGACGGTGTGCCTGAGCTACGGCGGCGAGCTGGGGGAGATGCGCGCGTTGCCCGGCTACCAGCGCCTGCGCGACATCTGCGAGAACAACAAGGTGGAAGTCTTCGAGAGCGTCATGAGCCTGACCGGCATGGTCAACGTGGGCAAGGGCGCGGTGGTGGTCGGCTTCGCGTCCGAACCCCACACCTTCAAGGCGACATAACGACGGCCTAACGCACGCCCGCTACTCTATCGGCAGGACAAGAGCCGAGGGTGCCATGGCGGTGCGTTATTACATCAGTCTGCCGGACCCCAGCCGTGCACGCGGCGGGGATCCGGCTTTCAGTTTCGACGCCCACGGCGCCGAGGAATTCGCCACCCAACTGCAGAACGCGCTGCGCACCAGCACCCTGTTCGATCGCTGGCGCGACCGCCAGGACGAGCCGGACGAAGTGGACCCCGGCCTGGGCGTGGTGGATGCCGGGGCCACCGTCTCGGGACAGCAGGACGACCTGCGCATCATGCTGGTCGCCACGTCCTCGATTCCCGGCCAGGTACTGAAACATCGCCTGCGCCTGCTGGCCGGCCACGGCTGGGAGCTGCGCGATGTGTCGGCCGCCTGACGCGCCACACCGGCACGACCTTCCCGCATCCTGATGGACCATCGCACGCCGGTACTGCTGTCGTGGAGCGGCGGCAAGGATGCAGCGTGGACGCTGCATGTCCTGGGCCAGCGCGACGACGTGGCGGTGGTGGGACTGCTGACCACGGTGACGCGCGACTACGATCGGGTCTCGATGCAGGGCATCCGCCGCAGCGTGCTGCATGCGCAGGCGCGCGCTGCCGGCTTGCCGCTGATCGAGGCGATGATTCCGGCGGCCTGCAGCAACGACGACTACGGACGCGCGATGACAGAGGCGCTGGCACGCGCCGCGCAACGCTGGCCGGCGCTGCGCACGATGGCCTTCGGCGACCTGTTCCTGGAGGACGTCCGTGCCTATCGCGTGCAGAACCTCGAACCCCTCGGGTGGAAGGTCATGACGCCGCTGTTCGGAAGCGACACGGCGTCACTGGCGCGCGAGATGATCGCGGGGGGATTGCGTGCGGACGTCTGCTGTGTCGACACGCAACAACTGGACCCGGCCTTCGCTGGGCGTGCCTTCGACCGTGCGCTGCTCGAAGCGCTGCCCGCGACTGTGGACCCGTGCGGCGAGAACGGCGAGTTCCACACCTGCGTGTGGGCGGGCCCGATGTTCGATGCGCCGCTGCGGCTGACCCAGGGCGATACCGAATTGCGCGATGGGCGTTTCGCCTTTACCGACTATGCCTTGCCGGAGTGATCCGCCGGCCAGTGTGCCAACGGCACCAGCACCTGCGGCTCACGCGGCCCCTGCAGCAGATCGGGCAACCGCGCCTCGTAATCACGACGGTAGGGCGTGTCCTGTCGCGCGAGGAAGGTGGCGACGTCCGGCTCGGCCCAGCGCTCGTACAGCGTGAACAGCGTCGGATCGTTTGCGTCGCGATGGAGTGTGCACGACAGGAACGTGTCCTCCTTCGACATGGCGTCGACGATGCCACGGACCGCCTGCAGCCATTCGTCGATACGCTCGGGCTTCACGCGCAAGCGGACATAGAACACGAGCGGTCCAGGCGACGCGCCGGCAGGATCATGGCTCATCGATGCAAGGCCTCCGCGTGATGGGAAAGATGGTCGCCGATGAAGCTGGCGATGAAGTAGTAACTGTGGTCGTAGCCGGGCTGCAGGCGCAGCGTCAGCGGATGACCTGCGGCGTGTGCCGCGGACTGCAGCAGCTGCGGCTTCAACTGGCCGTCGAGGAATTCATCCGCGTCGCCCTGGTCGACCAGCAGCGGCAGCTTCTCCGTTGCATGCCTGATCAGCTCGACCGTGTCGTAGGCTTTCCACGCCTCGCGATCGTCTCCGAGATAGGCGGCGAACGCCTTCTGGCCCCATGGCACCTGCGACGGCGCGACGATCGGCGAGAACGCAGACACGCTGCGGTAGCGTCCGGGATTCTTCAGCGCCAGCATCAAGGCGCCATGCCCGCCCATCGAGTGGCCGCTGATCGCGCGGGCACCGGTGACGGGAAAATTCGCTTCCACGAGCGCCGGCAGCTCGTCGGCGATGTAGTCGTACATGCGGTAGTGCGATGCCCACGGCGCCTGCGTCGCGTTGACGTAGAAGCCGGCGCCCTTGCCCAGGTCGTAACCCTCGGCATCGGCCACGTCGTCACCGCGCGGACTGGTATCTGGCGCGACCAGGATGATGCCGCGCTCGGCGGCGTAACGCTGCGCGCCGGCCTTGGTGATGAAGTTCTGCTCGGTGCAGGTCAGGCCGCTGAGCCAGTAGAGGACGGGGCACGGGCCCTGGGCGGCCTGCGGTGGCAGGTACACACCCACGGTCATGTCGCAGCCAAGCACGGCGGAACGATGGCGGTAGACGTCCTGCCAGCCGCCGAAGCAGGCGCGGTGTTCGATGCGTTCAAGTGTCATCACAAGCTCCTGCTGTAGCCCCTCTCCCGCCGGGAGAGGGGTTGGGGTGAGGGTACGGCGGAGGCGCTGCCGCCTGAGGCATGCGGACTTCGCCGCACCTTCATCCGCCCTGCGGGCACCTTCTCCCGGAGGGAGAAGGCAAGGCCATCAGAAATGCACCACCGACCGGATCGACTTGCCTTCGTGCATCAGATCGAAGGCTTCGTTGATGCCATCCAGCGGCATGGTGTGGGTCACGAACGGGGCGAGTTCGATGTCGCCCTTCATTGCATCCTCGACCATGCCCGGCAGCTGCGTACGACCCTTCACGCCGCCGAACGCCGTACCCATCCACTTGCGGCCGGTCACCAGTTGGAACGGCCGCGTGCTGATCTCCTGCCCGGCGCCGGCCACACCGATGATCACGCTCTGGCCCCAGCCGCGGTGCGCGCATTCCAGCGCCGCGCGCATGACGTTGACGTTGCCGATGCATTCGAACGAGTGATCCACGCCCCAGCCCGTCATCTCCACGATGACCTGCTGGATGGGCTTGTCGAAGTCCTTCGGGTTGACGCAGTCGGTGGCGCCGAACTGCTTCGCCATCTCGAACTTGGACGGGTTGGTGTCGATGGCGATGATGCGGCCGGCCTTCGCCTGGCGTGCGCCCTGGATCACCGCCAGGCCGATGCCACCCAGGCCGAACACGGCGACCGAGTCGCCTTCCTGCACCTTGGCCGTGTTATGCACCGCGCCGATGCCGGTGGTGACGCCGCAACCGAGCAGGCAGACGTGTTCCGGGTTGGCGTCGGGGTTGATCTTCGCCAGCGAGACCTCGGCGACGACGGTGTACTCGCTGAAGGTCGAGCAGCCCATGTAGTGGTACAGCGGCTGGCCTTCGTAGGAGAAACGCGAGGTGCCGTCCGGCATCACGCCCTTGCCCTGCGTCGCTCGCACCGAGGTGCACAGGTTGGTCTTGCCGCTCTTGCAGAAGAGGCACTCGCCGCACTCGGCGGTGTAGAGCGGAATGACGTGGTCACCCGGCTTCACGCTGGTGACGCCTTCGCCCACTTCGACCACGATGCCGGCACCTTCGTGGCCCAGCACGACCGGGAACAGGCCTTCCGGATCATCGCCGGACAGCGTGAATGCATCGGTGTGGCACACGCCGGTGTGGGTGATCTTCACCAGCACCTCGCCCTTCTGCGGCGGGGCGACGTCGATCTCGACGATCCGGAGGGGTTCGCCTGCGGCGAAGGCGACGGCGGCGCGGCTTTTCATGGGGACTCCTGCAATGACGGTTCGGTAACGGGGGGTCGCATGCGGCGCATGCTCACTTCAGGTAGGAACGGACCAGCCCGGCCATTTCCTTCACGCGCGCCTGTCGTTGGGCATCGCTGTGCGCGGGCTGCCCGAACTCTTCGCGGATGTGGGCTTCCATCACTTCGGACATCAGGCCGTTGACGGCGCCACGGATGGCGGCGATCTGCTGCAGCACGGCGCCGCAATCGGCGCCCGCTTCCAGCGCGCGCTCCAGCGCATCGGCCTGGCCCTTGATACGGCGCACGCGCGTCAGCACGCGCTTCTTCTCATGGGCGGTATGGGGCATGGCGACGGGTCCGGATGCAATACTGGGGTATAGTATCACCCGAGCGTCTGCAAGGTGACGGCATCGCACGCTGGTGAGCGCCCGGGTACCGAGAAGGGTGCTACTTGCTGCGCTTTCGTGGCTTGCTGCGCACGCGCGCCGTGCCCTTGTCCCGTGGGGCAGGGCCACCCGCCGCGACAACGCCCCCGTCGCGCATCTGCTCCAGCCAGGACAGGACATCCACGTAGGCCAGGAAGTGCTGCAGGTAGCCGGGCGACAGGTCACGCATCAGCATGAGCGAGCGGTGCACCAGGCTGCTCGAGTTGAGCGGACCGGTGTCGGCGGCGGAAGGCTGCAGGGAGCGCCGCATCTGGCTGTCGGCGCGCACGCCGGCCCAGATCCTGCGGACGTCCTCCAGCGCAGCCGGTTGGGGCAGCGCCTCGGGGGTCAGCGCTCCGCCCATCACGCTGTCGCCTTGCCGCTGCGCGGCGCGTCCGGCCAGATCATCGGCCAATGCGCCCAGCGGCCCACGCAATGGCACAGGGGCGGACCGCGCCTGGTCGGCGTTCGACGACGCACCTGCAAGCGCGTCCGCATAGGCCTTGATCAGGTGGGACAACCGCTCTTCCAGCAGCCGCCTCGCTTCACCCTCATGCGCGTCCAGGCGTCGTTCCAGCGCCACCAGACGGTGGAACGCAATCGGATCGCAGCCGTCGTCACCCTGCGCGCGCCAGGCATCAAGCTGCGCGCGGGTGGGCAAGGCATTACCTGCCATCGGAAGCGGAGGTCACGGGTCGGCGCATCGGGACGGGCGCCATCTCGACGCGACGGTTGCTGGCGCGCCCCGCCTCGTCGGCATTGGAAGCGACGGGCTGCTGGGCACCGAATGCCGCGGCGAACACCGACCCCGCCGGCACGCCCTCGGCGATCAGTGCACGCGTGACGGTCAGCGCGCGCTGCGCGGACAGTTCCCAGTTGTCGGCGAACTCGCGATTGCTGTCGCGCACCTGCCGGTCGTCGGTGAAGCCGCTCACCATCAGCGCTTCGTTGCGTGCGCGCAGGTAGGTGGCGAGCGGTGGCGCCAGCGTCTTCAGCACGTCCCGCCCCTCGGGCTGCAACTGGTCGGAGTTGAGTGCGAACAGCACGCTGCCCCGGATGCCGATGCGTCCGTCCACCAGCGTGATCCGCCCGGCCGCCAACGGGCCCGCCAGTGCCTGCTCCAGTGCCTGCCGGCGCTGCGTCTCCAGCCTGCGCTGGGCGATTTCTTCATTGAGCTTGGTTTCCAGCTGTACCTGCACCGCGATGACGCCGACCAGGATCAGCACGAAGGCACCCAGCAGCACGGACATCAGGTCGCCGAAGGCCGCCCAGACCGGTGCCGACGCCCCGTCCTCGCCGCCGACGTCCGCGTCGATATCGGTGTTCATGCCGCTTCCGCTCCGGCCAGCGCGGCCGGGCCCGCCAACTGGCGCATGTCCTCGATGATCTGCTTCTGCGCCAGCAGGCTCAGGTCGATGACTTCCCTGGCCTGGGCGACGTAGTACGCCAGCTGTTCGTCACTGCGGACGAGCGACTTCTCCAGCGTGTCCTCGATGGCATGCAGTCGGCTGGCCAAGCGGTCGTTGCTGTCGCCGAACACCTGCACGGCGGCGCCGAACGCCTCGCCCAGGCTCGCCACGTCCACCGCGCCCACCGTGACCTGGCTGGCGACGGCTTCCAGCTTGCCGGTCTCGGCCTGGATGTGGTCGGTGAAGCGCGTGCCCACGCGATCCAGCAGGTCCGCGGAGGTCGCCACCAGTGCATCGATGGCCGTGCGCTGTTCGCGGGAAGCGTGGTTCACCGCCGACAGCAGCGTCTCCAGGGTGGCCATCAACTGCGTGCGCTCCTCCAGCATCGCCGTGTCGTGGGCCATGCTGTCGGACAGCTTCTGGCGCAGTTCGGCGATCACGTCCGCGGCAGCCTTGGGGGCTTCCGATGCGGTATCGACCAGGCGGGAGATCTCGGCGATCGTCGCGTTGGCATGTGCCTGCGCACGCGTGCCGATGTCGTCGGCCGTCCTGGCCAGGGTGTCGCAGATCTCCTGCTGGCGGCGCGCGACGTCGGTACCCGCCTGCGCCCATTCCTCGCGCAGTGCGGCTGCCATCGCCGCGAGTGAAGCGGTCCACGCGGCGAGCCGTTGCTGGTCCTGTTCGGCCAAGCCCTGCTGCAGGGTTGCGTGCGACGCATCCACCGTGCGCAGCAGCGATGCCGATTGCTGTTCGAATGCGGTTGTCGCGGCGGCCAGTGCGGTCTGGTTGCGCTCGGACAATGCCGTGTTGACGTCCTGCTGCCGCGACAACGCCTGGTTCCAGGCTTCCGCCACATGGCCTGTCGTGGCATCGAGGCGGGCGGAAACCCCGTCGAGCAGATCCGTCGAACGCTGCGCGAACGTGGCGCCGAACTGATCCATCGCACCGCGCAGATCGTGGACGAGCGTCCGGTTCGATGCCTGCTGTTCGGCCAGCGCACCGTTCCAGAGGGTGGAAATGTCGCGCGTGGTGCTTTCAAGCCCCCCCGAGAGCGCCTGCAGTTGCCGGTCCACCGCGAGCGTCACCGTGTCGTGCAGCGCCGCGGTCTTCTGCGCGATGGCGTCCATCGTTGCCGCCATCACCGGCTGCAGGGCATCGCTGGCAGCGCTCACGCTGTCGGAGATGCTCTTTCTCAGCGACTGCTCCACCGATGCTGCCAGCTGCGTGTAGGTCGCTTCCGTCCTGGCGTGGAACGCCTCCTGCTGGGCTGCGTGGCGCTCGCTGGCGGAAAGCCCCTGCTGCTCCAGCGTGGCCATCATCGCCTGCAGCCGGTCGATCAGCGCGGGCATCAGCTCCGTCTGCCGCTGCAGCAGCTTGAATGCTTCGTCACGCTGGTGCGCCTGCGAGTGCACGCGGAGCGTGGTGGCGATCTTCGTATCCAGTGCCTGCACCACCCGCAACCGGTCGCCCCGGCACAGCGCGGACAGCAGGCCCAGCATGGCCGAGGTCGCCACGCCGGCGATCGAGGTGCCGAAGGCGAAGCCCAGCCCCTTCACCGGTGCGGCGAGGGAATCGCGGACCGCCTGCAGGTCGGCGGCGGTTTCCAGCGCCAGGCCGGTTCCGCGCAGCATCGCCATCATGCCCAGCAACGTTCCCATCATGCCCAGCAGGACGAGCAGGCCCACCAGGTAAGGCGTCAGTGCCGGGCCCGGCAGTGGCACGCGGTGTCCTTCGATGCGCTGGCGCACCGCGGGACGGAGCGATGGATCAAGCGGGGCCAGCCAGTCTTCCAGGCGGGGCGGGGCTTCCGACAGTGCGGAGATGTTGCGTGCGAGCGCGGCGGTGGCACGCCGGTAGCGCAGCAGTTCGAGCGCACCGGCCAGATAGCCGATGGCGATCAACAGCGTGACGGTCAACGCCAGCAGGTTCGACCCGACATAACCGGCACCAATGAAGCACACCGCGGCCAAGCCGAGAAGGAAGGCAACGGAATCAAGCAGCTGTCTGAACATGACGTCCCTGGGAGTGAGTACGAAGCGCTGCAAGCAGGCTTTCCAACGGTAGAAAACGGACATCCAGTTCGGCGAGCAATACGCCCTGCATGTCGCGGCGGAACACCTCCAGCCAGGCATTTGGCGCCATCGACGGCGGCGCCTCGGCGCGCGCGCCCTGCCGCAGCCGTTCGAAATGCGCCTCCAGCAGTGCCGGCACGGTGGCGAGCAATGCGTGCTCGCGCGGGCTCAGTACGACCTCCATCGAGGCATCCACCGCCGCCAGGCGCGCCAGCTCCTGCGACGTCGCCGCAAGCAGGTCGCGCAGGCGTCCCCGCAGTTGGCCGGTGGCCACCAGCATGGCGCGCTGCATGGCGACATGGTGCTGGCGGAATGCCGTGTATTCCGGTTCGGCGGCAAGCGGAATGGACGCGACGGCAGGCAGACCGTCGATGACGGCGCGCGTCAGCGTGGCCCGCGTGCGCATGCACGCCTCATCTTCCGCGCGGTCGAATGTGGCTGCGCCGGCCTCCATAGGTGGCGTGCCATCCAGCGCCCTGGACAGGGCGACGGCGCGCGTCCAGTCGATCCACTGGCTCAACCGGTCGGACAGGGAGGCGTGCGGGGGCGGAACCTCGGCCGTCGTCAGGCGGGCGAGCAGGCGAATGAACGTCGGGCCGCTGACCGGTGCCCGGTAAGGAACTTCCAAGATGCGAATGGCCAAAAAACGACCATTTTACAGGCAGCCGCCAGATGATGGGTCGATCAGGATGACGGAAGCGGGCGTGTCCGGTTCAGCCCCGGCACACCGATTCGGCGCCGGCAAAGCAACCGTCAGTAGGCGAACGCGCGGAAGACGCGGTCGATATCCCCGCCCCATTCGCCGTGGAACAGGGCCAGCTTGCGTTCGGCAGGCGTTTCGTTCGCTTCGACGATCTCGACCAGCGCATCCAGGAAACCGCTCTCGTCCACGCCCTTGCCGTTCAGGCGTGCGCGGCGCTTCAGGCCCCCGATGGCGATCTTCACCGCTTCGCTGGCCAAGTCGCGCACGGTGCCGTTGCGGAACGGCAACTTCAATGCATGCTTCGGCACGCCGTCGCGCAGCGCGTGGCGCTCGGCCAGCGAAAAATCCTTGACCAGGTCCCACGCCGCATCCAGGGCGGCATCGTCGTACAACAGGCCCACCCAGAAGGCGGGCAGCGCGCAGATGCGGTTCCAGGGGCCGCTGTCGGCGCCGCGCATCTCCAGGAACTTCTTCATCCGCACTTCCGGGAAGGCGGTGGTCATGTGGTCGGACCAGTCGCGCAGCGTGGGCAGCGCGCCCGGCAGCACGGGCAGCGCGCCCTTGAGGAAATCACGAAAGCTCTGCCCGCTGGCGTCGTGATAGATGCCGTCGCGGTAGCTGAAGTACATCGGCACGTCGAGCAGGTAGTCGACGTAGCGCTCGTAGCCGAAGCCATCCTCGAACACGAAATCGAGCATGCCGGTGCGGTCGCCGTCGGTGTCGGTCCAGATGTGCGAGCGGTAACTCTGGTAGCCGTTGGGCTTGCCTTCGGTGAACGGCGAGTCGGCGAACAGCGCGGTGGCCACCGGCTGCAGCGCCAGCGACACGCGGAACTTCTTCACCATGTCCACTTCGGACGCGTAATCGAGGTTGACCTGCACGGTGCAGGTGCGCGTCATCATGTCCAGGCCCAGCTGGCCGACCTTGGGCATGTACGACTTCATGATCTGGTAGCGGCCCTTGGGCATCCACGGCATCTCGTCGCGCCGCCACTTGGGCTGGAAGCCCATGCCCAGGAAACCCAACTGCAACTCGTCGGCGACCTGCTTCACTTCCTTCAGGTGCGTGCCCACTTCCACGCAGGTCTGGTGGAGCGTCTCCACCGCCGCACCGGACAGCTCCAGCTGGCCGGCCGGCTCCAGCGTCACCGAGGCGCCAACCTTGGACAGGGCGATGACACGCCCCTTCTCCTCGATCGCTTCCCAGCCGAAGCGCGTCAGGCCCTTCAGCAGGGCCTCGATGCCGCGATCGCCATCGAAGGTCGGCGGGCGCAGGTCATCCAGGCGGAAGCCGAACTTCTCGTGCTCGGTGCCGATGCGCCAGTCCTGCGGGGGCTTCTCGCCCGAGGCGATGTATTCCACCAACTGCGTGCGGTCGGTGATCAGCGTGTCGGCGACGTGGCTGGGGCTGGACAAGGGGCGGGCTCGCGCGAGGGGGAAAGCGCAATGCGTGGAAGCACCCCCGCACTGCAAGGGCGGCACTATAACGTGACCGGGTGCACGGGATCGTCGCCACGCAAGGGCTTCAGCATCCCATCGGTGGTGCCGAAGCGGCGGGGCTACAACTCCAGCCAGTTGCCCACGATGGTCCGCGCTTCGTCCACGCCCTGTTTGGATTCGGCCGAGAAGGTCTGCACGCCGACGGTGTCGCCGAAGGCCGAGAACAGTTCCTTCTTCACCGCCTGCAGCGCGTTGCCCTGCTGGCCACGGCCCAGCTTGTCGGCCTTGGTCAGCAGCGCGTGCGCCGGCAGCCCGCGCTGGACGGCATAGCCCAGCATCTGGCGGTCGTAGTCCTTCAGCGGGTGGCGGATGTCCATCACCACCACCAGCCCCCGCAGCGCCTCGCGGGTGCGGAAGTAGCGGTCGATGAACGCCTGCCAGTGCGCCTGGAGGTCCTGCGGCACCTTGGCGTAGCCATAGCCGGGAAGGTCGACCAGGTAGCGCTCGGGCTGCACCTGGAAGAACACCAGCTGCTGCGTGCGCCCGGGGGTCTTGGATACGCGTGCCAGGCGGTTGTGGTTGACCAGCGCATTCAGGGCGCTGGACTTGCCCGCATTGGAGCGGCCGGCGAACGCCACTTCGAACCCCCCATCCTCCGGCAGTTGGCGCGGGGTGTGGGCGGAGAGCAGGTAGTTGGCGGTATTCAGGGGGTTCGACATGCCGCTAGCATGGCATGCGCCGGCCTTGCGGGCATGCCGCGCGCCCGCTGAATTGACCGGACAGGCCCCGCGCAGGGATAATTCACCGGTTTCGCGGACGCATTCTGCGCCGCTATCGTCTAGGTTTTCGGAGCTTTAGCATGCGCCACGCTCGCGTTATGGGACTTGCCGGACTGGCCATCGTGGCCGTGGGTGCCGTCGCATTTGCACAGACCACCGTCGTTCCGGTGCCGGACAACGCGCCGGTCCAGACCGCCCCGCTCGAGGTCAACCTGGCCAAGACCACGTGGGGTGACGCCAAGGCGGGCGAAACCAAGGCCGCCGCCTGTGCCGCCTGCCATGGCCCCGACGGCAACCCCAGCGATCCGCAGTACCCGCGCATCGCGGGCCAGAGCGAACGCTATGTCGCCCACCAGCTGGCGCTGTTCGCCTCGGGCGAGCGCAACACCGGCATGGCCGCCGTCATGGTGCCCTTCGCCCAGGCCCTCAGCGCGCAGGACATGCGGGACGTCGGCGCCTATTTCGCCACCCAGAAATCCGGCGCCGGCCTGGCCGACGACAGCATCGTGGCCGACGGCACCTACAAGGGCATGAAGTTCTACGAAGTGGGCCAGCAGCTGTACCGCAGCGGCGACGCCAAGCGTGGTATACCCGCCTGCATGGCGTGCCATGGCCCGAGCGGCGCCGGCAACCCCGGCCCGGCCTATCCGCACATCGGCGGCCAGAACCAGGACTACACCGTGCGCCGCCTGCAGGAGTACAAGGCCGGCACCACCACGCTGAAGGACCCGACCCTGCACAACATCATGGCGCAGGTCGCCGCGCCGTTGACCGAGCAGGAAATCCAGGCCCTGGCCAGCTACCTGCAAGGGCTGCACAGCCGCGCCGACGACCTCGCCTCGGCCAAGGCCGGCCGCACCAAGTAATCGTTGAACTTCCGCCGCCCGTACCGGGTCGGAAGTGCCAGCTCCTGTTCATTGCGCCGGCCCCACCATGGCCGGCGTTTCTTTTTTGTAGCCCCGGCCCTGCTTACGGAGACCCGCCGATGCCCTCTCGCCTGCTGCCCCTGCTGATCACCCTGCTGGCCCTGCTGCCTGCCACCGCGCTGGCCGCCAAGCCCGTCCCGGCGCTGGTCGAAGGCAAGGACTACGTGGTGATCCCGGAAGGCAAGCCGTTCGCACCGCTCAACGGCAAGGTCGAGGTGGTGGAAGTGTTCGGCTACACGTGCATCCACTGTGCGCACCTTGAGCCCAGCATCAGCCAGTGGAAGAAGAAGCAGCCCGGCTATGTGCGCTTCACCCCGGTACCCGCGGCCTTCGGAGGCTACTGGGTCGCCTACGCGCGTGCGTTCTATGCGGCGCAGCTGCTGGGCGTGCAGGACAGCACGCATGCCGCGGTGTTCGATGCCCTGCACAAGACCGGCAGCCTGCCCATCCAGAACGCGTCGCCGGACGAGATCACGGCGTTCTACGCCAGCCAGGGCGTGGATGCAGGCCGTTTCAGCGCCGCGCTGCGTGGCGCGGACGTGGACCAGCGGGTGCAGAAGGCCCGCGAATGGGTGCAGATGGCCGGCGTCGAAGGCACGCCCTCCATCATCGTGAACGGCAAGTACCGGGTCATCGGGGGTCGCAACCACGATGACATGCTGCGCATCACCGACCAGTTGATCGCCCGCGAGCGCCGCGCCCGCAAGTGATGATCCCGTCATGGCACCGCCCACCGGTGCCGTGCAGAATGCGATGTCCGGTGCCGGCTGGCACCCCGCCCCTTCCCGATTTCCCCTGCTACCTGGAGCCTGAGCGATGAAATCCCGCCTCGTCCTGACGCTGTCCCTGCTGCTGCCTCTGCTGGCGGCCTGTGGACCCAAGCCCGTCGACACCACCACCCCGGCGGCGGACAGCGCCGCTACCACCCCCGATACCGCCAGCGCCGCTCCCGCCGCTGATGCTGCGACCGCCGCCGGCGCCGCGCCGGATGCAGGCACGCCGGCGGCCGCTGCGGAAGGTGCCGCGGCTGCCGCGCCTGTCGCCAACACCAATCCCGTCCTGCCGCCGGAAGGCCCGGCGCCGGTTCCCGGCAAGGACTACGTGGAAATCCCCAACGGCCAGCCCTACGCGCCGCTCAACGGCCAGATCGAAGTCGTGGAAGTGTTCGGCTACGTCTGCCCCGCCTGCGCGCGCTTCGCACCTGAAGTCAGCGCGTGGAAGAAGAAGCAGCCGTCCGATGTACGCGTGACCTACGTGCCGGTCGTCTTCAGCAAGACGTGGGAGCCCTACGCCAAGGCGTACTACGCCGCCGAAGCCAAGGGCCTGGTGGACAAGACCCACGACGCCGTCTTCAGCGCCATCCACCTGCAGGGCACGCTGCCGGGCGAAGGCAAGCCGCCGACCGATGCCGCCACGCTGTCCAAGTTCTATGCCGGCTACGGCGTCAGCGCGCAGGAATTCACCGCGCTGATGAACAGCTTCGCCACCAATGCCAGGATCGGCCGCGGCATGCAGTTCGCGCAGCGTTCGGGCGTGGAAGGCACGCCGACCATCATCGTCAACGGCAAGTATCGCGTGACCGGTGGTCAGACCTACGCTGACGTGCTGCGCATCGTCGACCACCTGGTCGCGCAGGAACGCGCTTCGCGCTGAACACCACGGAAGCCCCCACTTCCATGACCGACACTCCGGCCACGCGGCGGCTGCGCGTGCTGAGCGCCAACATCCAGGCAGGCTCCAGCACGCGCCGCTACAGCGACTACGTGACGCGCAGCTGGTCGCACGCGCTGCCTGCGGGCAACAAGCGCGGCAGCCTGGACACGATCGCGCTGCTGGCCGGCGAGCATGACATCGTCGGCCTGCAGGAAGCCGATCCCGGCAGCCTGCGCTCGGGTTTCACCAACCAGACGCATTACCTGGCCGAGCGCGCGGGGTTCGACTACTGGACCCACCAGCCCAACCGCAATGTCGCGCGCGTGGCCGGCAGCGCCAACGGCCTGCTGAGCAGGCTGGAACCGGTGGAAGTCTCCGACCATTCACTGCCGGGCCGCATCAGCGGCCGCGGCGTGCTGATGGCGCGCTTCGGCGATGGCAAGGAAGGCCTGACCGTGGCGGTGGCGCACCTGTCGCTGGGCGCCGCCTCACGCCGCGCGCAGCTGGCCTTCATCGCCGAGCTGCTGTCCGACCATCCGCATGCGGTGCTGATGGGCGATTTCAATTGCGTCCCCGACACGCCGGAAATGGACGTGCTCTACAAGCACACGCGCCTGCGCCCGCCGGCCTTCTGCGTGCCCACGTTCCCCAGCTGGCGGCCCATGCGCGCCATCGACCATATCCTCGTCAGCGAAGACATGGCCACCGCCGATGCGCGCGCGATGCCCGCCGCCAATTCCGACCATCTGGCGCTGGCCATGAACATCGACGTGCCGATGGCGGCACTGCGCTGAACCGGCGCACCGGATGATCGGCAAAGAAAAAGCCGGCCCGAAGGCCGGCTTTTCTTTTCAACTGCCTGTGGGGTTCAAAAGCGCAGGTTTGCCCGCACGTAGAAGAAGCGGCCACCCGGAATGTCGTAGGTGGAGGCTTCATAGCCGTTGAGCGAGCACGAGGTGCACACCGGCGGATCCTTGTCGAACAGGTTGTTGACGCCACCGGTCAGCTGCAACCCCTTCAGCCAGTCGAAGTCGTAGCCCAGCTGGATGTCGTGGTAGGTGATCTCTTCCAGCACGTTGCGTGTCGGCGAGCTGCAGAACTCGGACGGATCGGCGGCCACGCAGGCTTCCTCCATCTCAGACAGGTGGCGAATGCTCCAAGCCGCATTCCAGTTGCCGAGCTTCCAGTCCAACGACGCCGTCGATGTCCATTCCGGAATGGCGCTGTCATTGACCACGATGCCGGGACTCTGCGGCTGTACCACCCCGCCTGCGCCGATGGCTTCGTACTGGGTGACGAACGTGTTCTGCCAGCTGAACTTGAAGCGGCCCAGATTGCTTTCCGGCAATGTCCAGAACACGTCCGCATCCCAGCCGCTGGTCTTGATCGAACCCAGGTTGACCAGGAAGTTGGCGAACGTGTCGATTTCGCCCGACGCCAGGCGCGTGATGCCGGTGCAGTACTGCGGATCCTGCGTGGTCGCGCACAGGTCCAGCTGTGTCTGCGCATCGATCGCCTGGATCGGTCCCTCCAGGTTGTGGCGGTAGTACGTGACCTCGAAGTCCAGCTTGTCCGACCATGCCGCCCCTTCGGCGAACGAGGGACTGAACACCAGGCCCGCACTGAAGCTGCGTGCGGTTTCGGGCAATAGTTCGGGATTGCCGCCGGTCAGGACCGGGATCTGCGGATCGTTCTGCCGTGCGCCCACCGGCACGCCAGGGCACGCGATGGGCGCAACCGAGCCGGCCGGGGCGCCCGGCGGCACCAGGCAGGGATCCACCAGTTGTGCATCGAAGCGGCTCTGCGAGCCATACAGTTCGCCGATCGACGGTGCACGGAAGCCTTCCGCATACGTCGCGCGCAGCAGCAGGTCCTCGGCCACCTGCCAGCGCAGGCCGTACTTGGGCGTGAATTCGCCGCCGAAGGTCGAGTAGTCCGAGTAGCGACCGGCCAGGCTCAGGTCGATCTTGCCCGCGCCATCCTTCTCGGCGTACAGCGGCACGTTCAATTCCACGTAGGCCTCATTGACGTCGTAATCGCCCGAGGTCGCCCCCGACGGCACGCCGTTGTACTCGCCCGCGATCGTTTGCGGGTCCGGGTTGTAGCTGCCTTCGTACTTGCGGTACTCGTAGCCGGCCGCGAATTCCACGTCGCCCGCCCACATCGGGAACAGGCCACCGCTGATGTTGGCGGTGACCTGCGTCAGCTCCTGCTCACTGCGATCGCGGAACAGCGGGCTGATGTAAGCCAGCATCGCCGGCGTGATGGTGTCGAAGCCGAAGATGTCCAACGGCGTGCAGCCCGCGGTGGCCGCGCACACGGCGGGATCGCCCAGCGCGATGGCGATGTTGCGCGCGTTGTAGCTGCCGTGGTTGGTCTGGTCGGCTTCGTTCTTGCCGTAGGCCGCGTTGACGTCCCAGAAGAACTGGCGCTCACCGCCGAACGAACCCTCCAGACCGGCCGCGAAATACTGCGTATCGACCTGCTGTTCGAAGATGCGCGGACCGCCTTCGATCGGACGGCGACGGATCGTGGTGATGTTGCCGCCCGGTCCACCGCTCAGCGTGAAGCCGAATGGATTGAACGGATGGTTGGCCGGGATCACCAGATTCGCGGTGTACGTGGGGCCGGCGCCGGGACCCAGATCGATCGGCTCCGGCGCGGCCTGGTTGGTCGACTCGCGGCGGTTGTACAACGCCTTCGCGTAGAAGTTCAGCTGCTCGGTGAACGCGAAGCGGTACTGGCCGAACACGCCGGTACGCTCGGAGGGCGTGATGAGCAGGTTGTACGGCGCGTAGTTGAACGCGTCGCGTCCGAAGTCGAAGCACTGGAAGCCGTCGGTGCGCGTCACGCCCGGGCCGCAGGCCGGCTGGCCCGGCGTGTAGACCGGATTGGTCTGCCCGGGCTTGACCGACAGGTCGTAGGAGACGCCATTGGGATCCGTGAAGGCATAGCGGCCGCCGAGGATGCGCGAACTGCCGCCCTGGATGGGGATCGCGGAGATCGGACGGTCCGCCGAGCTCACTTCCTGCTGATCGGTGTAGCTGAGGCTCAGGAACAGGCTGCTGCGGTCGGTCTTGAAGCCCCACGCGACATCGGCGCCGGTGATCTCGCCGTCGCCTTCGTCGTACTGCCCGTAGTTCAACGTGACCTGGCCGCCTTCGAAGTCGCGACGGGTGATGATGTTGACCACGCCGGCGATGGCATCGGAGCCGTACAGCGACGATGCGCCGTCCTCCAGCACTTCGATGCGCTCCACCAGCGCCAGCGGAATGGTGTTGAGGTCCACTGCCGCGCTGACGCCCGAGGCCGACGATTCGTTGACCCAGCGCATGCCATCCACCAGCACCAGCACGCGCTTGGGTCCCAGGTTGCGCAGGTCCACCTGCGCCGAACCCGCCCCGACGCCGTCGCCATTGGGCGAGAAGCCGAAGTTGCCGGAGGAGTTGAACTTGGTGTTCAGGGCCGAACCGGAACCGGTCAGCTCCTGCAGGACTTCACCGATGGACGTCAGGCCCGTGCGCTCGATGTCCTCGCGCGACAGGGTCTGCACCGGCACGCGGCCTTCCATTTCGGCCCGCTTGATGCGGCTGCCGGTCACGGTGACGGTGTCCAGCGTGGTGGCCTCCTGCGCCACGGCCAGGACGGGTAATGCGCACAGCACTGCGAGTTGTATGGCGGAAGCCAGTTTGTGACGACGCGCTTGCATCTTCTCTCTCCAAAAGATGGTGGATTGGATCTTGCCCTTGCTTACCCGGCATGACCTCGCCTTCCTTTGTAAAGAATCCGTAAACGCGCAACAACAGACGGAAGTCACCTTTCGAAGAAACGTAACCAACATTATCAACGAGTAAATACGGATACCTGATGCTTTCTACACACAGCCGTCACCATAATTAACAAGTAAATGCATGTAGATAATGTGTCTGCCCCTTGCGGCACCGTGCCTGTCACCCGCTCGCCAGGATGCCCGTCCCCATCACCACCATGAACACCGCAAACACCCGCTTCAGCGCGGGGCCGCCGATGCGGTGCGCCAGGCGCGTGCCGTAGGGCGCGGCAAGCACCGACGCGATCGCCACCCCGATGGCAGCCGGCAGATAGATGTAGCCCACCGCCTGCGCGGGCAATGCGCCCGCGGGCGCGTGCAGGGCATAGCCCAGGGCACTGGCCACGCCGATGGCGACACCGCACGCGCTGGACGTGCCCACGGCCCGCACCGGCTGCACGCCACGCCACACCAGCAAGGGCACGGTCATGCTGCCGCCGCCGATGCCGACCACGGCGGACACCGCACCGACCACCGTGCCCGCCGCACTCATCCACGGGCCGCGAGGTGGCGCCACCTCGCCTTCCGCGCCGCGTCCGCCATTGCCCCCGAACGCCATCTGCGCACCGGCGATGAAGCAGTATCCGGCGACGATCCAGCGCAGCACGCGGTCATCCAGGTAGACCGCCAGTCCACTGCCCAGCCAGCCTCCCAGCAACAGGCCTGGCACCATCCACTTGACGGTCGGCCACAGCACGCTGCCACGGCAGTGGTGCGCGTACGCCGACGACGTCGCCGTCAGTACGATGCTGGCCAGCGAACTCGCGAGCGCGGCATGCATTGCCGCTTCCTTCGGAATGCCATGCAGCGGCAGTATCCAGGCCAGTGCCGCGACCAGCACAAGCCCGCCGCCAATCCCCAACAGGCCGGCGAGGATGCCGGCCACGATGCCGAGCAGCGGAAACACCCAGACCCCATCCAAACGCGCTCTCCCGGCCATGATGTCTACAGGGACGTTCATCCGGCTTCGGTATATTGCCGGCATGATCCGTCTTCCCCTTGCCATCGTACTCGTTGCCACCTTCGGCCTGCATGCCGGTGTGGCGGAAGCCCAATCCCTGGATGCACAGCGTCCGCAGATCCGCGCTGCACTGCAGGCCGCCGAAAGTGGCGGTTCTACTGCATCGCCCTCGGCCGCGCTGTCGCGCCACCCGCTTTACGGTTGGGTGGAATTCGCGGCGTTGCGCCGCGACCCGGATGCGATTTCCACCGCGCAGGCGCAGGCGTTCCTCAAGCGTTACGAAGGCCAGGCCGTGGCGGAAAGCTTCCGCGCGCTGTGGTTGCCCGCGCTCGCGCGCCGGCAGGACTGGCCGACGTTCCTGTCGGCATGGAAGCCCAGCTCCAGCACGGCATTGCAATGCGCCGAGCTCAACGCACGCCAGGCCACCGGCAGGACGGATGCGCAATGGACGCAGCAGGCGCAGGAGATCTGGCGCAAGGGCGCCAAGTCGCTGCCCGATGGCTGCGAGCCGGTGTTCGCGTTGCTGGCCAGCCAGGGCGGGCTGACGCCTGCCTTGCGCTGGGAACGCATCGACGCCGCCGCGACCGAACGCCAGACCAGCGTGATGCGCAGTGCCGCACGTGGCCTGCCTGCGGACGAAGCCACGCTGGCCAACGACTACGCCGCCTTCATCGACGGCGTGCACCCGCGCGCGCTGAACTGGCCGAAGACCGAGCGCAGCCGCCGCATGGCGGCGCACGGGCTGGCGCGGCTCGCCGAAAAAGATCCGGATGCCGCCGAGCGCCAGCTGCCGCAGTACGCCGACGCACTCGGCATGACGGAAACGGATCGCGGCCAGGTGCTCTACCAGATCGCGCTGTGGACAGTGGCCTCGTACGGTCCGGATTCGGCGCGGCGGCTCAATGCCGTTCCCGAAGCGTCCTATGACGAGCGCCTGCACGAATGGCGCGTGCGCGAAGCGATGTCGCGCGGCGACTGGCCGGCGGCGCTGGCCGCCCTGCGCAGGATGCCCCTCAAGCAGCGCGAGGACTCGCGCTGGCGTTACTTCGAAGCGCGCATGAGCGAGAAGACCGGCGACGAGGCCGGCGCGCAGCGGTTGTTCCGTGAAGCCGCGAAGACCGCCACCTTCCACGGCTTCCTCGCCGCCGACAGGCTGGGGCAGCCGTATGCACTGTGTGCGTGGATTCCGAACGACGGCGCTGCCGCCCGGCAGGCGGTCGCACGCGACCCGGCCATCGTCCGCGCGATGGAGCTGTGGCAACTGGATCGGCCGGGCTGGGCCACCAGCGAGTGGAACGAAGCGCTGGCCAGATTCGACGACACCCAGCGCCGTCTTGCGGTGGAAGTGGCACGCGACAACGGCTGGTTCGATCGCGCGGTGTTCTCGCTGGGCAAGCAGCCGGACGAACAGCGCCTGTACGAACTGCGCTTCCCGCTGCATCACGGCGACACCATCAAGCGCGAGGCGGCCCGCCACGGCATCGATCCGGCCTGGGTCGCGGCCGAGATCCGCGCCGAGAGCATCTTCAACCCGAAGGCGCGCTCGGGCGCCAATGCGATGGGCCTGATGCAGGTGCTGCCGGGCACGGGCGCGGGCGTCGCCAAGCGCCTGGGCATTCCGTACGCGGGCGCCGCCAGCCTGTACGACTCGGACACCAACATCGCCATCGGTACCGCCTACCTGCGCGAGATGGAGGACAAGTACGGCGTGCCGTACGTCGCCATCGCCGCCTACAACGCCGGCCCCGCGCCCACCGCACGCTGGCAGGCGCAGCGGCCCAACTACGATCCGGACGTCTGGATCGAAACGATCAGCTACAAGGAAACGCGCGAGTACGTGGCCCGCGTGCTGGCCTTCAGCGTGATCTACGACTGGCGGCTCAACGGCAATGCACTGCCGGTCACCGACCGCATGCTGGGCCGCGTGCAGGCCAAGCGCAAAGCCTTCACCTGCCCGACGGCGCAGATGCCGAAGAGCTGACCCGACGATCTCCCCGTAGAAGCGACGTCAATCGGCACCGCCACCCCTGCATCGACGTATGCGGATGCATGGCGCCGTCTCCGCTGCGAGTCAGGGGAGGTCGCCCGATGAGGCGTTGCATCGTTCCGCTTTCCGGTCGCGACTGACGTCGCTCCTACAGGGGACGAAAGCAGACGGCGGACGCACCGATCCGGCATCATGACGGCATGAAGACCTATCTCGTCGGCGGTGCGGTACGCGACCGGTTGCTGGGGCTGCCGCCCGGTGACCGCGACTGGGTCGTGGTCGGCGCCACGCAGGCGGAGATGGAAGCGCAGGGCTTCCGCGCCGTGGGCCGCGACTTCCCCGTGTTCCTGCATCCGCAGAGCAACGAGGAGTACGCGCTGGCACGCACCGAGCGCAAGAGCGGCCGCGGCCATCGCGGCTTCGTCGTGGATGCGGATCCATCGGTGACGCTGGAGGAGGACCTGCAGCGGCGCGACTTCACCGTCAATGCGATCGCGCAGGATGCGGACGGGACGCTGGTCGACCCCTACGGCGGCGTGGCCGACACCCATGCGCGCGTACTGCGCCATGTCGGCCCGGCCTTCAGCGAGGATCCGTTGCGCGTGCTGCGTGCGGCCCGCTTCATGGCCCGCTTTGCCCCATTGGGTTTCACCGTGGCGCCGGATACGATGGCACTGATGCGGGAGATGGTGGCCAGTGGCGAACTGGATACGCTGGTGCCGGAGCGGGTCTGGCAGGAGCTGCGGCGCGCGCTGGGCTCGGCGCAGCCGTCGGCCTTCCTGTCCACCCTGCACGAATGCGGTGCGCTGGCGATGGTGCTGCCGGAAGTCGATGCGCTGTATGGCGTGCCGCAGCGCGCGGAATTCCATCCGGAGGTGGATACCGGCCTGCACCAGCAGATGGTCAGCGACATGGCGGCGCGGCTGGCACCGGGCGATGCCGTCATCGGTTTCGCCGCGCTCGTGCATGACCTGGGCAAGGCGTTGACGCCGGCCGACGTGCTGCCCAGGCACATCGGCCACGAGCATGCCGGCGTGAAGCCCGTGCTGGCGCTGTGCGAACGCCTGAAAGTCCCGGCCGAGCATCGTGAGCTGGCGGTGATGGCGTGCCGCGAGCACCTCAACGTGCATCGCCTGCCGGAACTGCGCGATGCCACGGTGCTGGAACTGCTGACGCGCTGCGACGCCTTCCGCCGGCCCGAGCGCATCAGCCAGCTGGCGACCGTCTGCGAGGCCGACAAGCGCGGCCGGCTGGGCAGCACCGAGGCCGACTATCCGCAGGGCCGCGAACTGGTGCGCCTGCACGAAGCCGCCCTGGCGGTCAGCGCACGCGACGTGGCACGCGAAGGATTGAACGGGCCGGAGGTGGGTGAGGCCATGCGCAAGGCCCGCGTCGACGCGATCCACCGCGCACGCCAGACCTAGCGGTCGGCTTCGAGGCCGGGATTGTTGCCGCATGGCTTCTGCGCGAAGATGCAGCGGCGCACGCATTTCTTTGCAACCGCCTCGAGGTCCATGTCATGACGCACAAGGGCACGACCGTACTGCAATGCCTGCTGGTTTCCACGGCTTCCCTGTGGAGCGGCGCCGCGCTGGCCGATGACTACATCACCTGCGAGAGCCGCGGCGACCGTTACCAGAGCTGTCCGATCTCGACCTCGGGCTACGTAACGCTGGAGCGCCAGATGTCCAGCACCTCGTGCCAGCAGGGGCGCACGTGGGACTACAACCGCAACCAGATCTGGGTGGATGACGGATGCCGCGCCCAGTTCCGCGTGCATACCAGTTCTTCAGGCCACCACGACAGCGACAACCACGATGCGAAGGTAGCCGCCGGCGTGCTGATCGGTGCGGCGATCCTCGGGGCGATGGCGCACAACGCTGACCACAAGGAGCAGAAGTACGAGGACGATGGCTACCAGGGTGCGCGCCACACGTCGTACGTTCCGGGCTGGATGGTCGGAACGTTCGAGGGCTACAACTCGCTGTACGGCGCCGACGTCACCCTGACCATCGAATCGGATGGCCGTGCCACGGCGCGCTCACGCGGGCAGACCGTCAATGGCTGGATCAACGACGGACGCCTCAACGTGGGCAATACCACGTTCGACATCGACCAGTCGCGCGAAGGCTTCGTCACCTCGCAGCTTGGCGACCGCGACAACGAGGTGCGCTACCGTCGGGTGCGTTGAGCGGGGACGCGAGTACGTCCAGGCAGGGTCAACGCGACAGGCGCAGGCGGCTGATGGTGCCGCGTCCGGGCACCGACTGGATGGACAGGGTCCACCCCAGGTGGTCGCACAGCCGGCCCAGCAGGTCCAGGCCGATCCCGCCCCCCTCGCGCCCGCCACCGCGTGCGATCTGCGTGTAGATGCGGCTGATCTCTTCCGGTGTCATGCCGTGGCCGGGGTCTTCGATGGTGACGGTAGCGTCGGGGTCCAGGCGGACATGGATGGTGCCCTGGTCGCTGTTCTCGATGGCGTTGCGCAGCAGGTTGCTGACCGCGGCCTGCACGATGTGCAGCGGCGCGGACACGTGGCAAGGCGCCAGGTCGTCGGCAACGATCGTCAGATCCTTGCCCTGCATCAGGTAGCGATGGTCGTCGATGATGTCGGGCAGCAGTTCGTGCAGCGGCACGATGTCGTTGCTGCGCGAAAGCCGCTCGGGATCCTTGGCCAGCGTGAGCAGCAGGGCGACCAGCCGCTCCACGTCGCGGGCCGTGCGCAGGACGCGCTGCATCTGGTGGCGGGCGCTGGCTGACAGTTCCGGCTGCTCGAGCGCGAGTTCGCTGGCGCCGGCGATGATGGCGATGGGGGTACGCAGCTCATGGCTGGCGGTATCGATGAAGACGCGTTCGCGCTCGACGAACTCTTCGTGCCGTCGCAGGTAGTCGTTCAACGCACCCGCGATGACGGCCAGCTCGGAGCTGGCGGTGTCGCCGACGGTGATGCGCTGGCCGGTGTGGTCCGGTTCCAGCGCACCGATGTCGTCCGCCAGTTGCGTCAGCGGGCGCAACGAACGGCGCAGGCCCCAGGCCACCAGCGTGCCCATCACCAGCACCAGCGTCACCGCCAGCCCGAACACGAGCAGGGTCAGCGTGTCCTCCTGCGATTCCAGCTCGGTGATGTCCAGCACCAGGGTGTAGCGGACGCCATCGACGGTCTGCACCAGCACCAGGACTTCGCGGTCGCCGAGGACGAGTTCGTCGTGGATGCCCTCGGGCAGCGTCGCCACTTCGGCAGGCATCGCGCGCGCTTCCCCGGAGGTGTACAGCTGCAGGCTGTCGGTGTCGCTCCAGCGGTAGCCGGGGTCCTCGGCACTGCGCTGCAGGTGGTGTTCCAGTTCCGTCTTCAGCAGCGAGTCCCATACCAGCCGCTCGGCGATCTCGTTGACCAGGAACCCGTGCAGCATCACCGCCGCGGTCAGCAGCAACGCATAACCGCCCAGCCAGGCCAGGATGTGCGAACGCAGGCTGCGCCTAGGCTTCATCGGCCGGTCCCCTGGTGGGCACGGCGATCCGGTAACCGGTGCGCGGCAGGGTCTGGATAAGCTTCACCGGGAAGGGGCCGTCGACGCTGCGCCGCAGCTCGTAGACATGAGAGCGCAGCATGTCGCCATCCGGTGGATTGTCGCCCCACAGCGCGCGCTCCAGCTGCTGGCGCGTGACCGCGGCGGGGCTGGCCTGCATCAGGGTTTCCAGCAGCTTGCGGCAGGCCGGGTACAGGTGCAGCGGCTGACCGGCACGGGTAGCTTCCAGCGTGGCCAGGTCGAGTTTCAGATCGTGCACTTCCAGCACCTTGCGACGCTGGCGGCCGTGCGCACGTGCCATCAGTGCTTCCAGCCGCACTTCCAGCTCGGGCAGCGCGAACGGCTTGGTCAGGTAGTCGTCGGCGCCGGCGCGGAAGCCGACGATCTTGTCGGGCAGTTCGTCGCGCGCGGTCAGCATGATGACCGGCACGCCGGACCCGTGTTCGTCCCGCAGCCGGCGCAGCACTTCGGGCCCCTCCAGCCGCGGCAGCATCCAGTCCAGCACGATGGCGTCGTAACCCTGGGTAGTGGCCAGGTGCAGGCCGGTGATGCCGTCGGGGGCGGCATCCAGCGTATGTCCCCGCGCCTCGAAATAGTCGAAGAGGTTCGCCACCAGGCTTCGGTTGTCTTCGATCACCAGCAGCCGCATGGCGGGAATTCGTCCGTTGGGGCAATGGGGGAAGCGGCAGCGTGCCAGCGGCACCGTCGAAAAGCTGTCGGAAGCATTCCGACGGTTCTCCCACGCCGGTCACGCCAGCATGGCGCCCTGTCCTCGTCTCCGGCACGGCGCCTGATGCCTACTGTTCCACAAATCCGCCCGCGCGTGGGCGTGACGGTGCTGCTGCTGTGCGTCGCGTTGTCGCTGCTGGCCGGGCTGGGCATGCGCGAGCCGATGCCGCCGGACGAGCCGCGCTTCGTGCTGGCGGCGCGGCAGATGGTGGAGTCGGGGCAGTGGCTGTTCCCGCATCGCGGCAGCGAGCTTTACGCCGAGAAGCCGCCGATGTTCATGTGGTTGCAGGCGACCTGCTACCTGGCGGTGCGCAGCTGGCAGGTGGCATTCCTGCTGCCGTCGCTGCTGTCGGCACTGCTGGTGCTGTGGCTGAGCGGCGACCTGGCACGACGCCTGTGGGGTCAATGGGCGAGGCCGTATGCCGTGCTTGCCCTGTTCGCCTGCCTGCAATTCGGGCTGCAGGCCAAGCGCGCGCAGATCGACATGGTGCTGGTGGGCATGACCACGCTGTCGCTGTGGGCACTGCTGCGTTACCTGCTGGAACGCCCCGCTTCCGGCCGGGCCGATCCGCGCCTGCTGGCGCTGGGCACCTTTGCCGCCGGCTTGGGTACGGTGACAAAGGGCGTGGGCTTCCTGCCCTTGCTGGTGTTCCTGCCATGGCTGTGGCTGCGAACGCGATCGCCACACGCGCTGGCCAGGGTGCGCGGCGTGCATGCGTGGGTCGGCATCGCGGGCTTCCTGCTGGGGGTTGGCGTATGGCTGGCGCCGATGCTGTGGGCGGCACTTTCCTCAGCGGACCCGGCGCTGCACCAGTACGCGCGCGACATGCTCTTCAAGCAGACCGGCACCCGCTATGCCAATGCCTGGCATCACGTGAGGCCGTTCTGGTACTACCTGCAGGTGATGGCCACCTTGTGGATGCCGGGCGTGCTGCTGGCGCCTTGGCTGCTGCCCGCGTGGTGGCGGCGCATCAGGCGCGCGGATGCACGCTGGGTGCTGTTGCTGGGTTGGTCGTTGCTGGTACTGCTGTTCTTCTCCGCCAGCCCGGGCAAGCGCGAGGTCTACATCTTCCCGATGCTGCCTGCTTTGTGCGTGGCCGCAGCGCCGTTGCTGCCGGCGTTGCTGCAACGCACGGGCGTACGTGCCGTGCTGTGGGCGTACCTGGGCGTGCTGTCGCTGGCGGCACTGGGCATGGGCGCGTGGTTGCTGGCGGCACCGCCGGCGCGGCTGCAGGCGATCATCGAAGGGCGTGGCCTGGAGCTGGACACGCTCGCAACGCTCGCCATGTGGTTGCTGGCGTTCGGCGCGTTCGCGCTGATGGTGATGGCCGTTGCGTGGTGGGCGCCGCGGCGCAGGCCCGGCGTGGCAGTGGTGCTTGTCAGCGCGGCCCTGTGGACGACGTACGGCGTGGGGCTGATGCCGGCCCTCAGCCCCGACAGTTCGGCACAGGCGCTGATGCAGCGCGTCGGCGCGCGGATCGGACCGGATGCCGAACTGGCCATGCTGGGCTGGCGCGAACAGCATCTGCTGCAGGCCGACCGGCCCACGGTGGATTTCGGCTTCAAGCAGCCGTGGGCGGTGCAGTGGCAGCACGCGCACGCGTGGCTGCGGGAGGCGCCGCGCACCCGCTGGCTGTTCCTGCGAAAGGAGGCGATCGGGCCCTGCCTCGATCCCGCCAGGGTCATCGACATCGGCGCGTCCAATCGCCGCGCCTGGATCCTGGCACCGGGCGACGCATGGATCGCAGGCTGTGACGTGCCTGCGGACTGGTCGGCGAACGTCAGCGAAGACTGAATCGCATGCCAACGCCGCCTGCATGCGAGAAGCATTCGCACGGAGATTAACGCCGCTCCGACGGCACTCCGACCGCACTACGACACCGGCACCGCGAGCATGCGCGGACTCTCCTCCGCCCATCCTGCCGCATGTCCGCTGCCTCACCACATCCACGTCCAATCGCTCCCCTGCACGATATTTCTGCGTATCGCCGCGCATCATCGCGGTGGATGCGCTGGTCCATTCCGGTGCTTGCCTTGGCTTGGCTGCTGTCGCGGCAGCTGGACATGGTGCTGGCGCATCTTGTCTACGCATCGGAAGGTGGCCATTGGGCGCTCAGGCAGAACGCATGGCTGGAAATCGCCATGCACCGTGGCGGCCGCGCGGCCAGCCTCACCGCCTGGCTGTCGCTGCTCGCTGCCACCGCATGGCACTGGCGCAGGAGTGACGCGGCGCGGTGGACGCGTCCGGCAGCGGGCCTGCTGCTCGCAACGCTGCTGTCGAGTGTGTTGGTCGCATGGCTCAAGTCCATCACGCAGGTGGACTGTCCATGGGATCTGCAGGCGTTCGGTGGGGCGCGTCCTTTCATCCCGCTGTTCGCCGCGCGCCCGGCGGGCCTGGGAAACCCCGCCTGTTTCCCCGCGGCGCATGCGGCCAGTGGCTACGCGTGGGTGGCGCTCTATTTTTTTCTGGCGCAGGTGCGGCCGTCCTGGCGATGGCTGGGGCTGGCAACCGGCATGGCGGCCGGCATGTTGTTCGGAATCGCGCAGCAACTGCGCGGCGCGCACTTCCTCTCGCACGACATCGCCAGTCTGACGCTGTGCTGGGGCATCGCGCTGCTCGTCGACCGGATCATGGCGGCGCACGCCGGCAATACCGGGAAGCCCGCGTGATGAGCACCTCCATCCTGCCGTGGCACTCCCTTCCGCGCTGGTGCGAACGCACCTGGGCGCTGGCGAAAGTGCGCCCCGTGATGAGCAGCGAAGGCCTGATCATTGCTGGCTCTGTTTACTTCAGCCTGTTCAGCAATGCGATGTTCTGGAGATCGGCGGCGCCGGCGTTGCCAAGCCAGTGGCTATGGGCGGCCTCGCTGTTCCTGCTGGTGACGGCGGTGCATGGGGTCTGGCTGTCGGTCCTGGTGTGGGAGCACACGGCACGCATCGTGCTGACGGCGCTGCTGCTGGTTTCCGCGCTCGCGGGGCACTACATGGCGGCCTACGGCATCTACATCGATGCGGACATGATCCGCAACGTGCTGCACACCGACTGGCGCGAAGCCAGTGAACTGGCGGGCATGGATAGCGCGCTGTCCCTGCTGCCGTCACTGCCGGCGATCATGCTGGTATGGCGGGTAAAGGTGCAGAGACGTTCATGGAAGCCGGCAGTGCTGGCGAGGGTCGCACTGCTGGCCAGCCTGGTGTTGATGGCCGCCGTAGGCGCGGCCTCCTCCACGCAACGACTGACTGCGTTCCTGCGCAACCAGCGCGAGGTCCGCTATCTGGTGACGCCGGCGAACGTGCTGGTCTCGCTCGCGAAAGTCGTCAGCGAAGAGCCCCCCGGCAAGGCGCGGGTCCAGACACCGATCGGCGAGGACGCGGTGCAATCCCCCGCGGCTGGGCGGCGCCGGCCACGGCTGCTGCTCCTCGTGGTCGGTGAAACCGCACGTGCCGCCAACTGGGGACTCAACGGATATGCGCGCCAGACCACGCCGGAGCTTGCCATGCGTGGCGTGATCAACTTCCCGCACGTCACCGCCTGCGGCAGCAGCACTGAAGTCTCGCTGCCGTGCATGTTCTCGGTGCTGGGGCGCGAGCATTACGACGAGAAGGCAATCCGCGGCCAGCAGTCGCTGCTGCACGTGCTGCAGCGCGCGGGTGTCGCCACGCTGTGGCGCGACAACCAGTCCGGCTGCAAAGGTGTCTGCAGCGGTCTGCCGCAGGAAGACCTGCGCGCACGGGGAGATGCCGGGACATGCACGGAACGTCGCTGCTTCGACGAAGTCCTGCTGCAGGGCTTGCCCGGGGTGGTGGCGAAGCACCGTGGGGACCAGGTGATCGTGCTCCACATGCTGGGCAACCACGGCCCCAATTACTTCGAACGCTACCCGCCCGCCTTCCGCAGGTACCTGCCGGTCTGCGAGACCTCGGACCTGGGCCGGTGCAGCCGCGAACAGATCGTCAACGCCTACGACAATGCCCTGCTCTATACGGACCATGTGCTGGCGGGCGCCATCGACCAGCTGAAGACCGTACCCGGCTACGACACGGCGATGCTGTACGTGTCGGATCATGGCGAATCGCTTGGCGAAAAGGGCCTGTACCTGCACGGCATGCCGCGCGCGCTGGCGCCGCGCGAGCAGCTGGACGTGCCGATGGTGGCGTGGTTCTCGGAAGGGTGGCAGCGCGCGACACGGCTGGACCAAGGCTGCGCGCGCGAGCATGCCGGCAGCGGGAAGTTCACCCACGACAACCTGTTCCACACGGTCCTGGGCCTCACCGACGTGAAGACCGCCCTGTATCGCCCCGACCACGACATTTTCCTGACCTGCCGTGCGGATAATGCCGGACCGGTATCAGGAGGTTCGCCATGAGCCCGATCTCGGTCGTCATCCCCGTCTTCAACGAAAGCGGCAACATCGGTGGACTGGTGCGGGAGGTGGTCCAGCACCTGCGTGGCGTCGTGCCTTTCGATGTGCTCTGCGTGGATGATCACTCGGACGACGACACCCGCACGGTGCTCGCCGCGCTGAAGGAGGAAGTGCCCGAACTTCGCGTGCTGCTGCACCACCGTCGCTGCGGCCAGAGCACCGCCATCCGTACCGGCGTGAAGCACGCGCTGTCGCCCTGGATCGTCACCCTGGACGGCGATGGCCAGAACGACCCCGCCGACATACCGAAGCTGCTGGCGGCACGCGAGCAGGCCGGCGCGCAGACGAAACTCTTCGCCGGCTGGCGCGTGAATCGCCAGGATTCCACCAGCAAGCGCTGGGCATCGCGCTGGGCCAACCGCATCCGGCAGGCACTGCTGCACGACGACACGCCGGATACCGGCTGCGGCATCAAGCTGTTCGAGCGCGCGGCGTTCCTCGAACTGCCCTACTTCGACCACATGCACCGCTACCTGCCGGCCCTGATGCAACGTGCGGGCTGGAAGACGGTGAGCGTGCCGGTATCGCATCGTCCGCGCGTCTCGGGTACGTCCAAGTACAACAATCTGGGGCGCGCGCTGGTCGGCATCCGCGACCTGCGCGGCGTGGCGTGGCTGATACGCCGCAGCCACGTGACGCCGGTCAGCGAACTCAACCACGGTCGCATGCCATGAACGTCATGGATCAGGAAATCCTCTGGCTGGGATGGACCGGCCTGCACATGACGCCCTGGAAACTGATCGGCCTGACCGGCGCGGCGATGTTCGGCGGACGCTGGCTGGTGCAGTTCACCGCCTCGCGACGCGCGCGGCGACCGGTCATCCCGCGCCTGTTCTGGTACATGAGCCTGTGCGGCAGCGTGATGGCGCTGAGCTACTTCCTGTTCTCGTCGAAGCAGGATGCGGTCGGCGTGCTGCAGAACCTGCTGCCGGCATTCACCGCCGCCTACAGCCTTTACCTGGATATCCGCCATCGCCAGCCATCCGCGACGCCTGGCGGGCCCGCCGACATGCCATTGCCGCACTCGCAGGCGAGGTAACCTCAGCTGCGGTTGGGCGTGAGTTTCAGCAGGCGTCCCGTGCCGCCGTCTTCCAGCAGCCACAGGTTGCCGTCAGGGCCCTGCTCCACTTCGCGGATGCGGCGGCCCATCGGGTAGCGCCTGACTTCCCGCGCCTGGTTGCCATTGAACTCGATCTGGATCAGTGCCTGCGACGCCAGGCCACCGATGAATCCCTGTCCGCGGAACCACGGGAACTGGTTGCCGGAATAGATCACGAAGCCCGCCGGCGCGATCACCGGGGTCCACCACGCCTCGGGCGCGTTGAATTCGGGGCGCGTGGGATGATCCGGAATGGTCCTGCCGTCGTAGTGGTCGCCGTTGGAGACGACGGGCCAGCCATAGTTGGCACCGCGTTCGATCAGGTTGAGCTCGTCGCCACCGGCGGGACCCATTTCATGGGTCCAGAGCCGTCCGCTGGCGTCGAACGCGATGCCCAGCAGATTGCGATGGCCCAGCGACCACACCTGCGCCGCGATACCGCCCTGGGCGGCGAAGGGATTGTCGGGCGGCACCGAACCGTCGTCGTTCAGGCGGATCATCTTGCCCAGCGAGGATTGCAGATCCTGCGCCGGCGTCTGCTGGTCGCGCTCACTGGACGTGATCCACAACTTGCCATCGCCACCGAACGCCATGCGGTGACCGAAATGGTTGGACCCGGACACTTTCGGCAACTGGCGCCAGAGGACCTGCAGGTTGGACAGGCTGCCGCCGTTTCCGGACGCGTCGAGGACCAGCTGCGCGCGCGCCACCGCCGCGCCACGGGTGCCGTTGCTGCCGGCTTCCGCGTAACTGATGTAGACCCAGCGCGTCTCGCTGAAACGCGGGTGCAGCACCACGTCGCCGAAACCGCCCTGCCCGCCATACGACACGGCCGGTACGCCGATGACTTCGCCGACCTGGCCGGTGGCGACATTGGCCAGACGCAGCTTGCCGGATTTCTCCGTGACCAGCAGGCGACCGTCCGGCAGGAAAGTCATCGCCCATGGTTCGTTGAAGGTCGCGACGGGCGTACTGGTGAACGGCGGGTCGGGAACCTGTCGCGCCCGCGACAGCCCTGCCATCACGCGTGGCCCTTCGGCCGCTGCCAACGGTGCCGCTGCCGTCGCGGGCGTTGCCGCAACGGGTTCTGCCGTGTCGCGCGGCGGGTTGACGAGGAGGGTCGGCGTTCGGGTTTCAGCCGCCTTGCTGACCAGCACCACCTCCGCGCCCTCCGCATCGACCTTGGCGCTTTCGCAACTCGCGAGCAGGAGGCAACAGAAAACAGGCAGCACGGCTTTCATGGAATGATCCCGGCAAGTGGACGCCGCTGTTGTACACCCGGCAGGTGAAGAAAAGCGTGACGGGCTTCCGCCCAGCGCTGATCGGTGCGTCAGACCTTCAGGTACCAGCCGCGCCGGTCCATGCAGGCCACGATGACCCACCACAACGACACGAAGGCCAGCGCGAAGGCCAGCGAGGGCAGGTACGGTCCGAAGCGCGGCGTCATCCAGCCGGCGAAGCCGTGATGGTAGATCGGCTGCAGCCAGCCCAATGCGATCAGCGGATAGACCATCGCCGCCGAGCCCACGTAGGCCGCAATGGCGTTGACACCGAAGCGACGCCCCCATGCCGGCCAGCCACGGCGATCGATGGCGACATGGCACAGCAGCAGTGCCAGCATCGCGCAGCCCGCGGTGAACAGGGTGTAGGAAGACGTCCACAGGTTCTTGTTGAGCGGCATGACCGGTGCCAACGCCAGGCCCGCCAGCAGGCAGACCACGCCTGCGGCCAGCAGCCACTGCGTCCGGCCCGCCCGCAACCACGCACCGGCGCGCAGCCCCAGCAAGGTGGTGGCCAGCGCCGGCAAGGTGCTGAGCAGGCCTTCGGGATCATGGCCACGCAGCGTGGTGGCGTCCCACTGGTAAAGCATCGGACCCAACAGGGCGGTGTCCACGCGGCTTGCCAGATTGGTGAGCGGCGCGTAGCCCCCCGGGGCAAGCAAGGCCCAGTATCCCGACAGCAGCGCGATGACCAGCGCCCATTGCGCGCGCGGCGTGGCATGGATCGCGAGCAACCCCGCCACGGCGAAGCACACGCCGATCCGCTGCAGCACGCCCCATGGCCGGAACCATGGCTTGTCGAGCAGCCAGAACGCCAGCAGGTGCAGCAGCAGCCCGAGCGCGATGATCTTGGCGGCACGCCACAGCACGCCCTGCGTCAATGCGGGCGAGGGTGCCCCCGCTTCGATCCTCGGTACGATGCCGAGCGCGATGGAGACGCCCACCACGAACAGGAAGAACGGGAACACCAGATCGGCCGGCGTACACCCATGCCATTCCGCATGCAGCAGCGGCGCGTAGACATGCGCCCAGTCGCCCGGCGTATTGACCAGCAGCATGGCCGCCACGGTCATGCCGCGCAGCGCATCGACGGAAGCGAAACGGCTTGCCGGGGCATTCATGCACGCTATCCGCGACAGGCGATCAGGCGCCGGCGATCCACGTATCGACCACGCGCAGATCCTCGTCCAGCGCCACCATGTCAGCCCGGTAGCCGGGCGCGATGCGGCCATGCGACGCGCCCAGGCCGAGGAACTCCGCCGGATAGGTCGAAGCCATGCGCGCGGCCTCGTCCAGAGGCAGGCCCAGCAGGTTCACGCTGTTGCGGACCGCGGTGGCCATGTCCAGCGCGGAGCCGGCCAGCGCACCGGCTGCATTGCGAACCACGCCGTCGATGGCGGTGATGGTCTCGCCATAGAGATCGAACGACGGATCGTCCGAACCGACCATCGGCATCGCATCCGTCACCAGGAAGACCTTGCCGCGCGGCTTGGCCGCCAGTGCCACGCGCAGGCTGGCCGGATGCACATGCACGCCGTCGACGATGACGCCACACCAGCTGCCGTCATCCTCCAGCGCCGCACCCACCGCGCCGGGCTCGCGCCCCTGCAACGGCGACATGGCGTTGTAGAGATGGGTGAAGCCGGTGATGCCGGCCTCGATGCCGGCGCGGACCTGCTCATACGTCCCCGCGGTGTGGCCGGCCACGACGATCGCGCCGCGCTCCACCATCGCGCGGATGGTGTCCGCGGGGACCTGCTCGGGCGCCAGCGTCAGCAGCGTCACGCCATTGTCCAGCGATGTCGCCATCCGTACTTCGTCGGCGCCCGGCACGCGGAACTTGCCGGCGTCGTGCGTGCCCTTGCGCGCGGCCGCGAGGTACGGACCCTCCAGATGGATGCCCAGCACGCCCGGCACGCCCTGTGCGATCGCGTCATGCGTCGCGTCGATGGCGCGCTGCATGACGCTGGCATCGTCGCTGATCAGCGTGGGCAGCAGGCCGGTGGTACCGAAGCGGCGGTGCGCCTGCGCGATGGTGCGGATCGCATCCACCGTGGTCGTGTTGTTGAACAGTACGCCGCCGCCGCCGTTGACCTGCGCGTCGATGAATCCCGGCAGCAGCCAGGCGCCGCGCAGATCACGCCGCGCCGCGTCGCCGGGAATGGCGTCGTTGGCCACCAGGTCCGCGATCCTGCCCTCGTGCATCACCACGGCCAGGCCGGTGACGAAGCCTTCGCTGGTCAGTACGCGCGCATTGAGCAGGGCAACGGGACCACTCATACGGTTTCGGTGACCTTGTTGAGGTGCGGCGGCACGTCGGGATTATGGCCACGCCGCAGCGCGAGTGCATTGATCGCGCGGTAGAAGCTCTGGATGGTCAGCAGCGGCGCACAGGCCGGATGCGGGCCGTGCACCAGCGGCAGGATGTCCTCGCGCGCGGCACCCGCGTCGCCATGCTGCGCGGCGACCCACACCTGAGCGCCACGCCCGCGGAACTCGCGCGCCAGCGCCAGCGTGCCGGCTTCGGTTTCATCCGGCTGCGCGAAGCAGAGCACCGGAAATCCCGGGCCCACCAGCGCCATCGGCCCGTGCTTCACTTCGGCCGAACTGTAGGCTTCCGCGTGCAGGCCGCAGGTTTCCTTGAACTTCAGCGCGGCTTCCTGCGCCGCCGCCAAGCCCAGGCCGCGGCCCAGCACGAACAGGTTGTGCGCATCGACCAGGCCATCGGTCACCGACGACCAGTCGGCCTGCCAGGCGGCGCGCAACGCATCGGGCAACTGCGTCAGTGCGTCGCGCAGCGGCGCTTCGTCCTTCCAGTACGCCGCCAGCTGCAGGATCGCGGCTAGCGAGGCCAGGTAACTCTTGGTGGCCGCCACGCTGCGCTCCGGCCCTGCATGCAGCGGCAACACCGTGTCGGCCAGCGCCGCCAGCGGCGAGTCCTCCACGTTGACCAGGGCGACCACGCGCGCACCGGCATCGGCGGCCGCCGACGCATTGCGCAGCAGGTCGGGGCTCTTGCCCGACTGCGACACCACCACGTACAGCGCGCCGTCCAGCTTCTGCTTCGCTTCGTACACGGAACCGACCGAAGGCGATGCGGAAGCGGTCACCAGCCCCAGCTGCGTCTCGAACAGGTACTTCGCGTACGTGGCGGCGTGGTCGGAACTGCCGCGCGCACAGGTCACCACGAAAGGTGGTGGATCGCGGCGCAGGTCGGCGGCGAGTTTCTGTACGGTGGCCTCATTGCGCGCGTACTGCGCGGCGATGACGTCGGCAGCCTGGGCCGCCTCCTGGTGCATCAGGGTCTGCGCGGGGTTGGGCAGCGGAGCGGAATCAGTCATGGGTCGGCGGTTCGGGTCGGTCGGTGCGCGGGCGGACCGGCGCGGTGGAACCACGCACCACCAGCTGCGGCACGAAGCCCTGGTTGTGCACGGCGGTGGGTTGGTCGTCGTACGCGTCCTGGCGCAGTCCGGCGATCAGCAGGCGCGCGGCCTGCTTGGCGATGTCTTCGGTGGCCTGCTTGGCGGTGGTCAGCGGCGGCCACGACTGTTTGGAGAACGGGCTGTCCTCGAAACCGGCGATGGACAGGTCGTAGGGCACGTTCATGCCGGCGGATTTCGCGGCGGCCAGCACGCCGGCGGCGATCTCGTCGTTGGAACCGAAGATGGCGGTTGGTGGTTCGCGCAGTGCCAGCAACCGGCGCGCGCCGCGGAAGCCATCGTCGAAGGTGTAATCGCCCGGCACCACCAGGTGCTTGTCCAGGGTGATGCCGTAGTCCTTCAGTGCCTTCTCGTAGCCGGCATAACGCTCGGTGCTGGACCGGTGCGCCAGCCCGCCCCACAGGAAGCCGATGCGCTGGTGGCCAAGCTGGATCAGGTGTTCGGTGATCTCGTAGGCGGCATCGCGATCGTCCACGTAGACGCAGGCATGGCCGTCTTCGGGATCCTCGGTCGCGGCGATGATGCGTACCAGCTTGACGCCGCGCGCGGCCAGCGTGCCGACCAGATCGGCGCGCTCCGACATCGGTGCGGTCAGCACCAGACCGGCCAGGCGCGAGCGCTGCACGAACTCCACCAGCTCCTCCGCCAGCAGCGGCGACGTGGAATCCACCGGATGGATCTGCAGGCCGAAGCCGGTTTCCTTGCACGCCGCCAGCACGCCGTTCTGCACGCCGATGATGTGGTAAGGATTGGGGTTGTCGTACACCAGCCCGACCACGAACGGTGTGCCGCTTCGCAGGTTGCGCGCGGACTGGTCCGGTTCGTAGTCCAGCTCGGCGATCGCGTGCAGCACGCGCGCGCGGGTGCCCTGCATCACCGAGGGCTCGTTGTTGATGACCCGCGAAACGGTCTTCAACGACACCTTGGCGCGCTCGGCGACATCCTTGATGGTGGGTCTGCGCATGCTGGAATCTGTCATGGTCATGAGTCCGCAATGATGCCCGGATTCCGTCCTGCCGTTCAGCCCGACCGCGCCTGGCCGACGCGGTGGCCATGCAGGGCGAAATACAGGATGTACAGGTAGCACGGCACCGCCAGCGCCAGGAACACCAGCTGGAAATCGTGGTGCTGCTTCAGCACCGCGAACAGCTGCGGGATCAGCGCGCCGCCGGCGATGCCCATGATCAGCAGCGCGGACCCGGTTTCGGTGAAGCGGCCCAGGCCCTTGATGGCCAGCGGGAAGATCGCCGGCCACATCATCGCGTTGGCAAAGCCCAGCGCGGCCACGAACCCCACCGAGACATAGCCCTCGGTCAGGAAGGCGCCCACCGCGAACACCACGCCCAGCACCGCCGACACACTGAGGTAGCGTTCCTGCGAGATGAGGCGGGGAATCGCCAGCAGGCCGACCACGTAGCCGACCAGCATCGCGAACAGCGTGTACGAGGTGAACAGCTTGGTGCGGTCCAGCGGCAGGCCGAAGCCATTGCCGTAGGTGCCGATGGCGTCGCCGGCCAGCACTTCCACGCCCACGTAGACGAACAGGCACAGCACGCCCAGCCACAGGTGCGGGAACTGCAGGATGCTGCGACGGCCGCCGTCGCCCGCGGTACCGGCGGCTTCTGCGTTGGCTTCGGAGGATTTCACCTCCGGCAACGGCGAGAACAGGATGGCGATGGCCACCACCACCAGCACGCCGGCCATCACCAGGTAGGGCGCGTGGATCTTGGCGGCGAACTGGTCCAGCAGCACCGCCCGGGTCGCGGCGTCCGCCGCTTCCACCTGGGTGGAGAGGTCGCCGATGCCCTGCAGCACCAGCGTGCCGATCACCAGCGGCGCCAGCATGCCGGCGACCTTGTTGCAGATGCCCATCAGCGCGATGCGCTGCGCGGCGCTCTCGATCGGCCCCAGGATGCTGATGTACGGATTCACCGCCGTCTGCAGCAGGGCCAGGCCGCCACCGATGACGAACAGGCCGGACAGCGCGCCCGGATACCATCGCTGCGTCGAGAACTCCCCGAACAACGCGGCACCCACGGCCATCACGAACAGGCTGATCGCCAGGCCCTTCTTCATGCCGGTGCGCTTGTGCAGGGCAGCCGCCGGCAAGGCCAGGAAGAAGTAGGACAGGTAGAACACCATCAGCACGAGGAAGGCATTCACTTCGTCCAGGTCGAAGGCCAGCTTCACGAAGGTGATCAACGGACCGTTGATCCAGGTGAAGAAACCGATGATGAAGAACAGCATGCCGATGATGGCGATGGAGGTGGCATGCCGCGGGGCGGCACGCGAGGTCGTATGGAGCTGGCCGGAAACGGCGGTCATGTCTGCGGAACTCCCCTGCGATGGCTGGGCCGTGGGCACCACGTGCCTGCGACGCAGGCCGGGAGCTCGGCAATGACTGGGAACAACGTTGTCACAAAATTGCCTGACGGACTACCAGGACCCCCTGGATCAGCCGCTGAAACAGCCCTTGTGTCACAGCAGATCCTGTTGCGGCGCAACACAAAGTCCGTACGGACTTGCCTCGTAACCTCCTGAAAATGAACCTTCAAATCCAGATATGCAGGCAATAACAAGCTGAACACGGCGATCGTTCTTCCCATAGGCCAATCCACCGCCGTGCCTACCCCCATTTCATGACAGAGTGTTGACAACGTTGTCAAACGCCTCACACACTCCGGCCGCATCAGGGTTGCCTGCCAACCCGGCTCAGCGAACATGTGGGGAGACGTGTGGTCGCAATCGCCAATCCATTGCCGACGGATGCCATGACCCACGCGGGCGATGCCTTCATTGCCGCCGACGTCGGTGGCACGCATGTGCGCATCGGCCTGGTGCGTGGCAGCGCCGATCCGGCCGCGCCGGTCAGCGTGCTCGACTACCGCAAGTACGCATGTGCGGATTACCCCGCCCTGGCTGACATCCTGCAGGACTTCCTGTCGCACCTCGGCGGCGTCCGCATCACGCGCGGCGTGATCGCCAGTGCCGGTTATCCGCTGGAAGACGGCACCGTCATCACCAACAACCTGCCCTGGCGGCTCTCGCCCGCGCAGATCCGCGAGCAGCTCGGCTTCGACGACTTCCGCCTGGTCAACGACTTCGAAGCCGTGGCGCATGCCTCGGCGCAGGTCGATGCCAGCCAGGTCCTGCAGCTCACCGGTCCGTCCACTGCGCCTGCGCGCGGTCCGACGTTGATCCTGGGTCCGGGCACCGGACTCGGTGCGGCCGTGTGGATCCCCACCGGCAAGCGCGCCGTGGTCCTGGCCACCGAAGCCGGCCAGGCCGCGCTGACCGCGGGCAACGCGCTGGAAATGGCGCTGCTGACGGAAATGCTGAAGACCCGCGCGCACGTGCCGGTCGAATACGCGCTGTCGGGCCCCGGCCTGATGAACCTGCATGCCGCGCTCTGCGCGGTGCGCGGGCAGGCCAATCCCCACACCACGCCCGGCGAGATCACCGCGGCCGCATTGGACGGCAGCGATCCGCTCGCGCGCGAAAGCCTGGATGTGTTCTGCGGCCTGCTGGGCAGCGTGGTGGGCGACATGGCGCTGCTGTACGGCGTGCAGGGCGGCGTGTACCTGGCGGGCGGGATCCTGCCGAAGATCCGCGACTTCCTGATTGGCAGCAGCTTCGTGCCGCGGTTCCTCAACAAGGGATCGATGCGCGAAGCGTTGGAGCGAATTCCCGTGAAGCTGGTCGAACACGGACAACTGGGCGTGATTGGGGCAGCCCGGTGGTATCTGGACCAGCGTAACGGCGATTGAGTGAGGCGCCGGGACAGGCGCAGGCGTCACCCGTGGTGCGCGGCCATCCGCACAGCACTTCTTGCAGCACAGCACCAGGCACGGCGGCGAAAGCGAAAGCAGATGTTGCCGAAACTCAAAACAATGATGGGAGAGACATCATGAAGCACCGCAAATCGATCCTTTCGGCCTCCATCGCGGTAGGACTCGCGTTCTCGCTGCAGGTCAGCGCGCAGGAATCCCCCCCGGCACCCGCACAGCAGGCCACCGACCTGGACACCGTGGTGGTGACCGGCATCCGTGGCAGCATCGAGAAAGCCCTCGACGCGAAGCGCGACGCGGCGACCCACGTCGAAGTCGTCACGGCCGAGGACATCGGCAAGCTGCCGGCCAAGAACGTGGCCGACACCCTGCGCCAGCTGCCCGGCGTCAACATCGCCTCGTCCAGCGCCAGCGAAGGCGGCTTCGACGAAGCCGACCGCGTCAGCCTGCGCGGCACCAACCCCAGCCTGACCCAGACCCTGGTCAATGGCCACACCATCGGCACGGGTGACTGGTTCGTGCTCAGCCAGGTGGGCAACGTCGGCCGCAGCGTGAGCTACTCGCTGTATCCGTCCGAGATCGTGGACCGCGTGGTCGTCCACAAGACCTCCGAAGCGAAGCTGGTCGAGGGCGGCACTGCCGGCTCGGTGAACATCATCACCCGCCGGCCGCTGCAGTTCGCCGAGCCGCTCACCATCCAGGGCTCCCTCGGCGCGGTGCATTCCGACCTGCCGGGCGACACCAAGCCGCAGCTCGACGCGCTGCTGAACTGGCGCAATGAAGAGCGCACCGCGGGCTTCATGGTGCAGGTGTTCAACGAGGAGCGCAGCCTGCGCCGTGATGGCCAGGAAGTGGTCGGCGGCTACGGCACCATCACGTCGACCAATCCCGAACTGAATGGCGTGCTGTATCCCAACCTGATCGGCGCCGCCTACTTCGAGCAGGTGCGCAAGCGCAAGGGCGGCGTCGCCAACATCGAAGCCAAGGTCACCGACAACCTGACCCTGAACGTCAATGCGTTCTACTCGAAGCTGGAAGCGGACAACTACAACCGCAACTACATGATGTGGGCCAGCCAGTTCGTCAACTCGCAGACGCCCAGCAGCTATACGGTGCAGAACGGCGTGCTGACCAGTGCCACCTACGATCCGGTGACCTCCACCACGGTCACGCCCTACGGCGTGTACGACATGATCTCCCGTCCCGGCGCGGTCTCCACCTCGAAGTACATCGCGCTCGATGCCGAATGGAAGGCCAGCGATGCACTGGAATTCGTCTTCCAGCTGGGTACCACCAAGGGCACCGGCTCCAGCCCGACCCAGGATGTCCTGGAAACCGGGGTGGCCGGCAATGCCGGCGCAAGCTGGAGCATGAACGGCGTGGGCAACCCCATCGACTGGTCGCTGGGCGGCACCAACACGGCCTCCAACCACCTGCCGCAGAACGGCTGGATCTTCGGCGCGCAGGGCATCGACGTGCTGGACAAGGAAGACTGGGCCTCGGCGGACGGCAAGTTCTTCTTCGACGACGGCGTGCTGTCCACGCTGGACTTCGGCTATCGCTACGCCACGCACGAACGCAGCAATGACTTCTCTATCGCCCAGGGCCCGAACTGGGCCAGCAACTGGACCGACATCAATGCCTATCCTGCTGCAGGCGGCGCCTACCCGGGTGATTTCGGCAGCGGCGTCGGCGGCAACGTGCCGTCGGGCATCTGGTACTACACGCCCGGGCAGCTGGCGCAGATCAACGCCGAGTTCGCCAACCGGAACAACCCCGAGCGCTTCTACTTCTCCGACGTGTACGGCGTGGAGGAGGACATCAACGCGGTGTACGCGCAGCTGAATTTCGGCGGCGACCGCTGGAGCGGCAACGCCGGCCTGCGCTACGTGCGGACGCAGACGGATGTGCATTACAACCAGGCGCTCGCGCCCAACTCGGGCATCCCCGGGGCGATCGTGGGCTCCGCATTCGGCGACTACCTGCCGGTCGTGGTCAACAACGACTACAACGAACTGCTGCCCAGCGTGAACTTCAAGTTCGAACTGACCGATGACCTGGTGGCTCGCGTCTCGGGCAGCAAGACGATGACCCGCCCAGACTTCTCCGCGCTGGCCGGCTCGCTGACCCTCAACGACCTGACGCACGAAGGGATTGGCGGCAACCCGAACCTCGACCCGCTGGTGTCGACCAATTTCGACGCCTCGCTGGAGTGGTACTTCGCGCCGCGCGCCCTGCTGGCCGCCAGTGTGTTCTCGATGGACTTGGACGGCTATGTCGACTTCGGCAACGTCATCGTCCAGTACAAGGACCAGCAGGCCAGCCAGGCGGCCGGCACGGACGTGTATAGCGATTACCTGGTGGCGATCCCGGTCAACTCGAACGGCAAGGCGCGTGGCCTGGAGCTGACTTACGAGCAGCCGATCGGCGAGAACTTCGGCATCAACGCCAACTACACCTACGTGGATGGCGAAGCCGATGGCGACAAGCCTCTCAACGGCACGTCCGAGAACACCTACAACCTGTCGGCCTGGTACGAGAATGACCGTTTCAACGCCCGCGTGAACTACAGCTATCGCAGCTCGTTCTATGCCGGCGTCAGTCGCGCCGACAACTTCTACCAGGACGACTTCGACACCGTTTCGGCCTCGCTCGGCTTCAAGGCGACCGATTGGCTGACGATCAGCCTGGACGGCCTGAACCTCAACGATCCGAAGCTGAAGTACTACACCGAGAACGATGCCGTTCCGGGCTACCTGCCGCATGCCTTCTACAGCAACGGTCGCCAGTACTACCTGAACTTCCGCTTCAAGTTCTGATGATGGTGATGTAAGGGACTCTCTCCCTCTGCGGGCCTGGACTTGTCCGGGCCCGCTTTTTTTGGGCACTCTGCCCACGACGCACTCCGAGAGCCACGATGAAACGATCCTCCTGGTACCACGCCCTGGCCTTGGCGGCCCTCACCGTTCCCCTGCTGGCGACCACCGCCTGCAGCCCGCGCACCGGCAGCGATGCGCCGGCAGCGCAAACCGCCGGACGCGTCATCACCCCGGCCCTGATCCCCGCGCCCGCGCTGCTCGACCTGAAAGAGGGAAAGTTCACCGTGGACGCCGGCACGCCGATCCACGCGGAAGGCGAAGCCGCGCAGCGCGTCGCCGCGCAGTTCGCCGGCTTCCTGGGCAAGGCGGGCAAGGCCGTGCCAGCGGGCACCGGGAACACGGGCGGCGTCCGCTTCGTCATCGATGCGACGGCAAAAGCGCCATCGCCGGAAGCCTACGTACTGGACGTCACCGCCGACGGCATCACCGTGAAGGCTGCCGATGAGCGTGGCCTGTTCTACGGCGCCGTGACGCTGTGGCAGCTGATCACGCAGGGCGATGGCGCCAGCGCGGTGTTGCCCGCCTTGCACATCGAGGACGCCCCCCGCTTCGGCTGGCGCGGCTTCATGCTGGACCCCGCGCGCCACTTCCAGAGCGTGGACGAGGTCAAGAAGGTCATCGATGCGATGGCCCTGCACAAGCTCAACACCCTGCATTGGCACCTGACCGACGACCAGGGCTGGCGTATCGAGATCAAGCAATACCCGAAGCTCACCGAGATCGGCGGCTGCCGCATTCCCGCCGGTGATGGCGGCAAAGACCCGAAGACGGGCGAACCGCGCCCCTACTGCGGGTTCTACACGCAGGACCAGATCCGCGACGTGGTGAAGTACGCCGCCGAGCGTCACATCACCGTGGTGCCCGAGATAAACGTGCCCGGCCATGCCACGGCCGCTATCGCCGCGTATCCGGAGCTGGGCTCGATCAACACGCCGCTGGTGCCGTCGAACGAGTGGGGCGTGTTCCCCAACCTGGTCAACGTGGAAGAACCGACGATCACGTTCTTCGAGAACGTGCTGGGCGAAGTGGTCACGCTGTTCCCCGGCACCTACGTGCACATCGGCGGCGACGAAGCGGTCAAGGACCAGTGGGAAGCCTCCGCGCGCGAGCAGGCCCGCATGCGCCAGGTCGGCGCGAAGACCGAGATGGACCTGCAGGGTTATCTGGTCGAGCGCCTGGAGAAATACTTGGCCGGGCATGGCAAGCGCCTGATCGGCTGGGACGAGATCCTCGAGGCCAAGCTGCCGCCGGAAGCCACCGTCATGTCGTGGCGCGGCATCGAGGGCGGCCTGAAGGCCGCGCGACAGGGCCACGACGTGGTGATGTCGCCGTCGAACAAGACCTACCTGGACTACCTGCAGACCGCATCGCCAAACGAACCGCCCGGGCGCCCCGCGCTGATCACGCTGCAGGATGTCTACGCGTTCGAACCGGTACCGCCGGAACTGGAAGAAAGCCAGCGCCACCACATCCTCGGCCTGCAGGCCAACCTGTGGACCGAACACACCCGCACGTTCGAACGGCTGCAGCACAATGCATTCCCGCGCCTGGCGGCCGTCGCCGAAACCGGCTGGTCACCCGCCGCGAAGAAGGACTTCGCGGATTTCACCGCGCGCCTGCCCGCATTGTTGAAGCGCTACGACGCCATCGGGCTGGGTTACGCGAAGACGCCTTTCGAAGTGGCCATCGCGGTTGAGGAGGATCGCAGGACCGGCACGGCGCAGGTCACGCTGTCCAATCCGCTGGGCTACCCGGTGCACTACACGACCGATGGCAGCGCGCCCACGCCGCAGTCGGCAACGTATGCAGCCCCCATCGCCGCGAAGCCGCCCACCACCGTGCGCGCGGCGGCGTTCGCCGACGGGCGCGCCCTGGCGCCCGCGTCCACGTTCGAGCTGACGCCCGCCTCCCTGCTGACGCGCACGGATGAAGCGATGGCCGTATGTCCGGATGCCGGCCGCCTGCTGCTGCGCCTGGAAGACGATGGCCCGGCCGATGGCGAACGCGCGATCTTCAACGCCACCATCTTCTACCCGTGCTGGCAGTGGAACCAGGCGGACCTGGACGGCATCGCCTCGATCAAGGTGCGCGCCGGCCGCATTCCGTACTACTTCCAGCTGGCCCACGACGAACCGCACCGCACGTTCGAAGCGGCGAAGTCACCGCTGGGCGAACTGGAGATCCTGGGCGGCGGCTGCAAGGGACGCACACTGGCCACCGTGCCGTTGCCGGCGGCACCGGAGGCCGATGGTTTCATCAACCTGGACGCTGCCTTGCCCGCGGGCACGAGCGGCAGGCAGGACCTGTGCGTGCGCTTCACCGGCGATACGCGTCCGCAGATGTGGGTACTGGACCGCATCACGCTGCAGCCTCGCTGAGCGCTGCCGCGATTGCAGGAAGAAAGCCGGGCATGTCCCGGCTTTTTTCTTGCTCAGGCGCGGGCGGGCAACAGGCGCGCTTCCATCGCCTGCAGCAGGTGCCGCGCCGGCGTCAGCACGGTGGCCAGGCCCGCCATCGCGCCGAGGGTATTGGCCAGCGCGTCGCGTGGATCGCCCATGCGCGTGGTCGTGAGCATGCCCTGTGCGAATTCCAGTCCGATCCCCAGGCCGACCAGCGCGACGGCCACGGCGACGCAGGTGCCGCGGTCGCGGAAGATCTGCACGGCGGCCGCCGACAGCAGCGCATAGGCGAGGAAATGCTCCACCTTGTCGCCACCTTCGGGCACCGGCGGCAATCCGCTCAGGTTCACCAGCGACAGCACGACCACGGCCGCCACGGCCACCAGCCACAGGCCCAGCCACACGCGGGGCCGACGGAACGGCTTGAGGGCGAGGAAGCCGCTCACAGCCGCCAGCTCAGGTCGTTCATCAGGAACGCAGTGCCGAACTCCACGTCGCGCGAAAAGCCCATCAGCTGGAAGCGCTCGCCCATCTCGCTGGGCAGCGTCAGCCGCTTGGCCTCGTTGCGCAAGCGCATCAGCGTGGCGGCGTCCGCACGTGCTTCGGCCTCGTCCAGGCGCTCCTGCAGTCCATTGCCCAGCAGGAAATTCGCCTGCGTGGTGTAACCGGCCAGATCGAACCCTGCGTTGGTACCGGCCTCGGCCAGTGCGGTGAAATCCACCGAGGCGGTCAGGTCCTGCAGGCCCGGCCACAGGTACGCATCGGCATGCGTGCGGTGGCGGTAGAACGCACGCAGCGTGCCCTGGTCGCGGTCGGGCAGGTAGTACTCGCGGCGCGGATAGCCGTAGTCGGCGAACAGCATCGCGCCGGTGTCCAGCCCACCCATCACCGCCTGGATCCAGTACGGCAGCTGCGGCAGCAGCTCGGAACGGTAACCGCCGGGAAACGGCTGCTCGAGGTAGCGCTCGACGTGGCGGACGGCCGCGGCCAGCAAAGCATCGGCCGGGCGATCGGTTCGCACGAAACGGCCTTCGTCGTCCAGCGCCACCGCTTCCTCGAACACCTCGCCATCCCGCAGCGTGAAGCGCGGTGTCGGCAATGCATCGATCACTTCATTGGCGAACAACACCCCATGCCACGTTTCCGACGGCGGCGCGTCCAGCCATTCGACCAAGTCGAATACCGGCGGGATCAACCGCTGCGCGAGGCGTTCGCGCTGGCGTTCGCGCAGGTCGGCGCTCGGTTCCAGGATGGCATAGCGTGCAGGCAGCGCATCCAGCGCCAGCAACCGCTTCAACACGACCTCGGCGAATGCACCGCTGCCGCCGCCGATTTCGACGAACTCCGCCTGCGGCCCGACCTGCTGCAGCACCGGTGCCACCGCCTGCGCGACGCAACTGGCGAACAGCGGACCCAGTTCGGGCGCGGTGGTGAAGTCACCGGCTTCGCCGAACTTGGTGCTGCCCGCGCTGTAGTAGCCCAGTCCGGGGGCGTACAGGCAGCGCTCCATGAAGCGCGAAAAAGGGAGATGACCGCCATTGCCGGCGATCTCGGCACGGATCAACCCGGCCAGTCGCCCGCTGTGGGCGAGCGCTTCGTCGTCGGGGAGGGGCAGGTCGGCCTGCATGCGGCACCGGAAAGTGAGATGTAGTGCCATTGTACGTGGTGCCTGCAATCCCTCGGCCAAATGCTGGCAATGCCGGAAGCCCACGCATAGAATCGTGGTGCACAGCAGCAACGGACACGTCATGACCTATTGTGTCGGCATCGAAGTCAACGAAGGCCTGGTCTTCGCGGCGGATACCCGCACCAGCGCCTCGTTCGACGATGTGCGCGTGTACCGCAAGCTGCACGTGTTCGAGTGGCCGGGCGAGCGCGTGTTCGTCATCATGTCCGCCGGCAACCTGGCCACCACGCAGCTCACCCTGTCGAAGTTGCAGCGCGATGCGGACGATCCGAAGGCGCCGCGCAGCCTGCGCTCGTTCTCGCACCTGTACGAAGTGGCCGAGTATGTCGGCGAAACGCTGGTCGCCAGCCAGGCGCGCGTGGTCGACGAGGCGCAGCAGAGTGGCGTCAACGTGCAGTCCACGCTGATCTTCGGTGGGCAGATCGCCGGCGAGCGCCCCGGCCTGTACATGGTCTACCCGCTGGGCAACTGCATCGCCACTTCGCCGGAGACGCCTTACCTGCAGATCGGCGAATCCAAGTACGGCAAGCCGATCCTGGACCGCATCGTGCGACCGGAGACCTCGCTGGAGGACGCCGCCCGCTGCGCACTGGTGTCGCTGGATTCCACCATCCGCTCCAATCTGTCCGTCGGCATGCCGGTGGACGTGGCGCTGCTGCGCGCGGGCGACCTGAAGTTGACCCAGAAGATGCGCATGGAAGCCGACACGCCGCTGTATGCGGAGATCCACGATACGTGGTCGCGCAAGCTGGAAGCCGCCGTGCACAGCCTGCCTCGGTTCCCGTGGGAACCGCAGACGGTGCAGGAAGCGCCCGCCGGCCCACTGCCGGTGATGCCACCGCGGCGCGTACCGTCGCGGCAGGATCCGGGCGATTCGCAGGGCCAGCAGTAGCGCGGCGATCCCATGCTCCCTGCCGGTCGCCTGCCGTGAGGACGTTTCTCCACGCCATCGCACTGTTCGTCGTCGTGTTCTGCGCGGGGGCGGCGACGCTCTTCTGGTTGTCCCCGCGCTTGCATGAGTGGACGTGGCCACTGCTGCTGGGGTGGGGCGTGGTGGCCAGCAAACTGGTGGCCGTGGCGCTGGCATGGCACCGCGAACGCCAGAGTCGATCGCGCTGAATCTTCACGGCGAGTTGGATGTCAGCCGCGGAAGTAGCCTTCTGCCAGGGCAGTGTGCAACGCGCCCAGATGCACCTGGATCTCGTCCATGAACACCGCCGGGTTGCGCGCGGCGAGGAATGCGGGGTCCGCATTGCGGGTCAGGCCGATGACGCGATTGAGATGGCGGTCCACCCCCGGCCGTGCCGGCATGGTCGGCAGCACGCTCAGCGCCCGCGCCAGGCAGAACTGCACGCTGCGCGGGAACTCGTTGTTCTGCAGCAGGAAGCGCAGCGCCAGTTCGGCGGTGACGCGCTGGCGCATGTGGCGGCGGAACATCTGGTAGGCCGCCAGCGAACGCAGCACGCTCATCCATTGCATGTTCTGGAACCCTTCCCGGTCTTCCTCGTTGCGCGGCGTGACCAGCCCGGACGCACCGGCATCGATGATGCGGGTGGTCATGTCCGCCTGTTCCAGCGCGGTGCCCAGGCGCAGGAACTGGTAGCCGATGTCCCGGCTGACATTCGCGCTGAGCAGGCCCGACACCTTCAGGCAGCCATCGATGATGCGGTTGAGGAACTCCACCCGGTACCGACGACTGAGGCTGCGCTCGCCGTGCGCACCGATGTAGAGGTGCAGGTCGTTGACGGCTTCCCAAACGTCCTGCGGCAGGCTGTCGCGGATGCTGCGCAGGATCTCGCGCGCCGAATCCACCGAGGTACGCAACGATGAAGGGTTGCGTTCGTCGAGCAGGAGGAACCGGATGACTTCGACATCCCCCACATCGTCGCCCGCATCGGGAAAGCAATCCACGAACTGCTGGCCGGTACCGACGGTCTCGATCAACGGGCGCCATGCGAAGCCCACCGATCGCGGCAGGTCCAGTTGCAACTGGCTGCCGACGCCCACCAGCCGCGCGGTGTTTTCCGCACGCCGCACGTAGCGACTGAACCAGTAGAGATTCTCGGCCACGCGCGACAGCATCAGGCGTGGCCTCCATCGGGCTCGTCGGACAGGTCCACCACCCAGGTGTCCTTGGCCCCGCCCCCCTGCGAGGAATTCACCACCAGCGAACCTTTCTCCATGGCCACGCGGGTCAGGCCGCCGGTGGTCACGTAGATGTCGCTGCGCGACAGCACGAACGGCCGCAGATCCAGGTGCCGCGGCGAGGGGCCCTGCTTGGTCACGATGGGGGCGGTGGACAGCGACAGCGTGGGCTGCGCCATGTAGTTGCGCGGGTCCTGCTGGATCAGCGCCTTGAACTTCTCGCGCTGGCGCTTGGTGGAACGCGGACCGATCAGCATGCCGTAACCGCCGGACTCATTGGCTGGCTTGACCACCAGCTTCTCGATGTTGTCCAGCACGTACTTGCGCTCCTTGGCGTTGTGGCACAGGTAGCTGGGCACGTTGGGCAGGATGGGATCCTCGTCCAGGTAGTACTTGATCATCTTCGGCACGTAGGCGAACACGACCTTGTCGTCCGCCACGCCCGCGCCCGGCGCATTCGCCAGCGCCACCTTGCCGGCGCGCCAGCTGCGGATCAGCCCCGGCGCGCCGAGGACGGAATCGGGATGGAAGACTTCCGGATCGATGAACAGGTCGTCCACGCGACGGTAGATCACGTCCACGCGCTGCGGGCCGTACACCGTGCGCATGTAGGTGCAGTCGTCGTCGGCGACGAACAGGTCGCCGCCCTCGACCAGCTCGATGCCCATCGCCTGCGCCAGGTACGCGTGCTCGAAGTACGCGCTGTTGAACACGCCCGGCGTCAGCAGCGCGATCACCGGCGTGTTGCCCGGGCGCGGCGACAGCGCCGCCAGGGTGTCGTAGAGCTGCGACGGGTATTCGTCCACCGGCAGGATCGAGCTGGTTTCGAACAGCTCCGGGAACACGCGCTTGGCCACCATGCGGTTCTCCAGCATGTAGCTGACGCCGGAGGGAATGCGCAGGTTGTCTTCCAGCGCGTACAGCGTGCCGTCGGCATCGCGCACCAGGTCGGAACCGCAGATGTGCGCCCAGACGCCGAGCGGCGGCTTCACGCCGACGCATTGCGGCCGGAAGTTCACCGAATCCTTCAGCAGCATCGCCGGGAACACCTTGTCCTTGACGATCTGCTGCCTGCCGTAGATGTCGCCGATGAAGAGGTTCAGCGCGCGCATGCGCTGCTTCAGGCCGGCTTCGGTGCGTTGCCACTCCTTCAACGGGATGATGCGCGGGATCAGGTCGAACGGCAGCGTGCGGTCGACGTTGCGGCCATCGGAATACACCGTGAAGGTGATGCCCATGACCCGCGCCGCGACGTCGGCGGCGACCTGGCGTTCGGCGATTTCGCGGCCGGACAACCCGGCCAGGTATTCGACGACCCGACGCGCAGCCGGGCGCGGCCGGCCATCGGCCTGGATCAGTTCGTCAAAGGTGGTGGTGCGGTACTTCGCCCAGTCCATTAGCCCTTTCCGCTGCCCGGCACCGGAAAAACCCGGTGGGGGTGATGCATTGCAACATGCCTGCAAGCATGCGGGCCGTCAAGCCGCACGCCACGTATCTCGCCTCACACTGGCCGGCCGGCACCACCGGTCCGCATGGCCGCGCAAACCGGCGACAATGCCGGCCAGTCCCGCAGGAGCACGCCATGTCCGACGCCCGCCCCGTCGCCCTCGTCACCGGTGCCGCCAAACGGGTGGGCGCCGTCATCGCACGGCAACTGCATGCGGACGGTTACGACGTGGTGCTGCATTACCGCAGCTCCGGCGCCGACATGCAGGCGCTGGTGGATGCGCTGGAAGCGCAACGCGCGGGCAGTACGCTGGCGGTCCAGGCGGACCTGGCGGCTTTCGACCGGCTGCCGGAACTGGTGGCGCAGGCAGTGGGTCGCTTCGGCCGCCTGGATGCGCTGGTCAACAACGCCTCTGCCTACTACGCCACGCCCATCGGCACGGTGACACCGTCGCAATGGGATGAATTGTTCGCGTCCAACGCGCGCGCACCGTTCTTCCTGTCGCAGGCGGCGGCGCCCCATCTGAAAGCCAGCGGCGGCGCCATCGTCAACCTGGCCGACATCTACGCCCAGCGCCCCCTGAAGCATCACACCGTCTACTGCATGGCCAAGGCCGCGCTGGTGATGATGACGCAGTCGCTGGCGCGCGAGCTGGGCCCGGAGATACGCGTCAATGCCGTCGCACCCGGCAACGTCCTGTGGTCGGAGAATCCGGTGAAGGCGGAAACATTGGATCTTGTACGCGAACGCACCGCGCTGCAGCGCCAGGGTTCACCCGAGGACATCGCCGATGCCGTCCGCTGGCTGCTGGCCGGCAACCGCTACATCACCGGGCAGGTGATCGCCATCGATGGCGGGCGATCGGTCTTCATCTGAAGCACGACGCGACTGCAGGAAGGAAGCGGCCTGCGCTTCCCGCGCCTCAGCGGCGCAGCACTTTCGCCACCAGTTCCTGGAACAGCGGGGCATCGAGCTTGGCATCGTTCTGCCATGTCATCGCGCCATTGGCATCGCATTCGCCGACCAGGTCGATGTCGATGACGCAGGTGGCCTGTTCGGGGCGGCGCCCCAGGTGGCGCTCGAGCGACTTCAGCCAGTCGGCGAATTCGCTGCGCGGCAGTTCGCTGGCGAGCAGCAAGGCCTGGTTGGCATAGCGCGTCGCGTCGCCTTCCACCACGCTGGGGCCGTGGACCACGCCACTGCGGGCGAGGATGCGACCATGGCGCTTCAGCCCATCACGTGCCTGGCGCAGACGGCCTTCTTCGTCGGTGGCGGTGCCCAGCAACAACAGGTAGCGATGCGGATTCACGTCAGGGCCGGCGATGGGACGGGGCCGCCATGATGGCAGAAGCGCCCCGGGCACGTCAGTCGGCGCGGCCGCGCTCGATGATCACGCCCACGGCGATGGCATTGCGCACCGCGCCGGGCTTGCTCAGCCTGAGCCGCATCCACGCCACGCCGAACTCTTCCATCACCAGCGACACGCAGCGCTCGGCCAGCGTTTCCACCAGTCCGAACTCGGACGCCTGCACATACGCGGTAACGCGTTGGCTGATGGCATCGTAGTCCAGCGTATCCGCCACATCGTCGGTCGCGGCCGGAATGCGGTTGTCAAACCCCAGCTCGATGTCGAAGCGCAACGTCTGCCGGATGCGGCGTTCCCAGTCGTGGATGCCGATCACCGCATCCGCTTCGAGACCTTCGATGAAAACCTTGTCCATGGGGACCGTGATGGGTGATGGGTAATGGGTGATTGGAATGGTAGCGGCAACGGCAGAACCTGGCTCTCGCGAATCACCCATCACCGATCACGTCATAGCCACCAGTGCCGGCAACGTCGCCATGTCCCAGCGTGGCGTGACCTTCACTTCGGCGGTTTCATGCTGGCCTGCCTGCAGGCGCAGGGCACCGGCGAAGGCGATCATCGCCCCGTTGTCGGTGCACAGCGCCGGGCGCGGGAAGCAGGCGCGGCCGCCGCGCTTGGCGGCGATCTCCTGGAGGCGCGCGCGCAGGCGCTTGTTCGCGCCCACGCCGCCGGCGATGACGATCACGTCGCTGCCGGCAGCATCCAGTGCACGCTGGCACTTGATCGCCAGCGTTTCCACCACCGCATCCTCGAACCCCCGCGCGATGTCCGCACGCGTCTGCTCGCTCTGGTCGCTGTCGCGCCAGGCCAGCAGCACCTGGGTCTTCAGGCCGGAAAAGCTGAAATCCAGCCCGGGCCGGTCGGTCATCGGCCGGGAAAACCGGTAAGCGCCCGGACGCCCCTGTTCGGCCAGCGCCGCGAGCTGCGGGCCACCGGGATAGGGCAGGCCCATCAGCTTGGCGGTCTTGTCGAAGGCTTCACCGGCGGCGTCGTCCAGCGTTTCGCCCAGCAGGCGGTAACGGCCGATGGCATCCACGGCCACCAGTTGGGTGTGGCCGCCGGAGACCAGCAGGGCGACGAAAGGCGGTTCCGGCGGGCCGTCCTCCATCAGGGGGGCCAGCAGGTGGCCTTCCATGTGATGGACCCCGACGGCCGGGACGTCCAGCGCCCAGGCCAGCGAACGGGCCACGCCCGCCCCCACCAGCAGGGCCCCGACCAGGCCCGGGCCGGCGGTATAGGCCACGCCATCCAGGTCCTGCATGCCCAGGCCGGCTTCGGCCAGGGTCTGCCGGACCAGCGGAAGCAGCTTGCGGACATGGTCGCGGCTGGCCAGCTCGGGCACCACGCCGCCGTACTCGGCATGCAGGGCGATCTGGCTGTATACCGCGTGGGCGCGCAGCCCGGCCGCACCGGACAGGCCCGTGTCGTACACGGCCACGCCGGTTTCGTCACAACTGGTTTCGATGCCGAGGACGCGCATGGCGGGAATCTGGGGCTCCGGATAAGGCGGGACAAGGGGTGGGTTGCAGCGTCCTGCCGAGCCGCTATAATACGCGGCTCGCCGGGCCGATCCCGGTCATCATGTGTACCGGAGATTCCATGCCCAGCGTCAAAGTCCGCGAAAACGAGCCTTTTGAGTTTGCTCTGCGTCGCTTCAAGCGTACCTGCGAAAAGGCCGGTGTTCTGGCCGAAACCCGCAAGCGCGAGTTCTACGAGAAGCCGACCCAGGAACGCAAGCGCAAGGCCGCCGCCGCGGTGAAGCGTCAGCTGCGCCGCAGCTCGCGCGACGTCACCAAGCGCCAGCGCCTGTACTGAGCCGCGTCGCTTCGCCAGAAGCCGGCACGCGCAAGCGTCGCCGGCTTTTTGTGTTTTTTGGCCCCGCCCATCCGGAGAAACGCCCATGTCCCTGAAACAACAGCTTACCGATGACATGAAGGCCGCCATGAAAGCCGGCGAGAAAGACCGCCTGGCCGTCATCCGCCTGATCAACGCCGCCATCAAGCAGCGCGAAGTGGACGAGCGCATCGAGCTGGACGACGCTGCGGTGCTGGCCGTGCTGGAGAAGATGGTCAAGCAGCGCAAGGATTCGGTGAACCAGTTCGAGGCTGCCAGCCGCGAAGACCTGGCCGCCATCGAGCGCGCCGAGATCGTGGTGATCGAACGCTACCTGCCCGCCAAGCTCGGCGAGGCCGAGATCCTGGCCGCCATTGAAGCCGCCATCGCCGAAACCGGCGCTACCGGCCCGGCGGACATGGGCAAGCTGATGGGCGTGCTGAAGCCGCGCCTGGCTGGCCAGGCCGACATGGGCCAGGTCTCCGCGCTGATCAAGAAGAAGCTCGCCGGCTGATCCCCTGCGGAGCCGGCCTGCCGGCTCCGCACTCGCCCGCCACGGCGGGACTAGAATCGCGGGCATGGACAGCCCGCCATCACCCTGCGCCCGGCCACCCGCGCCGACATCCCGCAGATCCTGGATTTCATCGCCGGCCTGGCCGAGTACGAAAAGCTCGCGCACGAGGCCGTCGCCACGCCCGGCTTGCTGGAACAGCACCTGTTCGGCCCACGCCCCGCCGCCGAGGTGGTGATTGCGCACGTCGACGGCCAGCCGGCGGGCTTCGCCCTGTTCTTCCACAATTTCTCCACCTTCCTGGGCCAGCCGGGTCTCTATCTGGAAGACCTGTTCGTGCTCCCCCCCTATCGCGGACTGGGGCTGGGCAGGCGCCTGATGGTGCATCTGGCGCAACTCGCCGTGGCACGCGGCTGTGGCCGGTTCGAATGGTCCGTGCTGGACTGGAACGCGCCGGCGATCCGGTTCTATCGCGGCCTGGGGGCGGTCGGCATGGAGGAATGGACCGTGCAGCGCGTCAGCGGCGATGCCCTGCGCGCGCTCGCGGCCGCGGCGCCCTGAGCGCCATGCGGGTCGCCCGCTGACACGGCCGTGACGGCGCGTGCGCGATGCTGCCCGCGTGACCGATGCCCCCCGCCTTCCCGCCCTGCCGTCCCGCCTGAAACGCTGGGGCGACCTCGTCGAGCAGAGCCTGCCCGCCGCGCTGGTGCGACGCTTCATCGAGACCGACCTGATGACACAGGCGGCCTCGCTGTCGTTCTACGCGCTGCTGTCGCTGGCGCCCCTGCTGTTGCTGCTGTTGTGGCTGACCGCCTCGCTCTATCCGCCGGCGCAGCAATCGCTGGTCGACCAGATCCAGCAGCTGGCGGGGAGCAGCGCCGCCACCGTGGCCGAGACGGTGATCCGCAACGCCAGCGAGCGCCCCGATGTCGGCTCGCTGGCGGGATGGTGGAGCACGGCACTGCTGTTCATCGGCGCCACCGTCGTGTTCGCGCAGCTGCAGGGCGCGCTGAACCTGATCTTCCGCACCGATGCGCAGCGCCTCAACGGCCCGCTGGCGTGGGTGAAGAAGCGCGTGTTCTCGCTGGGCGTGGTGCTGGCGATCGGCTTCCTGCTGGTGGTATCGATGATCGCCACCACCGCGTTGCAGCTGGTCTTCGCGCGCCTGCCCTCGCTGCTGCCGGCGATCGGCTATGCCACCACGCTGCTGCTGTACACGCTGGCATTCGCCTTCTTCTACCACTACCTGCCGGACCGCCGCGTGGCATGGCGGCAGGCCTTCCTGGGCGGTGCGATCACCGCGGGGCTGTTCGGCGCGGGCCGCTACCTGATCGGCCTGTACCTGGCGGAAGCGGCGCCGGACAGTGCGTACGGCTCGATGGGTGCGCTGGTATTGCTGCTGGTCTGGATCTACTACGCCAGCGTGGTGTTTTTCGTCGGCGCCCTGTTGACGGCCGTGATCGACGAACGCCAGCGCCACCGTGCGCGGGCCGCCGCCGCCGCGCCGCCCTGAGACTGCGCCGGCATGGCATCCTAGTCGGCCATGGCCCGCATCCCCGACGCCTTCATCGACGAACTGCTCGCCCGGACGGATATCGTCGAGGTGATCAGTGCGCGCGTGCCGCTGAAACGGCAGGGCAAGGAATACTCGGCCTGCTGCCCGTTCCATGACGAGCGCTCGCCGTCGTTCACCGTGTCGCCGACCAAGCAGTTCTACCACTGCTTCGGTTGCGGCGCGCACGGTACCGCGCTGTCGTTCCTGATCAACTACGACCGGCTGGAATTCCTGGATGCGGTGGAAGAGCTGGCGCGCCGGAACGGCATGGAAGTGCCGCGCGACACCCAGCAGCGCAACGAGAACAACGATACCCGCGACCTGTTTGGCGCACTGGAAGCGGCGGCGCGCTTCTTCCAGCGGCAGCTGGAAACCAGCGACAAGGCGAAGACCTATCTCGATGGCCGCGGCGTCGACGCATCGACGCGCACGCAGTTCCTGATCGGCTATGCACCGGATGGCTTCTCCGCGCTGAAGGACGCGCTGGGTACCGACGAGCGCCGGATGAAACTGCTGGAGCGCGCGGGCCTGTTCTCGAAGAACGACCGTGGCCATGTCTACGACAAGTTCCGCGACCGGGTGATGTTTCCCATCCACGATCGCCGTGGTCGCGTGATCGCCTTCGGCGGACGCGTGCTGCAGAAGGACGACGGCCCCAAATACCTCAACTCGCCGGAGACGGCGCTGTTCCACAAGGGCCGCGAGCTGTACGGCCTGTGGCAGGTGCGCCAGGCCAACACGAAGATCGCCCGGCTGATCGTGGTCGAAGGCTACATGGACGTCGTCTCGCTGTTCCAGTACGGCGTGAAAGAGGCCGTGGCGACGCTTGGCACCGCGACCACGCCCGACCACGCGGAGCTGCTGTTCCGCAACGCGCCGGATGTCTACTTCTGCTTCGACGGCGATGCCGCCGGCCAGCGTGCGGCATGGCGCGCCCTGGAGTCGGTGCTGCCGCGCATGAAGGACGGACGGCAGGCGTTCTTCCTGTTCCTGCCCGACGGCGAGGATCCCGATACCATCGTGCGGCAGGAAGGCGCGGCGGGTTTCGACGCACGCCTGCAGCAGGCCACGCCGCTGTCGCAGTTCTTCTTCGACGAACTGTCGAAGGACATCAAGCTGACCACCCTGGACGGCAAGGCGCGCCTGGCCGAACGCGCACGCCCGTTGCTGGCGCAGATACCGGACGGCGCCTTCGGGGACCTGATGCGCCAGCGCCTCACCGAGATAACCGGCGTCGGCGCGGGCGGCAACGCCAACGCCGCGCCGACCGCCGCCAGCACGCCGCGCCGCCCCGCCAGCAGCAGCGGCAACAAGCCCAGCCTGGTGCGCAGCATCATCGTGCGCATCCTGCACAAGCCGTCACTGGCGCTGGCGATCGAGTCGTCGCACGGCTTCTCCGGACTGCGACACCCCGGCATGGATCTGCTGCTGGAACTGCTGGACATCGTGCGGACACGGCCGGACATCACCACCGGCGCCCTGCTCGAACACTTCGCCGAACGCGAGGAAGTCAACGCATTGCAGAAGCTCGCGATGCAGGACATTCCAGGCGACGAGGAAAGCTGGCGCACGGAGCTGCTGGATGCCGCCGTGCAGCTGGAAAAACAGACGCTGCAGCAGAGGCTGGACGAGCTGCAGGCCAAGCAGCGCAGCATCGGCTTGGACGAAGCGGACAAGTACGAACTGCGGGCCCTGCTGCAGGCCCGCATCGGTCGCCACTGAGGAGCGCCATCATGAAGTCGATCCTGCGTTGTCTGTTCACCCTACTGCTGTGCAGCACGCCCATCACCCTCTTCGCGGCGGAATTCAGCCAGCCCCGTACCGGTCTGCATACCGGTGGCCAGCCCTCGCCGGAAGATCTCGCGCGACTGCGGGCACAGGGTTTGCGCACCGTCATCGACCTGCGCGGCCAGCAGGAAGAACGCGGCTACGACGAAGCCACCGAGGCTCGCCGCCTGGGCATGGATTACGTCACGCTGCCGATTGCCGGCAAGGACGACATCATGCCCGCGAATGCGAAGGCGCTGGGCGACCTGCTGAATGCGCAGGAGGGTGACGTGCTGCTGCACTGCGCGTCGGGCAACCGCGTCGGTGCGTTGCTGGCGATGGATGCCGCAGCGCGCGGGGTCCCGCGCGAGGAAGCGCTGGAGATCGGTCGCAAGGCAGGACTGAAATCGCTGGAGCCCGTCGTGGTGGAGAAGTTGGGCGGGCCGGACGCAGTCAAGCCGTTGTAGGAGCGACGTGAGTCGCGACCGCGCAAACAGAGTCGCGTGTAACCCATACGCTACTGACGGACGCTGCGAGACAATGCACGTCGCCGCTGCAATGCATGTCGGTGGCACACGGTCGCGACTGATGTCGCTCCTACAACAGCGGGATCACCCCGCTGGCACAAATTCAATACCGGCAGCCGACGCCACGGGCCGCAACAGCGGCATCACCCAGTGATCCACCAGCAGGAAGGCGAACAACGCCATCAGGTAGACGATGGAGTAGTTGAACACGCGCATGGCGAAGAATTCGTCCGGCGGGTCCAGCAGGCGCCATGCATACCAGAGGAACACCGCGCCCAGCACCAGCGCGCCGCCCAGGTAGAACAGCCCACTCATGCCGAACACCACCGGCAGCACCGTCACTTCCACCAGCAGCACCGTGTAGAACAGGATCTGCCAGCGCGTGTAGGTCACGCCGTGCGTCACAGGCAGCATGGGGACGAGCGCGCGCGCGTAGTCCTCGCGGCGGAAGATCGCCAGCGCCCAGAAGTGCGGCGGCGTCCACACGAAGATGATCAGCACCAGCAGCAATGCATGCGGCCAGTCCCACTCGCCCTGCATGCCGGTCATCGTGGCCCAGCCCAGGAGTGGCGGTGCGGCGCCGGCGATGCCGCCGATGACGATGTTCTGCGGCGTGGCGCGCTTGAGGAACACGGTGTAGATCACCGCATAGCCGATCAGCGAGGCGAACGTCAGGACAGCGGTGATGGTATTGACCCACAGCACCAGCACCGCCATCGAGATGGCCGCCAGCACCAGCGCGAACACCAGCGCCTGCCATGGCTTCAGCTGCCCCTGCACCAGCGGACGCCACGACGTGCGCGCCATCTTCGCGTCGATGCGCGAATCCAGCAGCTGGTTGATGGCGGCGGCGCTGGAGGCGGCCAGCCAGATGCCCAGGAAGCCCAGCGCGCCGCGCACCAGCTGCGTGGCATCCGGCAGCCCGTCGATGGCGAGGAACATGCCGACGATCGCGGTGAACACGATCAGCGCCACCACGCGCGGCTTGGTAAGGTCCCAGTACTGCCGGATCGCGAGCGACATGGTCAGTCCGGTCGGCGCAGGCGCGCCAGCAGCGAGACCACGGTGAAGAGCAGCAGCACCGCACCCGCGTTGTGGCCCACGGCCACCGGCAACGGCAGGTTGAGCTTGACGTTGAGGATACCCAGCGTGACCTGCGCCGACACCAGCACCACCAGCGTCACCGCCCAGCTGCGCATGCCGGGCGTGCGGAACAGCCGCAGCGCCAGCGCCAGCAGGTACAGCGCCAGTACCACCGCGACGATGCGGTGCGTCATCTGGATGGCGATGCGCGAGGCGCCGTCCAGCACGCCACCCTCATAGTCCACGCCGATGCCGCGCCACAGCACGAAGCCTTCGCGGAAGTCCGCCGGCGGCCACCACTGCCCCACGCACTTGGGGAAATCCAGCCCGCAGGCGAGCGCCGCATAGTTCGCGCTGACCCAACCGCCCAGTGCGATCTGCACGCCCAGCAACACCAGGCCTCCGATCAGCCAGCGACGCAACGTGATCGCGTCTGCCAGCGTGATGGGTCGGTCGGTGGCACGCCACGCCATCCATACCAGCAACGAGAACGTCGTCAGGCCGCCCACCAGGTGGCCCATCACCACGATTGGCTTCAGCAGCCACGTCACGGTCCACATGCCCAGCAACGCCTGGAAGATGATCACTGCCAGCGTCAGTGCAGCCGCGCGGGCAAGATCCAGGTTCGACCAGCGCAGGGCCGCGAACAACAGCACCGCTTCGCCCAGGATCGCGAGCAGCGACGCCGCGACGTGCTGCCCCTGCATGTACAGCGGTATCGCCGCGGCGACCAGCCCCGCCGCCACCAGGATCTGCGCGATGCCCCAGCGGCGCCGGCGCGCGGCGAGCAGGGCCAGCACCAGGACCAGCACGCCCAGCGCGGCCGCGATGTGGCGGTGCACCTGTTCGCGCCACGCCTTGTGCGTTTCGAACGGCCGGATGTCGCTGGCCACGTGTGCGGCCGCTTCGTCCATCGCCTTGGGCCACGCCGCACGCCCGTAGCAGGTCGGCCAGTCCGGGCAGCTCAGCCCTGCATCGGACAGGCGCACGAATGCGCCGAACACCACCACGCACAGCGTCAACGCGACAGCCAGCCAGGCGATGCGATGGAAGTGCCTGTGGACGGCGGGGCGGGAATTCACGGAGCGGGCAGTGGCATTCATTGCGTCATGTCGGGCGGGAAGCTCAGATGAGCTTCAGGAGTTTGGATACGTCCGTGCGCAGGCCACCCAGGTCGAAACCCGGGGCGTAGCGCAGGATCACGAAACCGTGCGGATCGACCACGTACACCGGCATGCCGGCGGGATCGTCCACCTGCGGCAACGCCGCGCGCAACGGCGAATCGGCGCGCACGAGGCGCAGCGACGCCGGACGCGGAGCGCCATCGGGATAGGGCCCGATCCAGAGGATCTCGACCTTGTCGGCGTTGTGGCCGAACAGCTGCCAGACCTTGTCCAGGTCCTGCGCCATCTTCAGGCAAGGCGTGGCGCAGCCGGCTGGCGGCGCCACCACGATGCGCCAGGTGCGTTCGCCGGGATTCCAGGCATACCGGCTGCCGTCTTCCAGTTGCGGCACGATGGCGCGCGCATCCGCGGGCGGTTGCAGCATCACGCCATGGTTCTTGTGGGCGGCAGGCTGCCAGCCGGCGAAGCGCAGAACGCCGGCGCCGAAGACGGTGCCGAAGAACAGGGCGAACAAGCCGACCAGCATCCACCGCCCGCGACGCCGCTGGGCGGGATCGAAAGATTTTGGGTCCATGCCGTCATTTTCTCACGGCTGGGCGTTCAATGCCCCTGTCGTGCCTTCCGGCGCGAATGCCAGGTCAGTACCAGCGCCATCACCAGCATCGCCAGGGCCAGCGCGAACCATTGCACCGCGTACCCGACGTGGCGCTCGGGTGGGAGCGTGTTGGGCAGGATGTCCAGATCGCGCGGATACCCCAGCGGCAGTGCCGGATCCAGCTTGAGGACGCGCGGCGCCAACACCGGCAAGGCCAGCGCTTCGCCCAGCGTCTCGGCCTGCATGCCGATCACGAGCAGGTCGCCGTTGGGCTGCGGCGTGATGCCGGGACCTGCGATGCCGCCCGCAGGTGGCGGCACCAGCAGGCCGGCGACGCGCTGCGTTCCCGCCGGCGTCGCGATGGCAGGCAGGCGGCGGTCGCCCGGCAGCGGCAGCCAACCGAGCTCCACCAGCAACGGCGTCCCGCCCGCGGCGGGCCGGAACACCCGATAGACGCGGACACCGGAACGCCGCTCGCGGGTCTGGTTGTCCAGCAGCACGGCGGGGCCGGCGAGGAATTCGCCATCACCGGCCGCCCAGTCATAGTCGCGCGCGCGCGCCACGTCAGCTGCGGCCGCCAGCGGCACCGGATTGCGCTGGTCCAACACCTGGCGGGTGGCGGCCAGCATCGCTTCCTTCTGCTTGGCCCGGCCCCACTGCCACGTGCCCAGGCTGCAGAACAGCACCATGGCCAGGACCGCCAGCGTCCACCCCACCGCCAGCGGCATGCGCCGGCGGCTCATGCCCTGCGTCCTTTTGTCGCACCGGGCACGTCCTCACGGCGACGCTGCGATAATGGCGGCATTGCATCACCGCCAGGCCCCACCGAGGACGCCATGAACGATTCGCTCAAAACACTGCTGGTCATCGCTTTCCTCGTTCTGATCCTGTGGAACCTGGGGGCCGGCCTGTACTACCTGCTGGTGGACAAGGGCGAAAGCAAGCGCACGGTGAATGCACTGACGCGCCGGATCGCACTGTCCGTGCTGCTGATCCTGATCATCGCGCTGTCGATCAAGATGGGGTGGATCCAGCCGCACGGCGTCAATCCCGGCTGACGCATTGTCGCCCCCGCAGCCGCCCGGGCCAACCGCGGTGGCTCGCCGCAGGCAAAAAGAAAGGGCCGGCATTGCCGGCCCTTTCTTCGTCTTTCTGTCGCGCGCTTACAGCACGTAGACGAACAGGAACAGGCCCAGCCACACCACGTCCACGAAGTGCCAGTACCACGCCACGGCTTCGAAGCCGAAGTGGTTGTCCTTGGTGAAGTGGCCCTTGGCGCAACGGAACCAGATGATCGCCAGCATGATGGTGCCCAGCGTCACGTGCAGGCCGTGGAAGCCGGTCAGCATGAAGAAGGTCGAACCGTAGATGCCCGAGCCCAGCGTCAGATTCAGTTCCTTGTAGGCGTGGACGTATTCCTCCGCCTGGTAGAACAGGAACACGCAGCCCAGCAGCACCGTGGCGCCCAGCCAGATCAGCAGCTGCTTGCGGTTGCCCGCCTTCAGCGCGTGGTGCGCGATGGTGATGGTGACGCCCGAGGTCAACAGGATCAGCGTGTTGAGCAGCGGCAGGCCCCACGCGGGGATGGTCTGGAACTGGCCACCCACCTGGCCCGGGCCCGCGCTCGGCCATGCGGCGCTGAAGCCTTCCCACAGCAGGCTGTTGGTCATCACGCCGTCGCCTTCACCACCCAGCCACGGCAACGCCAGCGTACGGGCGTAGAAAAGCGCACCGAAGAAGGCGGCGAAGAACATCACTTCCGAGAAGATGAACCACACCATGCCCATGCGGAACGACACGTCCACCTGGCGGTTGTAGTGGCCGCTCACCGACTCGCGGATCACGTCGCCGAACCACATGAACAACGTCGCGCACATCATCACCACGCCGGCGTAGAAGGTCCACATGCCCCACGAGACGTCGTTGAGCCAGCTGGCCACGCCGACCATGGTCACGAACATGGCGATGGAGCCCACGAACGGCCACTTGCTGCTGTGGGGAACGAAGTAGACGTTGGCGTCCGGCGTAGGGGCATTTGCCATGGCGTTGTTTCCGTTTGCTAAGGCGTGATCAGGGTGCCGCGAGCGGCGAGGTCGATGCATTGCCCGTGCCGATCTGCGCGGTCAGTGCATCGTTCTTGAAGAAGGTATACGACAGGGTGATGATCTTCACTTCCTCCGGCAGGTCCGCGTCCACGATGAAACGCACCGGCATGTCGCGGCTCTCGCCGGCCTGCAGGGTCTGGGCGGTGAAGCAGAAGCACTCGGTCTTGGTGAAGTAGCCCGACGCCTGCGCCGGGGCCACCGACGGCACCGCACTGCCGACGATGGCGCGCGTGCTGTCGTTGCGGGCGAAATACTTCGCCTCGTACAGCTCGCCGGGCACGACCTGCATGGTCAGCTGTTCCGGATGGAACGCCCACGGCAGCTTGGAATTCACGCCACCGTCGAACTGCACGGTGACCGTACGCTTGGCCTTGGCGGCATTCACCGCGGCCTGGCCCGGGCCCTGCTCCAGGCGGATGCCGAAGACCTTCTCGCAGGCGATGCGGTACAGCGGCACCAGCGAGAACGTCAGCACGAACACCGCCAGCGCCACGCCGAGCAGCTTGAACAGGCCCGCCGAGTTGGATCGCGCGGCGGTCATGCGCTCAGCACCGCCCGGCCGATGAATGCCGCGAAGATGGCGAACGCGATGCCGCCGATCACCCACGCCGTGCGCAGCACCGCCTTGCGGCGGCGTGCGAGTTCCTCGGGGCTGAGCGCGGGGGTGTTCATGCGGTACGGCTCAACGGTCTCAGTGCGTCACGTCGCCGTGCGCCAGGTCGCCATCCTTGATGACCGGCGGCGTGGTGAACGTGTGGTGCGGGGCCGGCGACGGCACGGTCCACTCCAGGCCCTTGGCGTTTTCCCAGGCGCGCGCCTCGGCCTTCGCGCCGTTGCGCAGCGAGGCCCACAGGATGGCGGCCATCATGAACGGCGTGGCGAACATGCCGAACGCGCCGATCGAGCTGATCAGGTTCCAGTCCGCGAACACCGGGTTGTAGTCCGGGATGCGGCGCGGCATGCCGGCCAGGCCCAGGAAGTGCTGCGGGAAGAACAACAGGTTGACGAACACGATGGTCCACCAGAAATGGAACTTGCCCCAGAACTCGTTGTACATGCGGCCGGTCCACTTCGGCCACCAGTAGTAGGTGGCGGCGATGATGGAGAACAGCGCGCCGGTCACCAGCACGTAGTGGAAGTGCGCGACCACGAAGTAGGTGTCGTGGTACTGGAAGTCCGCCGGCACGATGGCCAGCATCAGGCCGGAGAAACCGCCGATGGTGAACAGGATGACGAAGCCCACCGCCCACAGCATCGGCGTCTCGAAGCTCAGCGAGCCCTTCCACATCGTGCTGACCCAGTTGAACACCTTCACGCCGGTCGGGATGGCGATCAGCATGGTGGCGAACATGAAGTAGATCTCGCCACCCAGCGGCATGCCCACCGTGAACATGTGGTGCGCCCACACGATGAACGACAGGAACGCGATCGAGGCGGTCGCGTACACCATGGCCTGGTAGCCGAACAGCGGCTTGCGGCTGAAGGTCGGGATGATTTCCGACACCACGCCGAACGCCGGCAGGATCATGATGTAGACCTCGGGGTGACCGAAGAACCAGAAGATGTGCTGGTACATCACCGGGTCGCCGCCGCCGGCGGCATTGAAGAAGCTGGTGCCGAAGAACTTGTCGGTCAGCAGCATGGTCACCGCACCGGCCAGCACCGGCATCACGGCGATCAGCAGGAACGCGGTGATCAGCCAGGTCCAGCAGAAGATCGGCATCTTCAGCAGGTCGATGCCCGGCGCGCGCATGTTCAGCACGGTGGCGATGATGTTGATCGCGCCCATGATGGAGCTGATGCCCATCATGTGGATGGCGAAGATGGTGAACGCCACGTTGAAGCCGCCCTGCAGCGACAGCGGCGGGTACAGCGTCCAGCCACCGGCCGGGGCGCCGCCCGGCAGGAACAGCGAGCTCAGCAGCAGGGTGAAGGCGAACGGCATGATCCAGAAGGACCAGTTGTTCATGCGCGGCAGCGCCATGTCGGGCGCGCCCACCTGCAGCGGGATCATCCAGTTGGCCAGGCCGACGAACGCCGGCATCACGCCACCGAAGATCATGACCAGCGCGTGCACGGTGGTCATCTGGTTGAAGAACTCGGGGCTGACCAGTTGCAGGCCGGGCACCATCAGTTCCGCACGGATGACCACCGACATGGCGGCACCGATGATGAACATGATGAAGCTGAAGATCAGGTAGAGGGTACCGATGTCCTTGTGGTTCGTGGAGAAGAACCACCGTTCGATGAAACCCTGCTGGTGACCGTGGTGATCGTCATGATGATCGACAGCGGTGTTGGCCATGTGCGTAATCTCTTGCAGCTGATGCGGACGGTCGATCAGCCCTGCGCGGTCGGCGCGGGCGTCTCGGCGGTGGGGGCGGCTTCAACGGCCGGGGCCGTCGTGGCGTCGGCCGGTGCGGCCTCTTCCACCGGCGCGGCCGGAGCGGGTGCGGCGGCCGGGGCGGGCTTCTTCGAGGCCAGCCACTGGTCGAACTCGGCCTTCGGCACGGCCTTCACCACGATGGGCATGAAGCCATGGTCCTTGCCGCACAGTTCGGCGCACTGGCCACGGTAGATGCCGGGTTCCTTGATGTCGGTCCAGGCCTCGTTGACGATGCCCGGGATGGCGTCCTGCTTCCAGCCCAGCGCCGGCACCCACCATGCGTGGATCACGTCGTCGGCGGTGATGACGAAGCGGATCTTGGTGTTGGTGGGCAGCACCAGCTGGTTGTCGACGTCCAGCAGGTAGTGCGGGTTCTTGGCCAGGTCGGGCTGCTCGCCGCTCTGGCGGATGCGGTCGGATTCACGGTCCAGGCGGCTGGTGAACGACACGTCCTCGCCCAGGTACTCGTACTTCCACATCCACTGGTAGCCGGTGACCTTGACGGTCATTTCGGAATCGCGGGTGTCGTACATGGCGATCAGCTTGGCGGTCGCCGGCCAGGCCATGACCACCAGGATCAGCACCGGGATGACGGTCCAGATGATCTCGGCCGTGGTGTTGTGGCTGAACTGCGCGGCCACCGCACCCTTGGACTTGCGGAACTTGAACATCGCATAGCCCATCGCGCCGAACACGATGACGCCGATCACGATGCAGACCCACAGCGCGATCATGTGCGCGTCATAGGCGTGGCGGGCCGATTCGGTGACGCCCTTGCCCATGTTCAGCTGCCACGGCTTCGGGTCCGCCGACTGCGCCCACGCCAGTGCCGGCATCGCCAGCACCATGCACGCCATCGTCAAACGCTTCCAGTAACCATTCACTTGCGTCATTGCCTAGACCCCAATGCGTCATCGGTTGCGACCATTCGCGGCCGCCAGTAAATCCTGCAACTTGCCCGCCAGCTCCTGCCGCTCGGCCGGTCCCAGGAAGTTGCCCACCTGGACCTGCCTGCCGCTGGACGCCAGCGAAATCCTTTCGCCACCTTGCTCGATACGCAGGCGTACCCAGTAAGGATGCGCCCGGAACACCTGTCCGGCCTGGGGGGTGCTCACTTCCACCGCCTCCGGACCGATGCTGATGTCCTCACCACGTTCGCCGCTGCGCCACAGTGCCCTGAGCGCAGCCGCCACGATGCCCGAGTGCAGCAATGCGAACACCGGGGCGAAGGCATTGCCTCCCCACCAGCCCAGCATCGCGACGACCCACATCGCCCCCGACAGTGCGGCGAACAGCATCACGAACTGGCGGCGCGTCAGCGCCCTGGGCGGCCGCAGCCTGAGCCGCCCGCCCTGTCCGCCCCACGATGACGGAACCACTTCGATCATGTCGCCAGCCACACGCAGAGGCCGCGGAAAACCGCTAAATGGTAGCCCCCGCACCGCATTGCGGCAAGCTTCATGCGTTCTCGGCAACGGTGCGAAGGCCTACACTATCGGGCTTCCCCTGGCCGATTGGCAGCCATGACGAATCACCCGCAACCCCTTGCAGATCAGGCTCCGGGGCATCTCCCGGGCCGCATCATCGCGGCCGAACTGCCGCCGGAACCGGCCGCGCTGCGCGCCGCGATCACGGCGGCCTGGCTGCGCGACGAAACTGAACATGTGCGCGAACTGCTGGCCCAGGCCCGCCTGCCGTCCGAGGAGCAGATCCGCGCCCAGAAGCTGGCCTCCGACCTGGTCAAGCGGGTCCGCGCCCGCGCCCAGGACCAGGGCGCCATCGAAGCCTTCATGCGCCAGTACGACCTGGGCAGCGAGGAAGGCGTGCTGCTGATGTGCGTGGCCGAGGCGCTGCTGCGCATCCCCGACCAGGAGACCGCCGACAAGCTGATCCGCGACAAGCTGGGCGATGCCGACTGGGAAAAACACCTCGGGCAGAGCGACTCGGTGCTGGTCAACGCCTCCACCTGGGGCCTGATGCTGACCGGCCGGCTGGTCAACCTGAACGACCTGACCCGCGCCGACGTGCCCGGCGCCTTCAAGCGCCTGGTCGGACGCGTGGGCGAACCGGTGATCCGCCTGGCCGTGCGCCAGGCCATGCGCATCATGGGCCACCAGTTCGTGATGGGGCGGACCATCGACGAGGCACTGTCGCGCAGCCGCAAGGGCGACAACGCCGACTACCGCTACTCGTTCGACATGCTCGGTGAGGGCGCGCTGACCGCAAAGGACGCGGCGCGCTACCTGGAAGCCTATCGCAAGGCCATCCATGCGATCGGCCGGACGGGGCCGTTCGATGACGTCTTCGCCGCGCCGAGCATCTCGATCAAGCTGTCCGCCCTGCACCCGCGCTACGAGCACGCCAAGCGCGCCCGCGTGATGAAGGAACTGGCGCCGGGCATCCTGGAGCTGGCCCAGCTGGCCAAGTCCTACGGCATCGGCTTCACCATCGACGCCGAAGAAGCCGACCGCCTGGAGCTGTCGCTGGACCTGATCGAAGCCACGTTCTCGGACGCCTCGCTGGCCGGCTGGGAGGGCTACGGCCTGGCCGTGCAGGCCTACCAGAAGCGCACGCCGTACGTGATCGACTTCCTGGCCGACCTGGCCCGCCGCGCCGGCCGCCGCATGCCGGTGCGCCTGGTGAAGGGCGCGTACTGGGACGCCGAGATCAAGCGCGCGCAGATCGATGGCCATCCGGGCTACCCGGTGTTCACCCGCAAGCCCAACACCGACGTGTCGTACCTGGCCAACGCGCGCCGCATGCTCGACCACGGCGACGCGCTGTACCCGATGTTCGCCACCCACAACGCGCAGACGATCGCCGCGATCCGCTCGATCGCGCAGGGCCGGCCATACGAGCATCAGAAGCTGCACGGCATGGGCGACGACCTGTATGCCGAAGTGGTGCCCAAGCATCGCCTCGACACGCCGTGCCGCGTGTACGCACCGGTCGGCTCGCACGAGGACCTGCTGCCGTACCTGGTGCGCCGCCTGCTCGAGAACGGCGCCAACAGCAGCTTCGTCAACCGCATCACCGACGAGAACGTGGCCATCGAGGACCTGATCCGCGACCCGGTGCAGACCGTGTCCGGGTTCGACACGATTCCCCACCCGCGCATCCCGCTGCCGGTCGATCTTTTCCGGAGCCAGCCGGCTCCCATCCAGAATTCAGACAGGAACAACTCCATGGGCGCCAACCTCGCCAACGACAACGACCTGCGCGCACTGGCCGAGCGCATCAACGCCGCCGTCAAGCCGTGGCGCGCCGCGCCGCTGGTGCCGGGCGCCGTCGTCTCCAGCACGGCGTTGCCGGTGACCAATCCGGCCGACCGCCGCCAGACCGTCGGCGAATGGCAGCCCGCCGACGGCGGCACCGTCGAGAAGGCGCTGGCGAACGCCGTCGCCGCGCAGCCCGCCTGGGACCGCACGCCGGCGGCCAGCCGCGCCGCCATCCTCGAGCACGCCGCGAACCTGCTGGAGCAGCGCCTGCCCGACTACATCGCGCTGTGCGTGAAGGAAGCCGGCAAGACCATCCCCGACAGCGTCGCCGAAGTGCGCGAAGCCGTGGACTTCCTGCGCTACTACGCCGCGCAGGCACGCGCGCAGTTCGGCGCGCCCGAGCACCTGCCCGGCCCCACCGGCGAATCCAACCAGCTGCAGCTGCAGGGCCGCGGCGTGTTCGTCTGCATCAGCCCGTGGAATTTCCCGCTGGCGATCTTCCTGGGCCAGGTGAGCGCCGCGCTGGCCGCCGGCAACAGCGTGATCGCCAAGCCGGCCGAACAGACCAACCTGATCGGCCACGCGGCGGTGAAGCTGCTGCATGAGGCCGGCATTCCGGAAGCCGTGCTGCAGTTCCTGCCCGGCGACGGCGCCACCGTCGGCGCCGCGCTGACCAAGGACCCGCGCGTGGCCGGCGTGGCCTTCACCGGTTCCACCGACACCGCGCGCGCCATCAACCGCGCGCTCGCCGGCCGTGAGGCAGGCCCGATCGCCACCCTGATCGCCGAAACCGGCGGACAGAACGCCTTCATCGCCGACTCCTCGGCGCTGCCGGAACAGCTGGTGAAGGACGCGATGGGCTCCGCCTTCACCTCCGCGGGCCAGCGCTGCTCGGCCGCGCGCGTGCTGTTCGTGCAGGACGACATCGCCGACAAGGTGATGACGATGCTGGCCGGTGCGATGGACGAGCTGAAGGTCGGCGACCCCGGCCTGCTGTCGACCGATGTCGGCCCGGTGATCGACGCCGATGCACTGAAGATCCTCGACGACCACGCCGCGCGCATGGCGAACGAAGCGCGCCTCATCAAGCAGGCCAACGTAGGCGATGACACCGCGCACGGCACCTTCTTCGCGCCGCACGCGTGGGAACTCAAGTCGCTCGGCCAGCTGGACAAGGAAATCTTCGGGCCGGCCCTGCATGTCGTGCGCTGGAAGGCCGACGACCTGGACAAGGTCATCGACGCCATCAACGCCACCGGCTACGGCCTGACGCTGGGCGTGCATTCGCGCATCGACGAGACCATCGACCGCATCGCCTCGCGCGTGAAGGTGGGCAACGTGTACGTCAACCGCAACCAGATCGGTGCGGTGGTCGGCGTGCAGCCGTTCGGTGGCCAGGGCCTGTCGGGCACCGGACCGAAGGCCGGCGGTCCGCACTACCTGCCGCGCTTCGCCACCGAGAAGACGGTCACCGTCAACACGACGGCCGCCGGCGGCAACGCCTCGCTGCTGACACTGGGCGACTGACGCCGCGCGCACGCGCGCATCCTCACGCTGCACCGGAAGACCCCGCCCATGGCGGGGTTTTTCCTTTCCGCGTTCCGCGAACCGCGTCGCTGAACCTTCACTGGCGATGACGCAGCATGTCCGCGGCGTTCCTGCCGGTCCAGCCTGTTTTTTGCGTTCAACCGGCGACAGGAAGCTTGATGGCCAGACGGCCCGGTGCGGATGACGACGGATTTCTACAACCTGCTGCTCAGCGACTGCGTGCTTGCGGCAGTGCTGCTGGTGCTCTTCTGGTACGTGGGCAAGGTGTCGCGCGGCGTGCGCGGCATCGCCACGTGGGGCGTGGCGCATTTCCTCTACTCGCTGGGTGCAGCCATGCTGGACGGCACCTCGCAAGTCTTGTCGCGCGCCGGTGACGCCACCCTGGCCGAAAGCATCGCCGGCATCGGCGGCCTGCTGGCGTGCGCCGGCCTGGTGGGGCTTGCCTGGTCGATGATCCAGTTCGTCCAGCAGCGCGCGCTGCGGCGCTGGGAAGTCGCGCTGCTGCCGCTGTGCATGGGTTTCTCGATGGCGGGCTGGCTGTTCGCCGGCACCGTGGATGCGCAGGGCGCGGCAATGAGCGCGACCGAAGTCATCGTGCTGGTGCTGGTGGCCCGCCATCTGCTGGCGCTGCGCAGCGCGCCGGACCACGTGCCGGCCCGGTTGATGATCGCAGGCTGCATCGTGCTGCTGTGGCTGTACGGCAATGATCTGCTGGCGGCGCTGACGGGAAGCTACGGGCCCAACCCCATCTGGGTGAACATGGACCTGTCGATCTGGTTCCTGCTGAATTTCTGCATGCTGATGCTGACCAGTTTCCGCGCAGCGGAGCCGTTGCGGCAGAGCGCCCTGTTCGACCCCCTGACCGGCGCGCTCAACCGGCGCGGCCTGAACAGCGAACTGCAGGCACGCAGCCCGTGGGCGTCGGCCGAACACGGGCTGGCGGTGATCGCGCTGGACCTGGACCATTTCAAGACGGTCAACGACCACCACGGGCACGATGCCGGCGACGAGGTGCTGCAGCGCTTCTCCGACGTGGTGCGCGGCTGCATCCGCAGCGACGACCTGTTCGCGCGGCTGGGCGGCGAGGAGTTCATGCTGGTGCTGCGGGACACGCACGCGGAAACCGCACAGGCGCTGGCCGAACGCATCCGCCAGCAGGTGATGGGGCTGGAATTCAGCCCGGTCGGGGCTTCGTTCCGCATCACCGTCAGCCTGGGCATGTCGTTCACCGCCAACCGCCATGCGCAATACAGCACGCTGATGCGCCTGGCCGATGAGGCGTTGTATGAGGCCAAGCACAAGGGACGCAACCGGATCGAGGTACGCTGGCTGCCCGCCTGACCCGAGGATCGCCATGCTGCGCCACCACCGCCTGTCCCTTGCCCTGCTCGCGCTGTGCGCCAGCCCGATGGCGCATGCCTCGGCCTGGCAGAAGGTCTGTCCCGCCGATCCCGGCATCGCGCCCAGCGGCGAACTGGTCGCCCAGCGCGTGGAGGCCGCACGGGTCGACGACGACCAGGACCGTCTCTACGAAGGCCCGGTGTGGCGCGACGATGCGCTGTATCTGTCGGACTTCGTGCACGCCGGTCGCTTTCCTTCGCGCATCCGCCGCTTCACCCCGCCCGACCGGTGGGAGACCGTGGTCGCGGACAGCGGCAGCAACGGACTGGCCTTGGACACCGAAGGCAACCTGATCGCCGCCACGCACGACCGCAAGCAGGTGGCGCGCATCGACCTGCCGACGGGTGAGCGCACGCCGCTGGTGTCCCGCTTCGAAGGCCAGCCCTTCAATTCGCCCAATGACCTGGTGATGGCCGCCGACGGCAGCCTCTACTTCACCGACCCGGACTACCAGCGCAAGGCCGCACCGGGCGGCCAGCCGCAGACGCGCGTCTACCGCCACCACGGCGGCACGACGACGGTGGTCGAGGCGGGCCTGCGCAATCCCAACGGCATCGCGCTTTCGCCCGATGGCGGCACGCTTTACGTGGTGGGCGGCACCGCGGACGGCGACGTGCTGCGCGCCTATGCGCTGGTCGATGGCGTGCCCGGGCCGGGAAAGGATCTGGCACGCGTCTCGGGTGGCGACGGCATGGCCGTGGACTGCCTGGGCAATGTCTACGTCACCGAGCATGGCGAACGGCGCCTGCGCGTGTTCTCGCCGGCGGGCGAGGTGCTGGCGACGATCCGTGTTGATGCCAACATCACCAACGCGGCGTTCGGCGGCCCCACGCGGCGCACGCTGTTCCTGACAGGCGCGGCCAGCCTGTGGTCGATCGAACTGCCGGTGGCCGGCCTGCCTTACTGATCCGGAACGGACGGAGCCTACATAAAAGAAAACCCCGCCGAGGCGGGGTTTTCCTGTTCGTCTCGCGCTGCGATCAGAACGTGTACTGCATCGACACGCCGAACAGGTCGGCGCCGCCTTCGAAGTCACCCACCAGGCGTGCGCGGGTGCTGGTGGTCAGATCCACTTCGGGCGTATCGACGATGTCGATCTTCACGTAGCTGGCGCTCAGCTCGAAGTGCTCCGACACCGTCCAGGTCAGGCCCAGCGAGTACCACATGCGGTCCTGGTCGGGCAGGCGCGGGGTGCGGTACGGACGGCTCACCGGGGAGTCGTCGCGGGCCACGCCGGCGCGGAAGGTGAAGGCATCGCTGAACTTGTACTCGCCACCGAGCGAGTAGAAGAAGTTCTCGTCCCAGTTGTACTCCTCGGCCGAATCAGGCTGCGCCGGGTTGTCGAACTCGATGCGGATTTCCTGCAGCGACGACCAGTCGGTGCGCGTCACTTCGGCCATGACGGTGAAGCGGTCCGTGGCGTAGTACGTGGCGCTGAAGGCATCGATGGCCGGGGTGGTCAGGTCGGCACCGCCGCCGCCGTTGCGGAACAGCGGACGCGTGAGCGGATTGGCATCGAAGGCGGCACGCACGTTGCCCGGCACGACGAACACCGAATCGCCCTCGAGTTCATGGTCGATCTCGGAGCGGTGCGAGTAACCCAGCGACAGCTTGTCGGTCGGGCGCCAGTTCAGGCCGACGATCCAGCCGAAGCTGTTGCTGGTGCCGTTGATGCTGGCGAAACCGTCGTTGCGCTGCGGGCCGAACGGCGCGGCGGCCGGGCTCGGGGTGACGCAGGCGGCCGGGTTCTGGCTGCAGATGATGGTGCCGAAGTCGACGGCGTTGGACAGGGTGACGTCGGCGTGCTCGTAGATGAAACCGGCACCGACCGAGAAGCGGTCGCTCAGTTCCAGCGAGGCGGCCAGCGTCAGGTCGACGATCTTCACGTCGGATTCCAGCGCGTGGTAACGGCCCTTCCAGCCATCGTCGTATTCGGTCTTCAGGCCGAACGGCGCGCTGATCATCATGCCCAGCGTCAGGTATTCGAAATCGCCGCTCAGCGGCAGGATGAAGGACGCAGCCGGCACGGCGGCCACGTCACCGGCGTCGCCACCGTTGCCGCCGGTCAGCGGCTGCTGGAACGGGGTGCCGGTCGCGGCGGTGCCGCTGCCTTCGAATTCGTAGGACAGGTCGATCGCGGTGACGTCGGCCTGCAGGGTGCGCTCGGTGAAGGTGGACATGACGGCCGGGTTGTTGACCACGACCGAGGCGTCGCCCTTGGCGGAGGCCGCACCGGCCATCGCACGGCCCTGGGCCTTGACGCTGTTTTCCTTCAGCTGGAAGGCGGCGGCATGCACGTCGCCGTACGCCAGCACGCCTGCGATACCGAGGGCCAGCGCAGAAACGCGGGTGATGTTCTTAGCAAATTCCATGAATGATCTCTCCGGAGACGTGGGTAAAAACCGCCGGCGCCGCGAACGACCGCGAGTGTGTTGTCCACCCGTTCGGCCTGCCGGAAGCCCCTCCCGACATACGACGCCGTATGCAGTATACCTGCTAACTAAACTCTAACAATCCGTCGTAAGTCATTGCCCCTATTCAGTTTCGTTGCATCGCACCATGGGCAGTCCTGCATGGACCGGCTACCCTTCCGCTGCATGTTCGTCTCCATTCCCTCGCGCAAGAAGTCGCCGCTGCGCTGGGCCACGCCGGTCCTGGTGGTGCTGCTGTCGGCGGCATTCTGCTGGGTGCTGACCCGCGGCGACGCAGCCCACCGCAGCCTGGTGACGGAATGGGGCGCGCTGACGGGCGGCATGATGGCCCCCGAGGTCTGGCTGGCGTCGCTGCAGCGCGGCACCGTGCTGCGGCTGTTCACCGCGCTGTTCCTGCATGCGGACTGGGCCCACCTCTTGGGCAACCTGGTGTTCCTGCTGATCTTCGGGCTGCCGGCGGAACGGGCGATGGGGCCGTGGCGATTCCTGCTGCTGTTCCTGCTGGGTGGCGCCGTGGCCAACGTGGCGGCCGTGCTGACCATCGGCACGCCCGACCGCGTGATCATCGGCGCAAGCGGCGCGGTGTCGGCGGTGATCGGCGCGTACCTGGCGCTGTTCCCGACCGCCAAGCTGGGCGTGGTGGTGCCGCTGGGCCTGTTCCTCGAATTCGTGAAGGCGCCCGCGTCGGTGCTGATCGGCATCTGGGCGCTGCTGCAGGTAGTGTTCGCCTACATCGGCCCCGCTTTCGGCGCGGTGGCGTGGTCGGCGCACATCGCCGGTTTCCTGTTCGGCGTGGTGTTCGCCCTGTTCGTGCGCGCCGCCATCGCGCGGCGCATGCGCAAGCGCCAGGGCTACTGACGCGCGCCTATAATCCGCGCCATGAAGAACAAGCTCTACAAGATCACCTTCCTCAACCACAGCAAGGTCTACGAGCTGTACGCGCGCAAGGTCGCGGCCAGCGGCCTGTGGGGGTTCACCGAGGTCGCCGAGCTGGTGTTCGACGTGCACGAGGGACTGGTCGTCGATCCGACCGAGGAACGGCTGCGCGACGAGTTCGGCGGCACGCAGGTGCTGCACCTGCCCATGCAGAGCATCATCCGCATCGAGGAAGTCGAGCGCAAAGGCCAGTCGGCGATCCGCGACGCGGCGACCGGTGAGAAGGTCGTCACGCCGTTCCCGTTGCCGGCGAAGCCGCGTTAGGCCACCAGCCCATGTTCAAGGCCGCTCTAACCGCAGTCCTGCTGCTCACGGCCTCACCGGCACTGGCGTGCTCATGCATCTATCCATCCGGGTCACAAGGCGATCATGTCCGCCGTGAGTTCCAAGGTGCGGAAACTGTTTTCTCCGGATACGTCCAGAGCATCCACTACCTGAATGTTGCCGGGCGTCGGACCCGTATGGCCAAGCTCCGTGTCCTGCAGGTGTGGAAAGGCGACTTGCAGCCGAACACCTGGATTGACGTCATCTCGGATGACGAGTCGGATCTCGTGGGTTGTGGTTACGCCACTGAGCCAGATCAAGCCCTCATGATCTATGCCGGTGGCGAGCGCCCCTATCGTCTCGCCTCCTGCACGCTCACGGGCCCACTGGAGCGGGCAACGAGTGACATCCCGCTTTTGAACAAGCTTTCCAGCCGAAATCGTTCGCCTTGAGGCTGCCTGACAATTCATTCCAGCCGAACCCGCTTCGCGGCTCAGCTTAATCGCAGCGTGGCGGCATCCACTTCATCGGAAGCTGTCAACGTCGCGGCAACAAAGTGCGTTCGCGACTCACGTCGCTCCCACACGCACCAGACCGCGACTCAGCGCACCTGCTTACCGGTGGAGGCGGTGCGCGCGGCGGTGACGCTCTTCTTCAGTTCCGCCAGTGCGGCGGTGATCGGCTTGTCGCCTTCCAGGACGTCGCCCGGCTGGTAGGGCACCTTGCCCTCGTCGTCGCCGACCAGGTGGCCGGGCAACGTGGCCTCGGTGATGTACAGCTGGCCGTCCTTCTCGACGACCGAGCCGATCGCGCCCGCGCCGGGCTCGGGCTTCACCACGACATCCGGCACGATGCCGCTGGCCTGGATCGACTTGCCGCTGGGCGTGTAATAGCGCGCCGTGGTCAGCTTGACCGAATCGCCATTGTCCAGCGGTAGCACGGTCTGCACCGAGCCCTTGCCGAAGGTGCGGCTGCCCACCACCCGCGCGCGATTGTTGTCGCGCAACGCGCCGGCCAGCACTTCGGACGCACTGGCCGAGCCCGCATCCACCAGCACCACGACCGGCGCACCGTTCAGGCGATCACCGGGGGTGGCGTCGAACTTGGAATCGCTGATCGACAGGCGCCCGCGCGTGCTGACGATGTTGCCGCTGTCCAGCAGTTCGTCGGCCACCTGCACGGCGGCCAGCAGCAGGCCACCCGGGTTGCTGCGCAAATCCAGCACGATGCCGCGCAACGGGCCCTTGGCCTGCAGCTGTTCCAACTGCTTCTGGAAATCGGCGGCGGTATCGGTCTGGAAGGCGCTGATGCGCAGATAGCCGTAGCCCGGTTCCAGCACGCGGCTGCGCACGCTGGTGATGCGGATGGTGTCGCGCACCAGGGTCACGTCGAAGGCCTTGGGCGTGCCTTCGCGCAGGAGGGTCAGCGTGATCTTGCTGCCGGGCAGGCCGCGCAGCGGTTCCATGCCGTCTTCCGCACTGATCGGCTTGCCATCGATCGCGGTGATGATGTCCCCGGACCTGATGCCCGCCTTCGCCGCGGGCGTGTCGTCGATCGGCGCGATGACGCGCAGCGTGTTGTCCGGTTGCTGCAGCAGTTCCACTCCGATGCCCTCGTAGGCACCGTTGGCCTGTTCGTCGAACGCGTCGGCGTCTTCCTTGTTGAAGTAGGTGCTGTGCGGATCCAGGTCCAGCAGCAGCCCGCGGATGGCGGACTGCATCAGCTTGCGGTCCTCCACCGGCTCGACGTACGCATCCTTCACCGCATTGAACACCGCCACGTAGCGGCGGATCTCGTCCAGCGGCACCTTGGCCGGCGCTGTCTCGGCGGCATCCGGATCGTCGCTGGGCGCCACCACCGGCGGCCCATCCTGCGCAGGCGTAGGCGCCTGCTGCTGGGCCAGCGCGGGCGTGCCCAGCAGGGCGAAGGTCAAGGCCAGGAAAAGACGCGAACGCATGCAGGAACTCCGTGGGAACCACTGTAGGGACTCCACGCACGGGCGCGGAGTTCACCGGATTATGCGCGAAGCGGTGAAAGGGGTTTGTTCAAGCCGGGTTACGGCCGGCACGACCGTTCATCGGCGCTGCAGCCACGACGCAGGATCGACCGGCTGACCGTTGCGGCGCAGTTCGAAGTACAGCGCTGGCGTGCCCTGGCCGCCGGAGGTACCGACCCGCGCGACGTTGTCGCCACGCTTCACCCGGTCGCCGCTGTCCCTCAGCAGGCTGTCGTTGTGCGCGTACAGACTCATGTAGCCGTTGCCGTGGTCGACGATCAGGATCAGGCCATACCCCGTCATCCACTCGGAGAACACCACGGTGCCGTCGGCCACCGCGGTGACCGGAGTACCGGCCGGTGCACCGATCAGCACGCCCGTGCTTGCGCGGCCATCCGGCAGGCGTCCGCCGTAGCGCGCCAGCAGGCTGCCGGACACCGGCCAGCCCAGGCCGCCCACCTTCAGCGCCGGCGCGGATGCGACGCTCGGGCGCGGGGGCGCATTGCGCACAGGCCGGTTGGCCGTGGCGCCCTGTGCTTCGCGCTTCCTGGCGGCGGCTTCGCGTTGCGCGGCAGCGCGGCGTTCGGCCTCGGCGCGCGCGGCGGCCGCACGCAGGCTGGCCAGCAGGCGCTCAAGCGAACGCGCATCCTGGCCCAGTGCTTTTTCCTTGGCGGCGCGGTCCTGGTAGCGCTCGTCGAGGTCGGCAACCAGTCCGGCGCGCGCCCGGCGATCCTTCTCCAGCTGCGCGACCTGCGTGCGCTGCTGCTGGCGCGCGGCATCCAGCTGCGCGCGCCGCGCGGCGATGTCCTGTTCCACCTGGTCCAGCGTGGCCAGTTCGGTCGACAGCGTGTCGATGCGCCGCGCCTGGTCGCGCTGCACGTAGCGGTGGTATGCCAGCAGCCGGTTGGCATCGGCCACGTGGTCCTGCGACAGCAATACCTTCAGCGGCGCATCGTCGCCGAGCAGGTACGCCGCACGCACCAGGCCCGACAGCTGCCGGCGCTGCGTGCCGAGCTGGGTGCGCATCGCATCGCGCTTGCCCTGCAGGTCGGCCAGCGCGGCTTCCTCGCGACGGAGCGCGGCTTCGGTTTCTGCCAGCGAGCGCGTGGTGCGGCCGACCTGCTCGTCGGCCTCGCGCAGCTTGCGCGAAGCGGCGCCGCGTTCGCCTTCCAGGCGGCGGCGCTCCTGCGCGATCGATTTCAGTTCGCCGCGCACGCGCTCCAGCTTGCGTTCGGTCTCGCGCGAATTCTGCGCCGGCACCGCCGCGACGACGGACAAGCCGGCGATGAGGATCGCGGTGAACGCGGCGCGCCGGCGGTTCGACATCAGGCGTCGATCAGGCTGCGGCCGGTCATGTCGGCCGGCTGGGGCAGGCCCAGCAGGTCGAGCAGCGTCGGTGCGACATCGCGCAATGCGCCGCCACTGCGCAGCGTGGCCGCGCGTTCGCCCGCGCTGTCGGGCAGCACGAGGACCAGCGGCACCGGCCCGACCGTGTGCGCCGTGTGCGGTTGCCCGGTGTCCGGATCGCGCATCATCTCCAGGTTGCCGTGGTCGGCGGTGATGATGAGGGCGCCACCGGCCGCGCGCACCGCGGCATCCACCGCGCCGATGGCCACGTCGACCGCCTGTGCGGCGAGGATGGCGGCCTGCAGGTCGCCGCTGTGGCCGACCATGTCGGGATTGGCGATGTTGCAGATGATCGCGTCGAAACGGTCCGAGCCGATCGCGTCCACCAGCTTCGCCGTCAGTTCGGGGCAGCTCATTTCCGGCTGCAGGTCGTAGGTGGCGACCTTCGGGCTGGGGATCAGGATGCGTTCCTCGCCGGCGAACACGTCCTCGCGGCCGCCGCTGAAGAAGAACGTCACGTGCGCGTACTTCTCCGTCTCGGCGATGCGCAGCTGGGTCAGGCCATGCTCCGCCAACAGCTCGCCGAAGGTCTCGCGCAGGTCGTCCGGCGCGAAGGCCACCGGCGCCGGCAGCCTGGCGTCGTATTCGGTCAGGCAGACGAAGCGGGCCAGCGCCGGCTTGCGTGCCTCGAAGCCGTCGAACCCGGGCGACACGAATGCCGCCGTCAGCTGGCGCGCGCGGTCGGCACGGAAGTTCATGAACACCACCGCGTCGCCATCGGCCATCGCCTGCGCGCCATCGATCACGGTAGGCAGCACGAACTCGTCGTTCTCGCCGCGCGCGTACGCGGCTTCCAGCGCGGCCACGCCGCTGGCGGCATGGTGGTCGCTGCGTGCCTCCACCATCGCGTCCCACGCCAGGCGCAGGCGGTCCCAGCGCTTGTCGCGGTCCATGGCGTAATAGCGGCCGCTGACCGAGGCGATGTGCGCGTTGCCGAGCTTCGCGCACAGGTCCTGCAGCGCGCGCAGGCTGGGCTCGGCGGACTTCGGCGGCGTGTCGCGGCCGTCCAGGAAGGCATGCACCGCGACGCGCGGCACGCCCTGGCGCTTGGCGAGGTCCAGCATCGCGAAGATGTGCAGTTCGTGGCTGTGCACGCCACCCGGCGACAGCAGGCCGAACACATGCAGGGTCTTGCCGCCGGCCCTGGCGGCATCGCATGCGGCCAGCAGCTCGGCGTTGGCGAAGAAGCTGCCATCCTCGATGGCGGCATCGATGCGGGTCAGGTCCTGGTAGACGATGCGTCCCGCGCCCAGGTTCATGTGCCCCACTTCCGAATTGCCCATCTGCCCGTCCGGCAGGCCCACGTGGCGGCCCTCGGTGTGGATCAGCGTATGTGGCGCGGACTTCAGCAGGCGGTGCCAGTTGGGCAGGGTGGCCTGTGCCAGGGCGTTGTCGGTGGGGTCCTCGCGGTGCCCCCAGCCATCCAGGATCAGCAGCACGACGGGCTTGGGACGCTTCACGGACGGGAGAGATGCGGACACGGTGGGGGTTTCCAGTGACTTCAGGCAGGTGACGATTGTAGCGAAGCATGGTGCCATGGCACCCCGGATGCACGAGACGGTTAAACCTTTCTCCGCGAATGCGCATCCCAGTCATCGACACCACCCGAAGGACGACCCCATGATCCGTACCCGTACCGTGCTGCTGCTGACCCTGGCCCTGGCCGCCACCCCCGCGCTGGCCCAGCAGGAAATCTCCAAGGTCAACGGCAGCGTGACCGCCGAAGCCGGCCAGACCTACGGCGACCTGGACACCGTCAACGGCAGCATCCGCATCGACGACGGCGTCACCGCCGGCGACGCCAGCACCGTCAACGGCAGCATCAACGTGGGCGACAAGGTCCGCGCCGATTCGCTGGAAACCGTCAACGGCGCCATCCGCGCCGGCAAGGACGTGCAGGTCGGCAAGAGCGTGGAAACCGTCAACGGCAGCATCTTCTTCGATCGCGGCGGCGTGATCGGCGGCGACGTCGAAACGGTCAATGGCGCCATCGGCCTGGTCTCCACCCAGGTCGCCGGCAGCATCGAGACCGTGCGTGGCGACGTCACCGTCGGCGTCGGCTCGCACGTGCGCGGCGGCCTGCGCGTGCAGAAGTCCACCGGCTTCTTCAACACCGACAGCGCCAGGAAGCCCCCGCGCATCATCATCGGCCCCAACGCCACCGTGGAAGGCCCGCTGGTGTTCGAGCGCCCGGTGGTGCTGTACGTGCACACCAGCGCCAAGACCGGCCCCATCACCGGCGCCACCGCCAAGCCGTTCAGCACCGACACCGCCCCGGCGGAATAAGCGCAAGAGGCGGAAAGCGACACAGGCCCGCCCCGGCCAATGCCGCTAGAATCGGGATTCCTTCCGTTGAGGAATCCCGATGTCCCGCAAGTTGATGCTGGTGCTTGCCGCCACTGCCGCACTGGCAGCGTGCAAGCGCGAATCCACGGAGGCCCCGGCCGCGCCGGTCGCCGCCACGCCGCCGCCCGCCGCGGCCCACGCCTTCACCGCCGACATCAGCGAGGGCGATTTCGCCGAGCTGGTGAAGACGCTGGCCTCGGACGAGTTCGAAGGCCGCGCGCCCGGTTCGGTGGGCGAAGAGAAGACCGTCGCCTACCTGGAAGCGCAGATGAAGCGCATCGGGCTGCAGCCGGGCAACAACGGCAGCTACTTCCAGGACGTGCCGATGGTGGAAACCACCGCCGACGCCTCCACCGTGATGAAGCTCGACGTCGCCGGCAAGCCGCGCGACCTGAAGTTCGGCACCGACTTCGTCGTCGGCACCCGCACCGGCCAGCCGGAAGTGAAGGTCGAAGGCAGCGAGATGATCTTCGTCGGCTACGGCGTCGATGCGCCGGAGCAGGACTGGAACGACTATGCCGGCCAGGACTGGAAGGGCAAGACGGTCGTGATGTTCGTCAACGACCCGGGCTTCCACGGCAACGACGAGAAGCTGTTCGACGGCAAGCGCATGACGTACTACGGCCGATGGACGTACAAGTACGAGGAAGCCGCGCGCAAGGGCGCCGCCGCTGCGCTGATCATCCACGACACGCCGGGCGCCAGCTACGGCTGGGACGTGGTGAAGAACTCCTGGGCCGGCCCGCAGTACGATCTGCCCGCCAAGGACGATCCCGAACCGCGCGTGCCGCTGCAGGGCTGGCTGAGCGCCGAGGCCGCCAAGCAGCTGTTCGCCGATGCCGGCCTGGACCTGGACGCCGCCTACAAGGCCGCCGGCCAGCGTGGCTTCAAGCCGGTGGCGCTGAAGAGCAAGCTGTCGGTGGACCTGAAGAGCACCATCACCGAGAAGACTTCGCGCAACGTGGTCGGCGTGCTGCCCGGCAGTACGAATCCCGATGAGGCCGTCGTCTACATGGCCCACTGGGACCACCTGGGCAAGCACGAGGGCGAGGAAGGCGACAACATCTACAACGGCGCCATCGACAACGCCACCGGCGTGGCCGGCATCCTGGAGATCGCCGAAGCCTTCGTCCACCAGGATCCCAAGCCGGCGCGCTCGGTGGTGTTCCTGGCCGTGACGCTGGAGGAATCCGGCCTGCTGGGTTCCAAGTACTACGTGGCGCACCCGACCTTCCCGCACGCCAAGATCGCCGGCGTGATCAACATCGACGCGATGTCGGTGGCCGGCAAGGCCAAGGACATGGTGGTCACCGGCTTCGGCAGCTCGGAACTGGAAGACATCCTGAAGCCGATCGCCGCCCAGCAGGGCCGCACACTGCGCGGCGAGACCTCGGTGCAGAGCGGTTTCTACTTCCGCTCAGATCACTTCAACTTCGCCAAGGCCGGCGTGCCCGCGCTGTATGCCGATGGCGGCGAAGACCTGGTGGAAGGCGGTACCGATGCCGGCAAGAAGGCGGCCGAGGACTATGCCGGCCACTACCACGGCCCCAGCGACCAGTACTACCCGGAAACGTGGAAGCTGGATGGCACCGTGCAGGACCTGCAGGCGCTGTACGGCGTGGGCAGGGAACTGGCCACCGCCGGCAAGTGGCCCAACTGGTACGACGGCAACCCGTTCAAGGCCGCACGCGACAGGATGATGCAGGCCGCGCCGGCGACCCCCGCGGCGAAGTAAGCCGCGCATCCGGCATGCAGTACGAAAACGGCGCCTTCGGGCGCCGTTTTCTTTTGCGCATGCCATCCCGACCACGCATGCGCCGCCTGTCCCCTCTCCCCGTGTGCGGTGAGAAGGACGCTTGCCGTAGACGCCTGCCATCGGCACGCACTACCCTGCGCCATCCCCGGAGGTAAACCGCTCATGTCCATCGCGTACTGGTGCATCCTGGTCACCGCATTGCTGCCCTACCTGTGGGTCTTCATCGCCAAGCGGTCGGGCGAGCGCTACAACAACCGCAACCCGCGGGCGTGGATCAGCAAGCAGGAAGGCAACTACAAGGTGCAGCGCGCCAATGCCGCGCACCTCAACGGCTTCGAAGCGTTCCCGGCGTTCGTCGCCGGCGTGCTGATGGCACAGCTGGCGGGTGTGCCCACGGACACCATCACGCCGCTGTCGCTGGGCTTCGTCGCCGCGCGCATCCTGCACGGCGTGTTCTACCTGGCCGACAGGCAGCACCTGCGCAGCCTGGTCTGGCTGGCGGGCATGCTGTGCGCGATCGCGCTGATGGTGCTGGCGGCGCTGCGGGTGGGGTGATGTCGCTCTGTCGGATGTGGATGCGGTCCTGGCCGTGGGAGCGACGTAAGTCGCGATGAAGCATTACCGACGGCCCATCGCGACTTACGTCGCTCCCACAAACGCCAGCCCCCGTTCAACCCCAACCACACCCCGCCCGCCACAACTACCGCAGGTCTTCTTCCCACCCGAACAACGCGAACGCCTTGCGGAACCCAGCATCCAGCGGCGCCACCGCTTCGATGCGCTCGCCGGTGGCCGGATGCAGGAACGACAGCCGCGACGCGTGCAGCAGCATGCGGTGCACGCCACGCATGCGGAACTGGCGGTTGTGGCGGCCTTCGCCATGGCTGGTGTCGCCGATCAGGTGGTGGAACGCGTGTTTCAGGTGCCGGCGGATCTGGCGGAAGCGACCCGTCTCCGGCTGGCAACGCAGCAAGGCGTAGCGCGATGTCTCGAAGCCCGCCGACGGCACCGGCAATTCACCGGTCGCCAGGCGCATGAAGCGCGTCACCGCCGTCTTCTTCTCCGGTTTGCCCGGACCGCCGTCCAGCGGATGGTCCACCACGAAGTCCGGCTCGGGCCAGCCGCGGCAGACGGCCAGGTAATCCTTCTCCACCTCGCGCGACATGAACACCTTGCCCAGCGCCGATGCCGTGTCGCGGTCGAACGCCACCAGCAGGCAGCCACTGGTCGCGCGGTCCAGCCGATGGATCAGGAAGATCGGACGGCCGAACTGCGCGCGCAGGCGATCGGCGACGAAGTCCGTCTCACCACCCGCCAGCTTGCTGTCGTGCGCCATCACGCCGGCCGGCTTGTCCACCACCGCGAGCTGCGCATCGGCATGCAGCACCGGCAACGCCATGCCGGCGTCCATCATCGTGTCACGGTAGTCCATGAATCATCGTACCTGCTGAAATCTGCGAAACTCGCCGCACGCCGCCTGCGATGGACGCGGACGGCATGAATGGAGGATTGTGGATGAAGTCACCCCGTTTCATTGTCGCACTGGGCCTGGCATTGACGCTGAGCCTGGGCCACCCCGCCGCCCTGCAGGCACAGTCGCCGCTGCCGAAAGGCATCACCGCCGGCCCCAGCATCGAAGGCATCAGCGAATACACGCTGGCCAACGGCCTGCGCGTGCTGCTGTTCCCCGATGCCACCAAACCCACCGTCACCGTGAACCTGGTGTACGGCGTGGGCTCGGTGCACGAGAACTACGGCGAGACCGGCATGGCGCACCTGCTGGAGCACCTGCTGTTCAAGGGCACGCCCACGCAGGCCGACATCAGCGGCGAGATGAAGAAACGCGGCATCGACTTCAATGCCACCACCAGCCTGGACCGCACCAACTACTTCGCTTCGTTCCCGGCCAACGCCGACACCCTGGACTGGGTGCTGGCGATGGAGGCGGACCGCATGGTCAATGCCAACGTTGCCAGGAAGGACCTGGACAGCGAGATGACCGTGGTCCGCAACGAGCTGGAACGCAACGAGAACAACCCCGGCGGCGTGCTGTTCCAGCGCATCCGTTCCACCGCGTTCCTGTGGCACAACTACGGCAACACCACCATCGGCGCGCGCAGCGACGTGGAAGGCGTGCCGATCGAGAAGCTGCAGGCGTTCTACCGCCAGTGGTACCAGCCCGACAACGCCACGCTGATCGTCGCCGGCCGCATCGACAGCGCCGACGTGCTCGCCCGCATCGGCCGCCACTTCGGCAAGCTGAAGAAACCCACCCGCCCCCTGCCCCGCTTCTACACCGCCGAGCCCACCCAGGACGGCGAGCGCGAGATCACCGTGCGTCGCGTCGGCGACCTGAAGCTGGTGGCCGCGGCCTACCACGTGCCGGCGCTGGCGCATCCGGACAGCGCACCGCTCACCGTGTTGGCCAACGTGCTGGGCCACACCCCCGGCGGCCGGCTGCACAAGGCGCTGGTGGAAGCCAAGCTGGCGGCCGCCGCTGGTTCCAGTGGCGAGGCCATGCGCGACCCCGGCCTGCTGAGCGTCATCGTGGTGGTGCCCAACGACGGCGACCCCGCCAAGGCCGAAGCCGAACTGCTCCGGCAGGTCGAACAGGTCGCCGCGCGCCCGATCACCCCACAGGAAGTGGACGAAGCCAAGCAGCGCATCGGCAACGGCTACGAGCTCTACTTCACCGACGTCAACGCCGTGGGCATGGGCCTGTCCGAATTCCAGGCCGCCGGCGACTGGCGCCTGCTGTTCACCAGCCGCGATGCCATCGAGAAGGTCACCGCCGCCGACGTCAACCGCGTCGCCGCCGCCTACCTGAAATCCAGCAACCGCACGCTGGGCCGCTTCGTGCCCACCGAGAAGCCCGACCGTGCCGAGATCGGCGCCGCGCCCGCCGTGGCCTCGCTGGTCGACGGCTACACCGGCCGCGCCGCGGTCAGCGCCGGCGAGAACTTCGACCCGTCGCCGCAGAACATCCAGGCGCGCACGCAGACGTTCACCCTGGGCAACGGCCTGAAGGTGTCGCTGTTGCCGAAGAAGACGCGCGGCGAGACCGTCATCGTCGATGCCAACTTCCGCTTCGGCGACGTGGCCTCCCTCACCGGGCGCGAAGGCGCTGCCGGCATGGCCGGCGCCATGCTGATGCGTGGCAGCAAGACCATGACGCGCGAGCAGATCGACCAGCGCCTGGAGCAGCTGAAGACGCAGGGCAGCGTCAGCGGCAACCTGCAGGGCGCCGGCATCGGCCTGCAGACGCGGCGCGCGCACCTGGCCGACGCGCTGGCGCTGGCGGCCGACGTGCTGCGCAACCCCAGCTTCCCGGCGGACGAATTCGAACAGCTGCGCGTGCAGGCCATCACCGGCATGGAAGCCTCGCGCAAGGAGCCTGGCAGCATCGCCGGCATGGCGCTGGCGCGGTACTTCGACCCGTGGCCGGCCGGCCATCCGCTGCGCACGCGCACGCTGGACGAATCGCTGGCGCAGCTGAAGGCCCTGAAGCTGGAGGACGTGCGCGCGTTCCATCGCGATTTCTACGGCACGTCGATGGGCGAGATCGCCATCGTCGGCGACTTCGACCCCGTCGCGGTGCGCCAGCAGCTGGAAACGCTGTTCGCCGGCTGGACCGCGGGCCGCGCGTATGCGCCCATCGATACGCGCTTCAACGCGGTGCCCGCCAAGCGCGAGCGTTTCGAGACGCCCGACAAGCCCAACGCGGTGCTGCTGGCCCGCCACAACCTGTCGTTGCGCGTGACCGATGCGGACTATCCCGCGCTGGTGGTGGCCAACCGCATCTTCGGCGGCGGCGCGCTGAAGTCGCGCCTGGGCGACCGCATCCGGCAGAAGGAAGGCCTCAGCTACGGCGTGTCCAGCGGCGTACGCGCCGACGACAGCCGCAGCGGCCAGGACGACGCCGGCAGCCTGAGCATCCAGGCCATCGCCGCCCCGGAGAACATGGCGCGGGTCGAGGCCCTGGTGCGCGAGGAACTGGAAAAGCTGGTCAGGGACGGCATCACCGCCGAGGAACTGCGCGACGCGGTGAGCGGCACGCTGACCGAGCGCCAGCAGGGCCGCGCCGAAGACGGCAGTGTGGCCGGCATGCTCAGCGACCAGCTTTACTACGGCCGCACCATGCAGTTCACCGCCGACCTGGATGCGAAGTACCAGGCGTTGACGCTGGACCAGGTCAACGCCGCCATCCGCAGGCACTTCAAGCCGGAGCAGCTGAGCGTCTACCTGGCCGGCGATTTCGCCAAGGCGGCGGGCGCGCCGGCGGCGGCAGCGCCGGCGAAGTAGGTCGCCTGCACCGCATTGCGTAACGGCCCCGCAAGGGGCCGTTTTCGTTTCACGAGGAATCCGGCGGGCGCACCCCGGGCCATGGGGAGACGACCTGTCCCGACAACCCGTGGCATTCCTCAGGCAATACGACCAGGAGCTGTCACTGCGGCGCCCTCCACCATCCGCGGGAAGAGATCGACAAACCTTTCCGTGCCTCCGCGAGGCGAGACATCGGTCCGAAGGCGGGTGAGGGGCGGACGGAGAGGCGATCCGCATCGCAAGCGTGACGGCACCCGAGGCGACACGGACGCCGACCCATCACAGGGACGCCAGCACCGCGCGCGCCCCTCATCCGCCCTCCGGGCACCTTCTCCCCGCTTGCGCAGGGAGAAGGGAGCGCCAGCTATCGCCCTCACGCTGTACTCGTCCGCATCCAGCGCCGATCTGCCTCACGTTGAGGCTTGCCTGCAAGGCGGAAGAGGTCATCGAGGGTGCTTCGAAAGCGATCGATGGCGCTTGGAATCCCCTCTCTCTCACATGAAGTCCTGCATGCAAGGCGCTGAATGCCAGCGATGGGCCTCCGGAGGCGATGGGATGGTATTCGGAAAGCCATCTCTCTCACATCGAATCCCGCGCGCAAGGCGCTCAGAGCCATCGATGGGTATCCGGAAGCGATGGGATGGCATTCGGAAAGCCATCGATGGCTTTCTGAAACCCATCTCTCTCACATCGACCCCCGCGCGCAAGGCGTTGAGGGCCATCGATGGGTTTCCGGGTGCGATCGATGGCCTTCAGACCCCCATCGGTGGGCCTCCGGACGTCATCGCCTGCGGCCGGCGTCACGGCAACCGCAGTGTCGCCACCAGCGGGAAGTGGTCGGAGGGATAGCGTTTGTTCCAGCGGGTGGTCACCGAGGTGATCGATTCCAGCTGCACGCCCCTGACGAAGATCCAGTCGATGCGCTTGTCCGCTCTGCCGGCGAATCCGTGGAACGTCGCGTCGATGCCTTCCACACGTGGCGCGGTCGTCCACGCATCCTGCAGGGTGCGCGTCAGCACGGCGTGCACCTGGCTGTCCGGCGTGGTGTTGAAGTCGCCGGTCAGCACCACCGGCACGTCCGCGGGCAGCCGCGCCAGTCGCTGCGCGATGGCCTGCGCGCCCTTCACGCGCGCGGCCTCGTCCTGGTCGCGGTACGGCAGGTGCGTGTTGAACAGGTAGAAGCGCTTGCCGTCGGCGCGGCGCTGGAACAACGCCCACGTCACCATGCGCGGATGCAGGTGGTTCCAGGTGATGCTGCCCGGCACGTCGGGCGTGTCGGACAGCCAGAAGTCGCCGGACTCGACCACCTGCAGCAGGTCCTTCCGGTAGAACACGCCCATGTGTTCGCCGCTGCCGTCGGCATTGCGCCCGCGGCCCAGCCACGCGTACCCGGGCAGCTCGCGCGCCAGGTAGTCCGCCTGGGCCTTGACCAGTTCCTGCAGGCCGATCACGTCGGGCGCCTGCTCGCGCAGCATGCGCACGGCCAACGGCTTGCGCGTTTCCCAGTAGTCCACGCCATCGCTCTCCGCCGGCAGGCGGATGTTGAAGCTCATGATGCTCAGGGAGGAGGTTTCGGCGGCAGCCAAACCGCCACTGAAGCAGAGCACCGCCACCAGCAGCGTCCGCATCGCCCCGCGTGCAATCCTCGTCATGCATGACCACCCGATGGTTGGACCCCAGTATAGGATCCGGTCATTGCAGCAGACGTCATCCGCCCCTTCTCAAAAAGAGATCGCCATGTCGTTGATCATCACCGTCGCATTCGCGCTGGCCTCCGGCCAGGGCCAGGCACGCGACCCGAACTATCTGGACCGCTCGGTCGGCGCCAGCGCACCGGTAATCGACTGCGTGGCGCGCCGGCTGAAGCCCTTCGTCAGTCCCTACGGCATCCAGCAGCCGTGGCCGGTGAGCGCCGCGTTGCCTGCGGGCCAGCAGGACGCGATGGGTGCCTTGCTGTCGGACAACGGCATCATCGCCGATGGCTACCAGCAGTTCCTCCACGTGGATGAAGTGGCGCGCACGGTGCACGTGGTGGAACAGGGCGGCTTCGCGGGTACGACGAAGGTGTACGGGCCGCTGCCGCTGCCGCGCTGTGCGCGGGCGGACGGCAGGTCCGCCGGCCGCGCATCGCCGCGCTGAAGAACGACGCAGGACCGCGGGTTACGCCGACCGCCGTTGCCCGCCGTGCTGACCTTCCGCGATCTCTTCCACCAGCTTGGCGCAGAACGCCGGCAGGTCCTTCGGCGTGCGGCTGGTGACCAGGCCCTTGTCGACGATGACCTCGTCGTCCTTCCACTGGGCGCCGGCGTTTTCCAGGTCTTTGCGGATGTTGGGCACCGAGGTGACGGTGCGACCCTGCAGCACGTCGGCGTTGGCCAGCACCCAGGGACCGTGGCAGATCGCGCCGACCGGCTTGCCCGCCTGGAAGAAACCGCGGGTGAACGCCAGCGCCTGCTCGTCCACGCGCAATGCGTCGGGATTGAACAGGCCGCCGGGAATCACCAGCGCGTCGTACGCTTTCGCATTGACGTCCGACAGCACGTAGTCGACGTCGACGCGGTCGCCCTTCTCGAAATGCTTGAAGCCCTGGATGGCGCCCGGCTGCGGCGCCACGACATCGACCTGCGCGCCGTGTGCACGCAATGCGTGCAGGGGTTCCAGCAGTTCGGACTGTTCGAAGCCGTCGGTGGCGAGGATGGCGATGCGCTTGCCGGTGAGATGGGTCATGGGGGAGGCTCCGTGCGGATGAGCCTTCACCGTAGCGTGGCATGCGCGCACGCGGCGCGAAGGAAACGTTGCCGTCGTGTCAACGCGCAGCCGTGAAACAGCGCGCTGCGCTCAGCGTCGCGGCCACGCCGCCAGCAGTGCCCACAGGCCACCGATGCCGGCGATCCACGAGGACGCGGGAATGGACAGGATGCGCGGGCCGCCGGCTTCGAAGCCGTACAGCACCGCCGCGACGATCAGCAGGCCCACGCCCAGGATGGCGGCAACCACGCGGCGCTGCATGCCGTTCATGATCTGGGTGAGCTCGGCCAGGTCGCGCGAGCGCATCGCCAGCTCGTGCTTGCCGTTGACCTGCTGCGTCAGCCACGCATGCACCAGGCGCGGCATGTCGGGCGCATGGGTCATGATCTCGGGCAGGCGCTTGCGCAGTTCCAGCACGGCGCGCTGCGGGCTGTAGCGTTCGATCAGGATGCGCTCGAGCACCGGTTTGGCCACCGCCCAGATATCCAGCTGCGGGTCCATCAGCCGGCCGACGCCTTCGATGTTGAGCAGGGTCTTCTGCAGCAGGATCAGCTGCGGCTGCAGGGTCAGTTCGTACTTCTGCGCGGTGCGGAAAAGCTTGAGCAGCACCTCGGCCAGCGAGATCTCCGACAGCGGACGGGTGAAGTACGGCTCGCAGACCGAGCGCGCCGCCGCTTCGAGTTCGTCGATGCGCACCGTGGCCGGCATCCAGCCCGCCTCCACGTGCAGCTCGGCGATGCGCCGGTAGTCCTTGTTGAAGATGGCCATGAAGTTCTCGGCCAGGTAGTACTGGTCTTCCTGCGACAGCTGGCCGGTGATGCCGAAATCCAGCGCGATGAAGCGTGGATCGGCCCGGCGCGCCGGGTCGCTGTCCACCCAGATGTTGCCGGCGTGCGCGTCGGCGTGGAAGAAGTTGTCGCGGAACACCTGCGTGTAGAACACGCGCACGCCCTTGGCGGCCAGCGCCTTGCGGTCGATGCCGGCGGCGTCCAGCGCGGCGATGTCGTCGGACGGAATGCCGTGCACGCGTTCCATCGTCAACGCGCGTTCGGCCGTGTGCGACCAGATCACTTCCGGCACGTACAGGTCGGGCGAATCCTTCCAGAAGCGCCGCATGACGCTGGCGTTGGCGCCCTCGCGCTGCAGGTCCAGCTCGGCGGCGAGGGTGGATTCGATCTCGGCGACGATCTCGCGCGGGCGGATCTTGTCGGCGCTGGGATGCGCGCGGTCGACCAGCGCCGCTACCGAGTTGAGCAGCGAGATGTCGGCGGCGATCTGCTTCTCGATGTCGGGCCGCAGCACCTTCACCACCACTTCGCGGCCACCGGGCAGCGTGGCCCCGTGCACCTGCGCGATGGAGGCCGAGGCCAGCGGCGTGGTGTCGAACGATTCGAAGGACGTGCCGATCGGCTGGCCGAGCGCCTGCTCGACGATGCGGCGCGCGGCCTCGCCGTCGAACGGTTTCACCCGGTCCTGCAGCAGCGCCAGTTCCACCGCCACGTCGGGCGGGATGAGGTCGCGGCGGGTGGACAGGATCTGCCCGAATTTGACGAAGATGGGCCCCAGGTCCTGCAGCGCCAGGCGCAGGCGCGCGCCGCGCGGTTGCGCCGCGATCTCGGCCGAGGCGCGCGGCACGAACGGCCGCGCCAGTTTCAGCCAGCGCTCGGCAGGGGTGCCGTCCAGCAGGTCGTCCAGCCGGTAACGCAGCAGCACGCGGCCGATCTTGCTGGCCCGCAGGACCGGCCTCATGCGGCGTGCTCCACGCGCGCGGCCAGGCGGCCGACGCGCACGGCGAGGCGCTCCACGTCGTCGCGGATGGCGTCCACGTCGTCATGGAAGGCGTTCAGTTCGGCGCGCCCCACCACGTCGCGTGATTCCTCGGTGACGTACTCGGCGGCGCTTTCCGCCAGGTTGGCGGCGGCGACCTGCGCCTGCTGCAGCGCGCTGCGCGCGGCGTTGGCCAGCTGCACGCCGATCACGTCGCCGAACACGCGCGTGAAAGGCAGCGACCAGTCGGGATCGAACCGCGTCGCCAGCGTCTGCAGGCGGCGCGCCAGCTCGGCATCGCCGGACACGCGCACACGCCCCACGGGGGTGGCGTGGTCGCGGCGGAAGAAAGGAAGCTGGCCCAGCAATCCCCCGAGCGTGCTGTGCACGGCCAGGTCGGGTTCGGCGACTTCGCTGGCAGGGCCCACCTGCAGCTGGCCGCCGCCGACGATGATGTCCATCGCCAGCGCCGGTGCGTCGATCTTCAGCTGGATGCGCCGGCCTTCCATCGCCGCAAGCGCCGCCTGCGTGTCCGGGTCCAGCGTCAGCGCATGGTTGAGCGCGGTTTCCAGCGCGCGACCCGCAACGGGCTTCAGGGCATCGAACGGGGACAGATCGAACAGGGGCGGGTTCATGCCGCCATTCTAGCGGCAAAGGCCCGCGCCCCTTCCGCGGAGATCGCGAGGGGCGCGGGCCGGTCAGTACAGGTCGGTGACGTCAGACCCGCTTGCCACGCAGCAGGGAAATGATCGCCAGGATCACGAAGACGACGAACAGCACCCACGCGATGTTGGTGGCGGCGCCGGCGATACCGCTGAAACCGAGCACGGCGGCGATCAGGGCGATGACGAAGAAGATGATGGCGTAGCGCAGCATGGGAACTCCTTGTGGCAGGTGGCCAGGGGTCGGCCGGGATTGGCGTGGCCCATGCTGGGAGGAATCAAGTCATGACGGCGTGAGTGTCGTACTCCGCCAGATGGATGCGCTTAAGCGTCGTGAGCCATGCGTGAAGAACACGCGGGCTGCCGCTGCACGGCGGCACGCGGGCAGTGGCTGCGCGCGATGCGGGGCGAAGCCCGCCCTACAGCGGGTGATCGCGCAGCCAGGCGCGCAGGCGCTCGAGGCCTGCTTCCATCGTCACGCGCGGCTGGTAGCCGAAATCGCGACGCGCCGGCCCCATGTCGTACCAGTGCGCCGTGCTGAGCTGTTCGGCCAGGAAGCGCGTCATCGGCGGCTCGCCCTTCAACGGCAGCACGGTCCACAACGCTTCGCACACGGCGCCGATGCGGAACGCGGCCTTGAACGACAGGTGGCGCTCCACCGGTGGCACGCCGGCGGTTTCCAGCAGCGCGTTCAACAACCTGCGCATCGGCCAGGGCTGGCCGTTGGAGATGAAATACGCCTTGCCCGCGCAGGCCGCGCCCGGCACGAGATGGTCGAACGCATCGAAGTGCGCCTGCGCGGCGTTGTCGATGTAGGTGGTGTCCACGTGGTTCTCGCCGCTGCCGACGATGCGCAGGCGTCCGGCGCGGGCGCGCGACACCAGGCGCGGCAGGATCTGGTGGTCGCCGGGGCCCCAGATCAGGCGCGGCCGCAGCGCGACGGTGGCGAGCGCGGCACCGTTGGCGGCCAGCACGGCCTTCTCGGCGATCGTCTTGGTGGTGGCATACGGCGCCTTGAAGCCTTCGCCATACGGCACGCTGTCGGCCGTGCCGCCTTCCACCGGATGCGTCGCGCGATGCGTCACGCTGGGCGTGGAGGTGTACACCAGGCGGCCGATGCCGTGGCGATGGCAGGCGTCCAGCACGTTCTGCGTGCCCACCACGTTGGCGTCGTGGTAACTGCGGTAGCTGCCCCACGCGCCGGCCTTGGCGGCGTTGTGGAAGATCGCATCGACGCCGTCCGCGGCGTGCATCACCGCGTGCGCATCGGCCAGGTCGCCCTGCACCTGCCCGACGCCCAGCTCGCCGAGCGCCGGGTAGTGGCCACGGTTGAAACTGATGACGTGGTGCCCGCGCTCGACCAGTCCGCGGCACAGCGCCTGCCCCAGGAAACCACCGCCGCCGGTCACGAGGATCTTCACGCGCGCTTCTCCAGTTGGTGCGTTGCCCAGGCGGCCAGCTTCTCGCGGCCGATCTTGGCGTTGTGGCGGATGTCCACGGGGAATGCCGGGTGGCACAGGAAGGTATCGATGCGCGCGGTATGCGCGTGCGCCGCGGCGATGGCGGCCAGCACGGCCACGATGCCCTGGCGATCCGCGGCCGACGCCGCCGGCTGCAGTTCGTAGCAGAGCACGGGGCGCTGCCGTCCGGGTTCGCCCACGCCGACCAGCGCGGTGCGGCGGATCGCAGGATGCGTGTTGAACACGGGCTCGACCTGTTCGGTGTACAGCGGGCCGTCCGCCGTTTCGACGCGCTGCGTCTTGCGGCCACAGAACCAGAGGCGGCCGTCGCCATCGAAGTAACCGACGTCGCCCATGCGGTGCACGATGCGCTCGCCGCCATCGGGGCCCGTCTCGCGGATCTTCGCCGCGCGCGTGGCGGCATCGCGGCGGAAGTAGGCATCGGTGGCGGTGGGACCGGCGACGGTGATCTCGCCCACTTCGCCCGCGGGCAGCACCTGCACGCCCGACCAGTCGGGAAGGGGCGCGTCGTCGATGCGGATGATGCGCACCTCGTTGGGCGGTACCGCACGGCCCACGCAGGTGCCGGCGCCGGCTTCCGTCGCCGCGCGCGTGTCCTGCAGTTCGCGGCCTTCGATGACGGCCACGGGCAGGCATTCGGTGGCGCCGTACGGCGTCCAGAACTGCGCGGTCTCCGGCAGCAGCGTGCGGATCGTCGCGACGACGTCGGGCGGCACCGGCGCGCCGGCCGACGTCACGCGCTGCACGGTGGGCAACGGCGCGCCGTGGTCGGCGAGCACCTTCATCAACGCCGGCGAGCCGAACAGCTGGGTCACGCCGAACTGTGCGATGGCCGCATGCAGCTTGTTCGGATCGGCACTGGCCGGTCGCGTGGGATCCATGTCGGGAATGACCGACGTCAGCCCGAGCGCCGGATCGAACAGCGCGAACGGCGGGAACGTGGGCAGGTCGACACCGCCCGGCTGCATGCCGAACGCGTCGCGCAGCAGGTCGATCTGGGCGATGAAGTGGCGGTGCCGGTAGACCACGCCCTTCGGCACGCCGGTGGAGCCGCTGGTGAACAGGATGCCGGCGATGTCATCCGGCGCGGTGGCCGCCAGCTGCGGACCGGCACCGGCGCCGCGCGCTTCGATCTTCGCCAGCGTGGTACCGCCCCAGGCGTAGCGCGTGCCGACGGTGACAAGCTTCGTCGCGCTGCGCGCCCAGCCCAGCAGCACGCGTGCCAGCTGCGCCAGCGGGATGCCGATGAAGGCGTCCGGCTCGGCTTCGTCCAGGCACTGCTTCAGCGCGCGCCGGTCGATGCCGGGGTCCACCAGCACCGGCACGGCACCGGCCTTGAACAACGCGAACATCAACAGGAAGAACGCCGGCGAAGGCCGCACCATCACCACGGTGCGCGTGCCGCGCACGATGCCGTACCGGGCCAGCCCGGCGGCGATGGCATCGCTGCGCGCATCCAGCTGGGCGTAGGTCAGCGCGCTGGTGTAGCGGCCGGCGTCGTCAGGGCAATGCATGGCGACGCGGTCGGGCTGTTCCCGGGCGAGGCGCGGCAGGCTGGCGGCGATGTTGCAGGGTTCACTCATCCGTCCATTGTCGCCGCTGGATGGGCTTGCGTCAGCCAACGACGTTGGCAGAATGCGTCCCTTCCCTCGTCAGCGCCGCGCCTGCGCCCATGCATCCCTGCCTGTCCTGCGGCGCCTGTTGCGCGCACTACCGTGTCAGCCTGCACTGGTCGGAGACGGAGGTGTACGGCACGCCGGAGGCGTTCACCGAGCCCTTCGGCCCTCACCGGCTGGTCATGCGCGGCACCTGGGCCGCGCAGCCACGCTGCGTGGCGCTGCAGGGCGAGGTGGGGCGTGACGCGCACTGCGGCATCTATCCGCAGCGGCCGTCGGCCTGCCGCGACCTGGACGCCGCCTGGGAACAGGGCGAAGCCAGCCCGCAGTGCGATCGCGCGCGCGTCGCGTACGGACTGCGGCCGCTGACGCCGGATGACTGGCGGACGTAGCCCGCGCGCGGCGCGCTACAGCGGATGGCGCTGCAGGAAATCGCGGATCAGCGGCACCAGCAGTTCGTGCTTGTCTTCCAGCACGTAATGGCCGGCATCTTCATAGGCATGCACTTCGGCCTGCGGCAGCGCCGCGCGGAAACCGGCCAGGAAGTGGTGGTCGAACACGAAGTCCTTCAACCCCCACGCCAGGAACGCGGGCCGGTCGGCGAAGTCGTGCAGGCGGCGCCCGGCTTCGTCGAGCAGCGCCCATGCGCGGTCCTGCGGCCCCAGCGGGATGTCCTGCATGAAGCGCACGGTGCTGATGCGGTTCTTCCAGCTGTTGTACGGCGACACGTAGGCGCGGCGCACGTCGGCCGGCATGCGCCGCTCCACGCCCAGCCAGGAAGCGCCACTGGAAAACGCATTGAACGCGCGGATGATGAAGGCGCCGAACCGCGAGTCGCGCCCCAGCGCGATCTGCCACGGCATCTTCTTCGCCTGGGGCATCGGGAATGCGGCGGTGTTGGTGATCACCAGCCGCTTGACCTGCGCGGCATGCGTCAGCGCCCAGCCGAAACCGACCATGCCGCCCCAGTCGTGCACCGCCAGCGTCACCGGGCCGGTGATGCCCAGGTGGTTCAGCAGCTTGGCCACGTCGTCGACGCGCCACTGCAGGGTGTAGTCGTAGTGGTCGTCGTCCGGCTTGTCCGACAGGCCCATGCCCACGTGGTCCGGCACGATGCAGCGGTACGCCTTGCCCGAGGCCGGGCGGGAAAGTCCCGACACCAGCGTGCGCCAGTAATAGCTCCACGAGGGGTTGCCGTGCAGCATCACCACCACGTCGCCGTCGCGCGGGCCTTCGTCGAGATAGCTCATCGACACGCCGGGGCGCACTTCGAGGCGGTGCGGGGTGAAGGGATAGCCGGGTAGGTTCATGGTGCGTTGCCGCCGTCAAAGAAAAGGGCCGGCGAACCGGCCCCTGGATGCGAGTGCTGCCGCGGTCTTACCAGACCACTTCCGCCATCGAGCAGTTCAGGCCGGAGCCGATGCCGAGCAGCGCGATGCGATCGCCCTTCTTCAGCTTGCCCAGTTCCTTGAGCTTGCTCAGCACGATCGGCACGCTGGCCGGGCCGATGTTGCCATGCTCGGCGAAGATGGTCAGGACCTTCTTCGGGTCGATGCCGAAGGACTTGATGAAGGCCTGGGTGTGCGGGCGGCTGACCTGGTGGATGACGAACTGGTCCAGCTCGTCCACGGCCCAGCCCAGCGCGATCTTCGCGGCGGCGAAGGTCTTGGTGGCCAGCTTCATGCCTTCGATCAGCAGCATGCGGGTGTCGGTGACCATGCGGTCCAGGTTGCCGCGGCAGAGCTTGTTCCACTCGGTCGCCGAACGGGTCACGCCACCCTTGTAGCGCGGCGCGTCGGGCGTCAGCTCCACGCGCGACAGCACCATCGCGGCGGCACCGCAGCCGAGGGTCAGTGCGGCGAGTTCGTCGCGGAACTGCTGTTCGGTGATGCCCGGGGCATTCAGGCGTTCGATGGTCTTTTCGTAGACCAGGTTGGCGGTCTCGCCGTCGACGACCAGCGCGTAGTCGATCTCGCCGCGTTCCAGCATGCGGGCGGCGATGTCCATGCCGTTGATGAAGGCCAGGCACGCGTTGGCCACGTCGAAGGTCTGGCAGTGGTCGCTCACGCCCAGGTTGCCGCAGACGATGCTGGCGGTGGACGGCTCCAGGTAGTCGCGGCTGACCGAGGTGTTGACCACCAGGCCGATCTTGTCGGCACCGATGCCGGCGTCGAGCAGGGCCTTCTTCGCCGCCAGGGTGGCGGCATCGGACGCCTGGAAGTCGTCGTCCCAGAGGCGACGCTCGCGCACGCCGGCGATGTCGTTCAGCACATCGGTCTTGATCCCCAACCGGTCCAGCGTGGGCTGGAGGCGGGTGTTGATTTCATCGGACGTCAGCGTGTGCGGCGCATCAATATGCGCCAGTCCCGCGATGGAGACATTCTTGAAGAGCATCGAAGTTAGCGCCAAGGCTCAGGCGGAGGGGGCGACAAGGGTACCGGCTTCCGGTCTTCACCGCACCTTTATGAATGTCCGGCCCCGGCCTGCGCTTCAGACTAAGTGTGACCCACGTCACGCTGCCGCAGGTCAGCGGCCGCAGCGGTAGGCGGCGAAACGCTGCTCGCCATTGGACGGATCGCCCAGCGGCTGCAGGGTATCGGCCTGCAGGCCGGGCGCCTCGTTGCGGGCCAGGGTCTCCAGCTCGTCGCGTACGCGCAGGGTGTTGCGCTCGTAGAACGCCACGCTGTCCTTCACCGACACCGACACCTCGCCGCGCTTCTCGCAGCCGGCCGGCGCCGCCCCGCCCGCGAGCACGCGGACGTTCTTCGCGCCGGGGGCCAGCTGCACCCAGGTGCAGGCGGACAGCAGCAGGGTGGACGCGGCGGCAAGCAGGACAAGTCGCATGGGAATCACCTGGAGGGGAGTCGCGGCCATTCTGGCCGATGCAGGATGAACGGACGTGCGTGGCCATGCCTGGGCGCACACCGCGCCCGGGCATGGCGCCCGCTTTACTTGGCGCCGCGCGGCTTGCCGTCGGCGTCCAGTTCCACGGCCTCGCCCAGCTGCAGCGCGCGTACCGACTCACCGACCTTGGACAGGTCGCCGACCACCACCCAGGTCAGCGCATCCGGCGACAGCACGCTGGCGGCCTTGGCCACGTCGGCGGCGCCGATGGCCTCGTTGCGGGCCTTGTACTGCACGATGTAGTCGTCCGGCCGGCCGTAGCGCTGGTTGGAGGCGATCTGGCCGAGCACGGCCGAGGCGGTTTCGTACGCGCCCGGCAGCTCCAGCGTGTTGGCGGCACGGATCTTGGCGATTTCGTCCGGCTTGGCCGGCGCCTGGCCGGTGGCGAACTGGCTGATTTCCTTCTGCAGCTCCTTCATCGAGTCCGCCGTGCGATCGCTCTGCACCGCGGCGCTGGCCCACCACGGGCGCTGCCCCAAGGCGTTGCGCGCGCCGCTGTACGATCCGTACGCCCAGTGCTTGTCCTCGCGCAGGTTGGAATTCAGGCGCGAGGTGAACTGCCCGCCCAGCACGCCGTTGGCGAAGTCGAAATCGATGGTGCTGTCGGCGCCGGTCGGGGGGACCAGCTGCGCGGCATAGACGTTCGACTGGATGGCGCCCGGCTGGTCGATCAGGAAGACGCGTGGCTTGGACGGATTGGCCACCGTGGGCACCGCGGACAGCTTGGGCGCATTGGCCGGCGTCTTCCATTCGCCCAAGCGGGCCTCCAGCAGCGGCACGATCTGCGCCAGCGTGGTGTCGCCGACGATGGTGATGCGGGCCTGGCCGGGCTGCAGCCAGTCGCGGTGGAAGGCGACCAGATCGTCGCGGGTCAGCGAGGCGATCGAGGCTTCCGTGCCGGAACCGGTGAACGGGATGGCGTAGGGATGGCCGTTGCCATACAGCAGCGGCGGCAGCGTGCGCAGCGCGGCGGTCTGCGGGCGCGCCTTCTCCTGCTTGATGCCGGCGATCCAGGTGGCGCGCACGCGCTCGATTTCAGCGGGGTCGAAGGTGGGGCGGCGGAGGACGTCGGCCAGCAGGTCCAGCGACGGCTCCAGCTTGTCGGTCAGGGCCGACAGGCCGACCGAGGCGCTGTCCAGGCCGGCGCCGGTGGTCAGCTCGGCACCCAGTGCCTCCTTGCGCGCTGCGAAGGCCAGGGCACTGTAGTCGCCCGCGCCCTCGTCCATCATCTGCAGCGCGAAGCTCGCGGTGCCCAGCTTCTTGCCCACGTCGGCCGCGTAGCCGCCCGGGAACTCGATGTTGATCTGCACCACCGGCGTCTCGTGGCGCTCGGCCAGCGCCACCTGCATGCCGTTGGACAGAATGGCGCGCTGCACCGCCGGGAACTTCAGGTCGGGGAAGGTGGTGGGCTTCGGCACGCCGGCGCGGCGGTCCACGTCGGTCTTGACCGTCCTGAACTTCGGATCCACCGCCGGCAACGCCGCCGGCGTGGTCGCCGGTGCGGCCTGCGCGGTTTCCGGCAGCGACGAGGCCGGGGTTTCGCTCGGCTGCACGATCAACGTGTGCGATCCCACGCCCAGCCACTTCTTCGCGGCGGCGCGGATGCTGGCCGGGGTGGCGCTGGCGATGTCCTTCAGCTCGTCCTGGTAGCAGTCGGGCTTGCCCTGGTACACGGCGCACGAGGCCAGCACGTCGGACTTGCCGCCGAACCCGCCGATGCGTTCGATGCCGCGCACGAAACCGGCACGGGTCACGGTGCGGGCCTGCTCGACTTCCTGCGCGGTCGGGCCTTCGTTGATCAGGCGCTGGATTTCCTCGTCCAGGATCTTCTCGACTTTGGCCGGATCGACCCCTTCCTTCACCGTGGCGGTGACGAAGAAGGTGCCGCTGATCTCGCTGCTCCAGCTGTAGGCGCTGACCTGGTCGGCCAGCTTGTCGCCATGCACCAGCCGGCTGTCCAGGCGCGAGGACGCGCTGCCGCCCAGCACCTGGGCGTACATGTCCAGCAGGGTGGCGTCCTTGCTGCCAAGCTCGGCCACCGGCCAGGCGCGGTAGATGCGCACCTGCGGCACGCGGTCCGGCACGGTCTCGCGCGTGTCCTGCGTGCGCCTGGGGATGTTGGTCTTCATGTCCGCCAGCGTGGCGCTGGCCGGGATGTCGCCGAAGTAGCGGGTGACCTTCTCCTTGGCGGTGGCCACGTCGATGTCACCGGCCAGCACCAGCACGGCGTTGTTGGGGCCGTACCAGCTCTTGAACCAAGTCTTCACGTCGTCCAGCGTGGCCGCATCGAGGTCGGCCATCGAGCCGATGGTCTGCCAGCTGTAGGGATGGCCGGCCGGATAGAGCGCTTCGAAGATGCGCGCGTTGATGCGGCGGCCGTAGGGCTGGTTCTCGCCCTGGCGCTTCTCGTTCTGCACCACGCCGCGCTGTTCGTCCAGGCTCTTCTGGTCGATGGCGCCCAGCAGGTGGCCCATGCGGTCGGATTCCATCCACAGCGCCATGTCCAGCGCGGTGGTCGGCACGTTCTGGAAGTAGTTGGTGCGGTCCTGGTTGGTGGTGCCGTTCTGGTCGGTGGCGCCGACCAGCTCGAACGGCGCGAAGAACTCGTTGTCGTGGTTCTCCGAGCCCTGGAACATCAGGTGCTCGAACAGGTGCGCGAAGCCGGTGCGGCCCGGGGTCTCGTTCTTGCTGCCCACGTGGTACCAGACGTTGACCGCGACGATGGGCGCCTTGCGATCGGTGTGCACGATCACCCGCAGGCCGTTGGGCAGGGTGAATTCGTCGTAGGGAATGACGATGTCCGAACCGGCGGCCGGTTTGGCCTGCAGCGGAGCCGGCGAATAGGCCAGACCGCCCAGGGCGGCGGACAGGGCGACGGCGAGCAGGGCGGCACGGGGCCGGCGGGAAACAGTCATCGAATACTCCTTGTAGAAAGGGATGCAGGCCTGGAGAGCTCCCGATGCTAACCGCCGCCCCCGGTCATTACACTAGGCCACAAGGCATGCCGGGCCGTCCGCGGCACCCGCCCCGCCAGGCCCCTCCGCTGTCCCGCCACCCTGCAGGGAGACACCATGGACCGGAAGCATTGCCTCGTCACCGGCGCCAATCGCGGCCTGGGACTGGAATTCACCCGCCAGCTGCTCGCGCGCCGCTGCCATGTGGTCGCCACCTGCCGCCAGCCGGGGAAGGCGGTGGCGCTGAACCTGCTGGCAGGCGAGTACCCCGGGCGACTGCACGTGCTGCCGCTGGACGTGACCGACGCACGCAGCCGCGCCGAACTCGCGCGCGAGCTGCCGCTGGTCACCGACGACGAACCACTGCACCTGCTGGTCAACAATGCCGGCGTGCTGCGCGGCGGCGAGCGGTTCGGCCAGATCAGTCCGGCCGACCTGGATGCGAGCTTCCATACCAACGCGGCCGGTCCGTTCCTGCTGGTGCAGGCGCTGGCCGCGCAGCTGGCCGACGGCGGCACCGTGGCCAACCTTTCCTCCGAGATCGGCTCCATCGCGCTGCGACAGGAATTCCGCACCCCCAGCTATGCCATCGGCAAGGCCGCGCAGAACATGGCCACGTCGCTGCTGTCGCAGGCGCTGGCCCCGCGTGGCATCAAGGTGGTGGCCCTGCATCCCGGTTGGGTCCAGACCGACATGGGTGGCGCGAACGCCGCCGTGACCGTACAGGATTCGGTGACCGGGATGCTGCAGGTGATCGATCACCTGCGCGCGGAAGACAGTGGCGTCTTCCTCGACTGGCTGGGCCAGCCGCTGCCCTGGTGAACCCACTGCACGGTGCAACGCCGTGCCTTGCAACCGTTGCCGCCTAAACGGCATCCAAACCAGCAAGCCCGGAAATGACCGGGCGTGGACTGATGTGGCGTGTTCGTAGTCACAAATCCGCCCCTATGGCGTCTTGCTTCGTGCAGGACCGCACCCCCGGACGGACATCCGACACGGACACCGGACACTGCAACTGAATCATTTTTATCAATTAGATCAACAACTTGAAGTTGGCACGGTTCCTGCTCTACGTATAACAAGCACAACAGACGTTCCGGACCAATCCTGACTGAATCCTGAATCAACTCACCGAAACGAAAGGTTTCGCTTGACCGTTCTGTCTAGGTGTACTACCTTACTACCACACCACCCCACAACGTCACTACAGAGGCATCACAATGAACGCCAAGAACCTCCTCCCGCTGACCGCCGCCGCCGTGTTTGCCCTGTGCGCTGGCTCCATGGTCATCTCCGCCACCCACGCCGACAACAACCGCAACGCCGCGTCTGCAGACCGCATCGTCACTCTGCCGACCGTCAGCGTCACGCCGGATGCGGCCGACCTGGCCCACTACAACACCTACAAGGACGCCAAGATCGTCGACCTGGCCACCATCACGGTGACGCCGTCCGCCCAGGACATGGCGTACTACGTCGCCAACCAGGCCGTCCGCATCGTCGACATGCCGGTGGTCACCGTGCGTCCCTCGGCCGATGACATGCAGCAGATCGCCGTACAGGCAGGCGTGCTGGCCAGCCAGCTGGCTTCGCGTTGATACGCAGGCAACCGCAACACGCGTAACACGCAAGCCGGCTGCGGCCGGAGTTCCACCGCACCACACGCCCAGCAGGTCACGCAGCGCCGCGTAGAATGCGCGCCATGACCGACACCCTGGACATCGACGTCCTGCTGTACCAGCCGGAAATTCCCCCGAATACCGGCAATGCCATCCGCCTCTGCGCGAATACCGGCGCGCGGCTGCACCTGATCGAACCGCTCGGTTTCGACCTGGAAGACAAGCAGCTCAAGCGCGCCGGCCTGGACTACCACGAGTACGCATCGCTGCAGGTCCACGCTTCCCTCGAAGCGGCCCTGCAGCATGTGCGTCCTTCCCGCGTGTTCGCACTCAGCACGCGCGGCACCCAGCGCTATGACCAGCCCCGCTACCAGCCGGGCGATGCGTTCCTGTTCGGCCCGGAAACCCGCGGCCTGCCCCAGGACGTGCTGGATGCGCTGCCGCCGGACCAGCGCCTGCGCCTGCCGATGCGCCCCGACAACCGCAGCCTCAATCTTTCCAACACCGTCGCCGTGGTGGTGTTCGAAGTCTGGCGCCAGGCCGGGTTTCCCGGCGGCGCGTGATTCCGCGTAGGCTGGCGCCATGGCCTCCCCGGCGCGCCCGCCCTCCGCTTCGCAGTTCGATGTCGCGCGGTTGCTCGACACGGCCACCGTGTCGGTACGCGACGTGTGCTGCCGCGGCGAATGCCGGCATCGCAGTGATGAGGAATGCGTCGGCGCGACGCATCTGGTGTTCCCCTATCGCGGCACGTATCTGCGGCATGTCGGCCAGGCGCAGGCCGTGGCGGATGCCAACCACGTGCTGCTGTTCAATGCCGGCGAGGGCTACCAGGTCAGCCATCCCGTCGAAGGCGGCGACGCCAACCTGGTCCTGCAGCTGGCCGACGCCCTGCTCGATGAACTTGCGCCGGCGCCGTTGCGACGCAAGGGCGCAGCGGTTGCCTTCCGCCACCAGGCGCTACGCATCGATGCGCGCACGCAGGCGCTGGTCGCGCTGCTCGGGCACGCATTGCGGCGCGGCAACTGCGAACCGCTGGAAGCCGAAGGCCTTGCCCTGACGCTGGCCTCGCGCAGCCTGGGCGCGCGTACCGCGCATGTGCCGGGCGCGACGCGCGGGCGGCAACGGCTGGTGGACCGGGTCAAGCTGCTGCTCGCCAGCGATCCCGGGCGGCGCTGGACGCTGGCGGAGATCGCGCAGGAGGTCGGCGGCTCGCCGGTCTACCTCACCCAGGTCTTCCGCCAGGTCGAAGGCATGCCGCTGTACCGCTACCAGCTGCAGCTGCGGCTGGCCCGCGCGCTGGACCTGCTCGCCACCGCGACGGATGTGTCCACGCTGGCGCACGATCTCGGCTTCTCCAGCCACAGTCATTTCGCTTCCGCGTTCCGCCAGGCTTACGGCCGCTCGCCGAGCACGTTCCGCGCCTCCTGAGCGCGTGCGCAAACCGCTAAAGATTCCGACAGCGCCGCACAGGGACGCATGGTCTCCTGTGGCTGCCCAAGCCCGGGCTTCCCACTGGAGCGTGTCATGTCCGAACAAACCTGCGCCGCCTGCGACTACCCGCTGGACGGCAACGCGATCAAGGTGACCCTGGGTGGTCGCACCGTCGAAGTCTGCTGCGAGGAATGCGCGGAGAAACTGCGCGAAGCGAACAACGCCGCGACCTGAGCCGCGGCGAATTCCTCAGCCGAAGCGCGCCAGCGCATACGGCGCCAGCGGAATGTCCGTTGCCGCACCCGCCATCAACTGGTCGAGCAGGCGGCCGGTCACCGGCCCCTGGGTCAACCCCAGGTGGCCGTGGCCGGTCGCCACGAAGATCTCCTCGCCCGGCACGCGGTCGATGATGGGCAGCGAATCCGGCGTGCAGGGACGGTTGCCGGCCCACTCCGACACCGGCTGGCCGGTGATGCCGGGGAACAGCTTCCGCGCTTCGGGATCGAGCCGGCGGATCAGGTGGTAGTGCGGATCGCGGCCGAGCGCGGTCAGCTCCTTGATGCTGGTCATGCGGATGCCGGACTGCATCGGCGACACCACCATGTAGCGCTCGGCCCACAGCGTCGGCCGCCGCACGACCGCTTCGGCCTGCGGATACATCAGGTGGTAGCCGCGTGCCGGGATCACCGGGACCTTCAGGCCGAACGGCTGCAGCAGCGCATTGCTCCACGCGCCCGCCGCCACCACCACGCGGCCGGCGTGCACCGGACCGTGGTCGGTGTCGACCCGGTAACCGCCGTCGCGACGCGCGATGGCCGACACGCTGGCCGTCAGCGGCATGGCGCCGCGTGCGCTGAGATGGTTGAACAGTCGCCTGCAGAAGGCACCGGGATCGCGCATCGCCAGCGATTCGCGCTGGAAGACGGCGCGCTGGAAGCCTTCGCCAATGCCCGGCTCCAGCTCGCGCAACTGGGCGGCGTCCAGCACGTCGAACGCGACGCCACGGTCACGCATCAGCCCGCGCTCCCATTCGCCCTTCGCGAACGTCTCCCGTTCGGAGTACACGTGCAGGTAGCCGGTGTGCGCGATCAGGTCCTGCGCCTGGATGCGCTCGCCGAGATCGAGCCAGGCCTCGCGCGACGCGCGGTTGATCGCACTCAATGCGTCGATGATCGGCAGCACGTGCTGCAGCCGACCCTGCACCAGGAACTGCAACAGCCAGCGCGCGTAGGAAGGGCTGACGCCCCAGTCCAGCTTCAGCGGCGCCAGTGGATTGGCCAGCATGCGCAGCGCCTTCACGACGATGCCCGGCGTCGACTGCGGCATCACGTTGCCGACCGAGATCGAGCCCGCGTTGCCGAACGACGTCTCGCCGGCCGGTCCTTTCGGATCGATCAGCATGCAGGACAGCCCGCGGTCGAGCAGGTGGTGGGCCGTCGACAGGCCGACGATGCCGCTGCCGATCACCGCGACATCGGTGGTGAGCGGCGGCCGTGCGGAGGGGGAGGAAGTCATTGGATCGGGACGTCGTAGGCAGTCTGGGGGGAAGGTTCCGGCTGGAAGGTGAAGTGCCACCATTCCATCGGGTAATTGTGGAAGCCGTGACGCGCCATTGCTTCAACCAGACGCGCGCGATTGGCTTTCTGCTCGGGCGACAGGTCGGCATGCGCGGTGTTGGCGCGCGGATCGAAGAAATCGAAGGGCGTGCCCATGTCCAGTTCGGTGCAGGCATCGCCTTCGCAACGCACCAGCGTCAGATCCAGCGTGGCGCCACGGCTGTGGCCTGAGGTCTCGGCGATGTAGCCGTCCAGCAGCGTCGACTTGTCCAGCACGGGGTAGTACTCGGCCTTGGTCCGCTGGTCCGCGGCATCGCGCGCCCAGCGCACGAAGTGCCTGACCGCCCGCACGGGGCGGTAGCAGTCGAATACCTTCAATGCCAGGCCATCGCCTTGCACGTCCTGCTGGACGCGCGCGAGTGCCTCGGCCACGGGCTTCAGCAACAGGCATTTGGGAGCGTTATAGCCGGTCACCGGCGCGCCGACGAAGTTGTGGCTGCCCGCATAGCGGATGTCGAAGCGCATGTCGGCGGACAGGGTTGCCATGTCCACCAGTCCGGCCTCCGCCGGGGTCGCTGCCGGCGAGACGCGCACCGAAGGCGGCGACGTGGCGCATGCCGGCAGCATGCATGCCATCAACACCGGCAGCAGCCACGCGACCCGCATGTCTATTCGCACGCCTGCGTTCGGGTGAACGCCAGGTCGGCATAGTCGTAGCTGAAGTCGGCGTCGGGATCGACGTGCGACAGCGTGAGCGTCGCTGCGTTGCCGGTCTCCGCCGCGAAATGCAGCCACGGCTCGGCATCCACGCTGTCCTCGTCCCAGTCCACCAGCCAGCGCTCGCCCACCTGCATCACGGTGCCCGTGAGCATCGGTGAGCGCGCGGAAGCGAAGCGCACGCGCCCCTCCGTGGCGCAGATGGACACCTCGCCGAACCAGGGGTCACGGTAACGACCCAGCCTGTCCTGCAGGCCCGCAGGCCGTGCAGGTCTGCGCGCGGAGGTATCCGCGGCGGGATTGGCGGTGCGTTCCGCGCTGCGCTCCGCCTCCAGCAGTGCCGCATAGTGGTCGATGGAGGTGTGCTTGCCCGGCGCGGTGAAGCGATCGGTCAGTACCTGTCCCAGTGCGGTACGCGCCTGTTCGCCTTCGCCATTGATCAGGATGACGATGCCGGTGCGCTGGTCGGGCAGCAGGATCACCGAGGAGTACATGCCCGCCAGCGTGCCGGTATGCGCAACCTTCCAGACCCCATTCACGTCGGACAGGCGCCAGCCGTAGCCATAGGCGGAGACGTGGCTGTTGTCCCATGCCCGCATGCGCGCGCTGACGGGCATCGGCATGTGCGGTGTCCAGACTGCCTTGCGCTGCGCCGGCGACAGCCAGGCCGGTGTGGCGTCGGGCGACAGCCACATCGTCATCCACGTCAGCATGTCATTGAGACTGCAGCGGATGCCCCCGGCCGCCATCGAGGTGATGTCGGGTATCACCTCGCCATCTTCACGGATGACACGGTTGCCCTGCGCTGTCCGCATGTGCGGCTGCGCGACATTGCCGACCTGCCTGCGATTCCACTCGCCCACCTGGCAGCGCTTCAGCCCGAGCGGCTGGAACAGTTCGCGCTTCACCAGGACATCGTAGGGTGCGCCGCCCGCGGCCGCGGCGACTTCGCCGGCGACCACGTACAGCAGGTTGTCGTAGGCATAGTGCGAACGGAAACTGTGCGTGGGCTTCAGGTGCGCCAGCCCGGCGATGATGTCCTTCCGCGTGAAGTGGTTGGGCTCCGGCCACAGCATCAGGTCACCGGCGCCCAGGCCCAGTCCGCTGTTGTGGATCAGCAGGTCGCGCACCTGCATCTGCTGCGTGACCCACGGGTCGTGCATGCGGAAGTCCGGCAGGTACCTGGTGACGGGATCGTCCCAGCGCAGCTTGCCCGCATCGACCAGCCGCGCCAGCACGCCTGCGGTCATGGCCTTGCTGTTCGATGCGATCTTGAACAGCGTGTCGGCATCGATGGGCTGGCCCGTGCCGGCCTCAAGTTCGCCCGCGGTGCGCGAGTACACCACGCGCCCGTCCTGCACGACCCCGACCGCCAGGCCCGGCAACTGGTAGCGCGCCATCGCCTGCTCGAACGCCGCATCCATCGCGGCGCGCGGCGCCAGGTCATCGGCCGACGCCTGGCCAGCGAACAGCAACGCGCCCAGCAGCACGCACGCGCGTTGTGCGACGGAGCGCCTGGAGGTCCTGCTTCCGCTGCGCGGGTGGGGAGGGGTATCGACGTGGGAGGTCATCATTCGGTATCGGTGGTGTCAGCGGGATGGGCGAACAGGCCGGGGGAGGGATGGCCCTGTCGGACCACCCGCCCATGCGCGGCGTTTCGCCGGGTCAGTGGAACCTGTATTCCATCAGCAGGCTGTAGGCACGGCCACGTGGGTCGGCGATGCGGGTTTCCCAGCCGGCGCCGGCCGCGTAGTCGTTCTGGTGTGCGGTGAACGGCGGATCCTCGTCCAGCAGGTTCTTGATGCCGAACGTCAGCTTCATCCTGTCGAAGCCTGCGTAGCTGACGCTGTAGTTGTACGTGGTGTAGCTGGAGACGGACGGGTTCCAGTCTTCCGGCACATAGCTGCCGTTGCGCACGCTGACCGGCAGTTCGTCGTTGTAGCCGTCGCGGTAGATCTGGGTGAGGCTGTGGCCCCAGTCGCCACGCTGCCAGCTGAAGCTCAGCGTGTGCTTCCACTTGATCGGCAGGTTGTAGTAGCGGACGTAGTCGCCCACCAGGTTGTCGGTATACGGCAGCGTCTCCAGGGCCTTGGTCTTGAAGGTGTCGATATAACTGCCGTTGAGGTTGACGCGCCAGTTGCCGCCGGCCAGTTCACCCATCAGGTTGGCATCCAGCTCGATGCCTTCCATCAGGCTGCCGCCCGAGTTGATGTAGCGGCGGTCGATCGCGACCACTTCGCCACTGGCGTCGCGGATCCAGTTGGCGGTGAACACGTCGTAGTACTGGACCAGCACCTCCTGCGGCGCCGAGCGGATGGTGTTCTCGCGCTCGATTTCCCACCAGTCGAGGCTGACGTTGAACCAGTCCACCGGCGCGATCACCACGCCCAGGCTCTTCTGCCTGGATTCCTCCGGCTCCAGGTCTTCCTTGCCGCCGGTCAGGATCACCGGGCGGATCGCCTCGCAGCCCGGCACGGCGGCATTCGCGACGCCGCTGGGACAGGTGGCGGGGTCCGCCAGGTCCAGGCCGGTGTACTGCGTCTCGGTCACGCCGTTGAACAGCTGGTTGAACGAAGGCACCTTGAAACCCGTGCTGTACGCGCCGCGGAACAGCAATGCCTCGATCGGCTGGTAGCTGAAGGACACCTTGGGATTGGTGGTGCTGCCGAAGCCGTCGTATTCGTCGTAGCGACCGGCCAGCGTGACGTCCAGGTTGTCGAGGATGGGCAGGTAGACTTCCGCGAACACGGCTTTGATGTCGCGGCTGACGTCCTGCAGGATGTTGGATTCGTCGAACGGCGCATTGAAGATGGGCCGCTTGTCCACGCGCGAGTCGCCGTCGAACTTGAACTCCTCGCGCCGCAGGTCGAAGCCGGTCGCGGCCAGCACCTCGCCACCCGGCAGCGAGAAACCCAGGCTGCCGGAGAAGGTGGCATCGATCTGGGTCATGATCGATTCGCCGCCGTACAGCATCACGCCGGTGGCCGACGCCGCTTCCAGCGCGGCCATGGCCTCCGGGCTCTGGCTCTGGCCAGGCATCAGGAAGGGATTGATCAGCCCGCTGCCCAGTGCCGTGCGCAGGGCATCGGTGTAATGGAAACCGCCGCGCAGGGTGGAATCGGATTTGCTGGATGCCCGCGACAGGCCCACGTTGTAGTCCCAGGTGCCGAGCGCGCCTTCGAATGCGGTCAGCAACCGGTACGAAGTGGTGTTCGTCTCGATCCGGCGCGGACCGCACGCGATGCAGCGCCAGCGGTAGGCAATGGGCGCGCCATAGTTCAGGTTGCCCGCGCCGAAATAGCCGGCCAGCGCGTTGTAGACCATGTCGTAGGTGCCCTGCGTCACCGCGTTGAGCGGATACCAGGTGCTGGGGCCCAGCGCGGTGGTCGCGGTGGACGTGCTGGAGGAGATCTGGTTGGGTTCGAAGGTCTTTTCGACATCGACCTCGGAGCCCATGAACTCGACGAACACGCGGTGGTTGTCGGCGATCCTGAACGTCGCACGGCCGATGAAGTCCACGCTGTCCTGCGGCTGCTGGATGATCGCCGCGGCCGGGTAATCCCAGGCGCACGCGAACCGTGATGCCGGCACGTTCCACAGGCGATGGTCGTACGGCCCCATCATGTCGCCGCCGTTCTCGCAGCCGGCACCGCCGGGCAGGTCGAGGATGTTGATGCCGGTCTGCCGCAACGGCGTGGCGCTGGGCGGATCGGCCGGGTCGACCAGGCCATTGCGGATCAGGCTGCTCGCACCCACGCCCGTCGTGCCCAGGCTGAAGACCGTGGCGAACGGCGTGCCGCGCGTATCCGGCGACAGCCCGCGGCTGGCCTGGAAGGTGTTGGAGAAATCGCGGTCGGTGCCCCGCAGCACTTCGTTCTTCTTGAACGTCACGGTACCGAAGACATTCCACCGGTCCACATCCAGGTCACCCCAGCCGGCCAGCAGGTTGGCGCGGTAGATGTTGCCGCCGCCGGCTTCGGTGACATCGGCGAAGGCCGAGGCTTCCACGCCGGTGTAGTCGGTCTTGGTGATGAAGTTGATCACGCCACCGATGGCGTCGGTGCCGTAGACGGCCGATGCGCCGTCACGCAGTACCTCGACGCGATCGATGGCCGCGAACGGAATGGAGTTCAGGTCCACCGCGCGCCCTTTCAGGCCGTGCGTGGCGACGCGACGGCCGTTCAGCAGCACCAGCGTGGCATCGGCGCCCTGGCCACGCAGGTTCGCGCCGGACACGCCGTTGTTGCCGCGCTGTTCCTCCGACACGATGCCGCCGTTGCTGGCGAGGTTGTCGGACGAATTGCCGGCGATGTTCATGTGCATCAGCAGCTGTTCTGCCGACGTGATGCCCAGCGCGTCGATCTGCTCCTTCTTGAACACGGTGATCGGCAGCTGCGTCTCGATGTCCGTGCGCTTGATGCGTGAGCCGGTGACCGAGACGGTGTCCAGCGTGCGCGAGACGGATTCGCTTGCCGGCGTCAGCGCGGCGGGTGCATCGGCCTGGGCGGATGCGATGCCCGGCGTGGCCAGGCCCAGCGCGATGGCGGCGGCAAGATGGGCGGCCTGGGGGGAACGACGTCGAACGGGCATGCGGGACCTCCTCGATGAAAGAGCATGGCGACACGCGACAGTCATGATGGGAAACGAACCCTGTATCCCGCGGTTGGTACCAGCCACCGGCTTCACGCTGCCGGCGCACGCTGTCACCGCACCCACCACGCCATCCTCCGGGCGGATGCATGCATCCCCGGCACGACGTGACCTTCTGCATCCACTCCGCCTGTCCCTGCGGAAACCGCACTGGCCTTCACCCGCGCAGCCGCGCATCACCCGTCATGCAACACCCCTGTGATTCGATGTAGCACGGCACTCCAGGGCAGTCAATAAACTATTCCGCACACTCTCATCGACTGACAGGATTATTCTTCACCAAGCATCCTGTTTGACGTCGTCGGCACGGAGGGGCGATGTCGAACTCACATTCGAGGTGCGCGTCAGTGCATGCAGGATGCGCAGATCCTCCGCGTCCAGTTCCTGCGTATCGATGCCGCGAAAGCGGTGATGGAACGCGCGTACGGCCGCCGGCCTGTCCCTGAGCGGATAGCCGATCGCCTGGAGGGCCATCCAGGGATCAAAGCCCGCAGGGGGTTCGCCGGCATCCGCGGCAGGCCAGATGCCGAAGCCGGCATCAGCCAATCGCTTCCAGGGAAACAACGGACCCGGATCCACCTTGCGCGCCGGCGCAAGATCCGAATGGCCGATAATCTGCGATGGCGGAATGTCGAGGCGCTGGGTGAGGTCGCGCAACAGCACGATCAGGCTGTCGATCTGCACCTCGGGAAACGGCGTGTGGCCATCGTTGTCGATCTCGATGCCGATGGACGCCGAGTTGACGTCGGTGATCTTGCCCCAGCTTCCCGCGCCGGCATGCCAAGCGCGCTTGTCGTCCGCGACCAGCTGGTAACGATGACCGTCCTTGCCGATCAGGTAGTGCGAACTCACGCGACCACCGCTGTTGCGACTGCGCAGCGTATCCAGCGATTGCTGCACGGACTCCTGGTCGGTGAAATGCAGGACGATCAGGATGGCGCCACGTTCATTGAAGTTGTCCGAAGGCACCCAGGTGGCCAATGGATTGCGGCTTCCTGTATGGGCACAGGCGGTGAGCAGGACGATGGCCAGCACCACGGCGACGCGCGATACCTCGCGAACGGTACGGCGCCAGGGTGTTGCAGGCGGCAGTGTGGACATGCGACCTCTTTGGAAAACGACGGAGAGAGGGATACCACGAATGAAGGTTGCGGACACGTCGCCGCGCCGGGCACGTGCGGTTTCTGCGGGATGCATTCAAAAGAAAGGCCCGCCACCACGGGCGGGCCGGAGGGAAATCCATGGAGGGGCAAGCGGCGCCCCTTGCCGGCACGGGCAGGCAAGGGGGCGGGTACTCAGAAGTTCCAGCTCACGACCAGTTGCGCATAGCGCGGCGACTGCCAGCGGGTGCCGGTGCCGAAGGTGGTCCTGTAGTCGCCAGGGCCCCTCTCGTATCGCTGCCGCACGTTGATGACTTCCTGGTCGTTGAGCAGGTTGTAGATCGAGAAACGGGCCTTCAGGTCGATGCCTTCCACCGGCAGGGTCCAGGTGACGCTGGTGCCCAGGTTGTAGGTCCATGGCATGCGGCCGAAAGCACCACGCTCGGTGTACTCGTGCACGCGCTGGTTCCAGACACCCGAACAGTTGGACACACAGATCCAGCCGCTGCCGCCGCCGCTGCCCTCGCTGGTGAAACTGCCCACCGCGAAGTTCTCATCCGGCCAGGTCACGCCATGTGCGGTGATCGGCGCGCCGGAGAGGGCGGTGAAGGTGCCGCCGAACGTCCACATTTCGTTGAGCTTGTAGCTGCCGCGCAGCTTGATCTGGTGCTCGTGGTCGTTGAACAGGACGCCGTAACGCTCGTTGATGGCCGGATGATCCCAGTGCTGGACCATGCCGGTGTCGCCGTAGTTGGTGTCGGAATTGACCGGGCCTTCGTGGTTGCCTTCCAGCTTCGACCAGAGGTACGACGCATTGAACGCCCACTTGTCGTCCCACGCACGGTCGATCTGAAGTTCCACCGCCTTGTACGTACGGCGCGGTTCCTTGTAACCGATGATGCGGTTGCTGCCGACCGTGATGTAGCCTTCCTTGGATGTGTCGATGGTGACCCAGCCATCCTGGGCGCAGCCCATCGCGGTGGTGCCCCACAAGGTCAGGTCCTCACCCGGGTTGGCGATCGGGAACAGGGTGCCGTGGCGTACGCCGCACAGTGCGTTGATGCGCACGTCGTCCAGCGCGTTCTCCATCTTGCGGTAGGTGCCGTTGATGCCCCACGACCACGTCTGGCTGAGCATGCCCTGGAAGCCGAGGATGAACTCGTCCTGGTACACCGCATCCAGGTCGCGGTCCACGCTCTGGCGCAGGTCGCCGACGGTGATGTTCATGTCGTCGTCCACCGGACCGATCTGGGCGCCCAGCACCGGCGCCATGTACGACGCGCCGGTCACCGGGTTGGTGGCAGGCGTCCAGCCGCCGAGTGCCCAGTACGTGTACTCGTCGGTGAGGCCACCGGCGAAGGTGTAGTTGATGTTGTTGGTGACGGGCAGGTAGTAGCGGCCGGCATTGCCGAACAGCTTCATCCTGCCATCATCCTTCATGTCCCAGGAAAAGCCCACGCGCGGCGACACCAGGTCGTCCATCTTGATGAAGCTGCCACCGGCGGCGGTCTTGTTCTCGAATGCGTCCACGCGCAGGCCCAGGTTCAGCATCAGGCTGGGCGTGATGTTCCAGGTGTCTTCCACGTACAAGGCGTTCGCGGTGGTTTCGAACGTGCCGCCGTCGGCGCGCCGGCGACCCATGACGATGGCATTGACGCCGGCAGGCACCGTCGCCCCGTTGTCCAGTGGTGAGCCCGGGGCGCGCGAGTACACGGTGTAACGCGTTCCCTCGGGACCCGGATAGAAGGTCGTGCGGTCGGTGGTCATCTCTTCGCTGTCGACGCCGAAGCGCAGCAGGTGGTCACCGAGCGTCCATTCGAAGTCCAGGCGACCGACCTTGCGTTCGTCATTGTGGTCCACGACCGACGAACTGGTGCTCGGATGGCAACTCACCGCGGGGCGCCCCATCGCGTTGTAGGTCGCGTTGTAGCTGGAATCGATGATGACCTGCGAGCACAGTGGATCGGCGGACGAGAAAGTGATCGCCTTGCTCTCGTTGATGCCGTACATGGCCTTGGCGGTGAAGTTCTCACCGAAGTGGCCCGTGTAGGTAAGCGAGCCGCTGTTTCCTCCGCCCTCGACGGTGTTGCCGCCGATGTAGCTGTTGATGACCGCGTCGTTCCAGTTGTACGAATACGCATCAGAGAGCGTTTCCGTTTCGTCGGAGAACGCCAGCAACTCCAGCATGTGGTTGTCGGTGATGTTCCAGTCGAGCTTGGCGCCCCAGAAGCCATCGCCATTCTCGGCCGTGTTCCAGATCGCGCCATTGGTGCTCGTGTAACGGGCGTCAGTCTCGCGTTGCTCATACATGGCGAACAGGAACAACCGGTCCTGTACCAGCGCGCCGGAGGCCCAGACATTGGCCTTCGTGAAACTGGACCGGTCGCGGCTGGCGCGATAGTAGACCGGCGAGGGGACACCCGTGGCGCTGACATCGGTGAATTCATGATCGTCGGCGCTGGACTCCCACGCCGAGGGTTCGAAGGTGAAAGTCACGCCTCCATCGAGCTCGTTGCTGCCACGGCGTGTGACCGCGTTGATGACACCGCCAGTGGCACGCCCGAACTCCACCGAGTATCCACCGGTCTTGACCTGGAACTCCTGGAAGAAGTCGAACGGCGCGGTGGAGAAGCTCTGGCGCCGGTAGAAGTCGGTGACGTTCAGTCCGTTGATGAAGACCGAGTTCTCGGCGACCGACGAGCCGCCGAACGAAATGCCGCCGAACGACGAGTTGCCGCCGACCACGCCCGGCGCGACCAGGGCGACCGAGGTCAGGCTCTGGTCGATCGGCAGGCGTGCGATTTCCTCGCGGTTGATGTTGGTGGCCACTTCGGTGGAGTACACGTCCACGCGGTTGACCACGCGCGAACCCACCACTTCCACCGCGTCCAGATTGACCAGGTTGCCCTCGGCGCCCAGGTTCACCGCCGTGGTGCCGCCCAGCGCCACGTTCACGGTCACGCTCTGGCCTACCGGCTGCCCACCACGCACCACCCGCAGCTCGTAGTCACCGACCGGCAGCTGGGTCAGGCGATAGACGCCATCCGCACCGACCGTCGCCGTACGGCTGGCGCCCGTGGCCTTGTTGACGACCATGATCTGGTCGCCCGCGCTGGCGCGACCCGCCACCGCACCGGTGGCGCTCTGCGCCATGGCCAGCGGCGCCATCGAACCCAGGCACGCACCCAGCGCCATGCACAGCGCCGCTTTCCGTAAAACTCTACCGTTCATCCCCGCTCTCTCCTGCTGAAGGTGTTGGTTGATTCCCGCCCGGTGTTCAGTCGCTGCTCTTCATCGGCAGCATCTTCCAGTCGAAGCTGTAGTCCCATTTGTCGAAGTAGAGGTTGCCCCCGCTCCACTCCGCTTCACCGCGTTGCAGGTCCACCGTTTCGGAACGGACATGCTGCTTGGCGGGCACGAATTCACGCGAATAGTCGTCGTTGAAGGCGATCCGGTACGCATCCAGGCCGCCGAGGTAGAACCACTTCAGCGTCGGATCGTCGGAAGCGAGCTGGCCGGTGGTGACGTCCATCGGCACCCAGCCGTACGGGGCCAGGTACAGCCAACCCCAGTCGTGCATGTTGTCGTAGCCGACGGCCTCATCGGAGTACACCCACCCCGACTGCCAGCGCGCGGGAATGCCGTTCATGCGCAGCAGGGTCATCAGCAGCAGGGTCTGCTGGCCACAGTCGGCATGCCCGGCGTGCAGCGCGTAGTCGCTGATGTTGGACAGGGTGGAATACTCGCGCGCCCCCGCCCAGGGGATGCGGTCCACCGCCGCGAACAGCTTCTGCGCGATGCGATACGGATGCGTCTCCCCGCCCACCACCTGGGCATTGAACCTGCGCAGCGCGTCGGTGTAGACGACATGCGGTGCACGTTCGGCCACGAACGGCGCCAGCTCCGGGGTGATGATGGCCGGCACCACCTTGTCCGGGTCGATGTCGAAATGACGCGCGTAGACGGTCATCTCGTAGGTCACCGAGAACGCGGTGGGCTCACCCGCACGCGCGGGTTTCTCGAGATAGGCGGTGCGCTGCAACGCGGTGTCCGGCGCGAGGCGGGCGCCTGCCGGCTGGCTGGCGACCAGCACGATGTCTTCCTGCTGCCCCGCGATCGCGCGCGGGTACGGGATCCACGCACGCACGGTTTCGCCGGCCGGAACCGCGTCGGCCTCCACCACCAGCGACTGCGTCACCTGCAGGCGCCGCGGTGCGACGCTGGTGGCGTGCTGCGCGCGCGACGCCGCGACGATCTCGCGGTGATGCGGGTGCAGGCTTTCGAACGGGCCCTCCGAGAAGGGTTTGACCGGCGGCGCCCGGCGCGCGGCGGCTTCCGGGCTCAGCCGGAACAGGTTGGACGCCGAACGGTTGAAGTAGCGCTTCTGGCCATCGATGGTCATGCGCTCGATCAGGCCGGCGGCGTCCCAGCGCCGGAATTCGTCATCGCTCAGGTCGGGGACCTGCGTGCGGATGCGTTCGCGCACCTGTGCCTCGTCCAGGCCGAAGTCCAGCCGGATGCGGCGCATGCGTTCCTGTTCGAAGACCAGCGCCTGGCGCACCGCAGGATCCAGCGCGGGCTGGCGCAACGCCTCTGCAATGGCCTGGCGGGCGTCGGCGAAACGGCCCTGGTCGACCTGGGCGATGACGCGGTCCAGCAGCGGGTCGGTCGTCGGGGTGGCGGTCGTCAGGACGGGCATCAGGAGTACCATCGAAAGCATCGTCCGGCCCAGCCAGCGGGGCAGCGCGCGCGGACCAAGGTCCCCACGCTTCGATGCCCACCTGTGCTGGCCCGTGTCGGCTTGCACGTCAAACCACCCCCAGTCGCCCCGTCATGTTGGTGTAACACGGCCGGAATCACTGGTCAATAATTTATTCTTGATTCTTGCATGATAAGAAGTAAATATTCTTGGCGGGACCGGGATCTGTTCTGGCATACGGATGCCAGGGGCACGGAACCCCGCAAGGGGAGGCTGAAATGAGTGAATGCAGTGGACGCCCGCGGGCGCTTCCCGTCCGCCTGACCGCGCTGCTGCTGGCACTGCTGGCCGGGGTCGCCAGCCATGCCTCCGCGCGGACGCCGCCACCGCCGGTGCCGCCGCATGCGGTCATCGGCGTGGAAGACCGCCACCTCCAGCCGGACTACTGGATCGGCCGGCAGCCTGCACCGGACCGCGTCATCCTGGATGACGCCGCCATCGCCGCGCAGAACCAGCGGCTGCGGGCCAGCGACCGTTCGGTGCACGACGTCGCGGCGCTGCCGGCCACGCTGGCCGGCGAGCAGGTGCGTGCGCAGGTGGGCAAGCTGTCGTCTCCGCCGACCCGCACGCTCTACGATGTGAAAGGCACCGCGGTGACAGCGGCGGCGCTGGCCACGATCATCGACAACGCGGCGATCGCTGCCATCCCGGACCAGGTCACCCCGCGCTTCGGGCTGGTCGTCCACCGCGCCGACCTGCGCACCTTCCCGACCCGGCTGCGCGTGTTCAGTACAGCCGGCGACACGGACATCGACCGCTTCCAGGAAAGCGCGCTGTTCCCCGGCACGCCGGTCGCCGTGCTGCATGCCAGCGCCGACGGGCAGTGGCGGTTCGTGATCAGTCCGCTGTATGCGGCGTGGATCGAAGCCAGCGCCATCGCCGAAGGCAACCGCGACACCGTGCTCGCATATGGCAGCAAGTCGCCTTCGCTGGTCGTCACCGGCGCCACCGCGCGCACCGTCTACAACCCGGAAGAGCCGGGCCTGTCGCAAACGCAGCTGGACATGGGCGTGCGCGTGCCGCTGCTGGCCGACTGGCCGGCGGACGCGCCCGTCAACGGCCAGCATCCCTATACCTCGTACGTCATCGAGCTGCCGGTACGACGCGAGGACGGCACCCTCGCCTTGTTGCCCGCGCTGCTGCCGCGCACCGCGGACGTGGCCACCGATTACCTGCCGCTGACGCCGACGCAGCTGCTGCGGCAGAGCTTCAAGTTCCTCGGCGAACGCTACGGCTGGGGCCACAGCTACAACACGCGCGACTGCAGCGGTTTCGTCTCCGAGGTCTATCGCAGTTTCGGCGTCACCCTGCCGCGCAATACCAGCGACCAGGCGGTCAGCCCGGCGCTGAACCGCATCGCCTTCAGTCCGGAGGACACCCGCGAACAGCGCATGGCCGTGCTCCGCACGCTGCAGGTCGGCGACCTGGTGTACATCCCCGGCCACGTGATGATGGTGATCGGCCAGGAGAACGGCACCACCTACATGATCCACGACACCACCGGCATCACCTACCGCGATGCCGGCGGCAAGCTGGTGCGCGCGCGCCTCAATTCGGTGGCGGTGACGCCGCTGGAGCCGCTGATGTTCAACAGCGAGCAGCCCACCATCGACCGCATCACCAGCATCCAGAGAATCCGTCCCTAAGGACTTTATGAAGATCACCGACATCCGCTTCGGCATGCTGCGCGTGCCGCTGAAGACACCGTTCAAGACCGCGTTGCGCACCGTCGACACGGTGGAGGACATCGTGGTGCTCGTGCACACCGATACCGGCCATGTCGGCTACGGCGAGGCCCCGGCCACCGCGGTGATCACCGGCGACACGCACGGCTCCATCATCGAAGCGATCAGCCGGTTCATCCGCCCGCGGCTGGTCGGCCAGGAAATCGCCAACCTCAACCACATCACGCAGCTCATCCAGACCGCGCTGGAGCGTAACACCAGCGCGAAGGCGGCGGTCGAGATCGCCGTCTACGACCTGTTCGGCCAGCTGTACGATGCGCCCCTGTACAAGATGCTGGGCGGCGGCGACCCCGTCATCACCACCGACATCACCATCAGCGTGGACTACATCGACAAGATGGTGGCGGATTCGATCAGCGCGGTGGAGCGCGGTTTCGAGTCGCTGAAGATCAAGGTGGGCAAGGACATCGGGCTGGACATCGAACGGGTGAAGGCGATCTATTCCGCCGTCGAAGGCCGTGCGCTGCTGCGCCTGGATGCCAACCAGGGATGGACCGCCAAGCAGGCCGTGTTCGCCATGCAGCACCTCGAGGAGGCCGGCGTGGTGCTGGAGCTGCTGGAGCAGCCGGTCAAGGCGCGCGACATCGAAGGCCTGAAGTACGTCACCGACCGGGTGCACACGCCGGTGATGGCGGATGAAAGCGTCTTCGGCCCGGCCGAGGTCATCGACTTGATCAGGATGCGCGCGGCCGACATCATCAACATCAAGCTGATGAAGACCGGCGGCATCTCCAACGCCATCCGCATCGCCGACATTGCGTCCGTCTACGGCGTCGACTGCATGATCGGCTGCATGATCGAGACCAGCATCAGCGTGGCGGCGGCCGTGCACGTGGCAGTCGCCAAGGCCAACGTCATCACCAAGGTGGACCTGGACGGCCCTTCGCTGTGCCAGTTCAACCCGGTCGAGGGCGGGGTGGTGTTCAACGAATCGGAGATTTCCATCACCGATGCCCCCGGCCTGGGCATCCGCGAGATCCGCGGGCTGGAACTGATCCCCGGCTGAGGTAAAGTCATCCCGATGCCGCCCCTGGTGAAAATCCGATCCGAACGCGACCAGATGTCGGCCATCGAGCGCCGCATCGCGGATTTCATCCTGGAGAATGCGCACCTGCTGCGCGACTATTCCTCGCAGCAGCTGGCCAACGCACTGGGCATCAGCCAGTCCAGCGTGGTCAAGTTCGCGCAGAAGTTCGGCTTCAAGGGCTACCCGGACCTGAAGTACTCGGTGGGCGCCGCGGTTGCACGCAACGGCGTGGCCGAGGACGCGGCACCGGTGGCCCCGGTGGCGCAGGACGATTTCGCCCAGCTTTCGGAACAGCTCCGCCGCAGCAAGGCCGAAGCGGACGAGGAGACGCGCCTGATCAATCCGCGCGAATCACTGGAAGGCATCGCCGACAGGCTGGACCGGGCCGGCAAGGTCTACGTCTGCGGCCTGGGCGAGGATGCGCTGTATGCGCGTGAGTTCGCGCTCAAACTTTCGCTGCTGGGCATGGTGACGGTGCACCATGCGGACCCGGTACTGATGATGGCCGGCATGTCCGCCGTGCAGGCGGACGATGTGCTGCTCGTGTTCTCCGAGCATGGCACGCTGCCGCAGCTGTCGCAGATCAGCCGGCAGTTCCAGGATTTCCGTGGCCGGGTGGTCTCGGTGACCCGGCATACCGCCAACCCGCTGCGCGCGCACGCCGATGCCACGCTGCTGGTGTCCGCGCACGATGCGCGGCCTCATGTGGAGCAGGTGCTGTATCGCGCCGCGCTGCAGACACTGCTTGATCTGGTGTTCGTGCTGCTCTGCCATCGCAGCACGGGCCGGCGCGAGCAGTTCGACCTCAATCTCGAGCGCATGCAGCACATGATCCATTCCTGAGCTGCACCCGCGGTGCGCAGGCGCGCCGCTGCCATCCACCATCGAGGAACGCCGTGCGCCGACCCATTGAATCCCTCCCGCCGACGATGTCGCAACGCGTGGCACGCGCCGTGGCGTTCCCCCTGGTCTTGTGGGCGGCGTCGACGGCGTTCGCCGCGAACATGTCCGTGCCGATTCCTGACGAGACCACGCAGTTGGTGCTGGTGACGAGCGACGGCTGGGACAGCACCCAGGGGAGGCTGCACACGTTCGAGCGTGTGGACGGTGGTTCGGGCTGGACAGCGGCACAGCCGGCGATCGATGTCAGCCTCGGGCGCACGGGGTCGGCCTGGGGCACCGGCCTGCACCCGGCGCAGGCCGACGGACCGCAGAAGGTGGAGGGCGACGGACGCAGCCCAGCAGGTGCATTCGATATCGCCCAGGCGTTCGGCTATGCGCCCACCACCGAGACCGGTTTGACCTACAAGCCCATGCAGGTCAGCAGCTATTGCATCGACGTGGTTGCCTCGCCGCTGTACAACCAGATCGTCGATGCCCGCGAAGTCGGTGAGGCCGCCGTCGAAGGTTCCACCGAACCGATGCGACTGGACCTGCATGGCAATGGCGATGTGCGCTACCGGGAAGGTTTCGTCATCCGGCACAACCCCGGCAACACGCCCCGAGGCGGCAGCTGCATCTTCGCCCATCTGTGGCGCAAGCCCGGCGAAGCCACTACCGGCTGCACCGCGATGGCGGGGCCGCACATGCAACATCTGTTGGCCTGGCTGCGCCGGGACGCACGCCCCGTCTTCGTCCTGTTGCCCGAAGCCGAGTATCAACGGCTGCGCACATCATGGCGGCTGCCCACGATCGAGGGGAAAGCACGATGAGCGATACGACGATTCCTGATGCCAACGCCGGTGGCGGCCAGATGGTTCGCGCCGTCAGCCGTTGGCAGATCGTCGGGCTTGCGATCAATGACGTGATCGGCAGTGGCATCTACCTGTTGCCGGCCGCGACGGCACTGCTGCTCGGCCCTGCCAGCCTGTGGGCGGTGCTGCTGGCCGGGCTGGCGGTGGCGCTGCTGGTGCTGTGCTACGCGCAGGCCGCGAGCTACTTTGACCAGCCAGGCGGCAGTTACCTGTATGCGCGCGAGGCGTTCGGGCCGTTCGTGGGTTTCGAGATCGGCTGGATGGTCTGGCTGACGCGCATCGCGTCCGCCGCCGCACTCAGCAATGGGCTGGCCGATGCGGTGGCGCGATTCTGGCCTGCGGCGTCCAGTGGCGGCGGACGCCTGGCGATCGTCGTCGGTTCACTGGGCCTGCTGACGCTGATCAATGTCATCGGCATCAAGTCGGCTGCGCGCACGGGCATCGCGCTGGTGATCGGCAAGCTGGTGCCGTTGCTGCTGTTCATCGCCATCGGCGCCTTCTACATCGACCCTGCCGCCCTGGTGGCCGGCGAGCCGCCCCGCGTGGACAAGCTGGGCGAAGCGGCCTTGCTGCTGCTGTTCGCCTATGCCGGTTTCGAGAACATCCCCGCCGCGGCCGGTGAATTCAAGAATCCGCGCCGCGACGTTCCCTTCGCGCTGCTGACCATGATCGCGGTCGTCACCCTGGTCTACGCCGCCGTGCAGCTGGTGGCGCAGGGTACATTGCCCGGCCTCGCGCAATCCGCCACCCCGCTGGCCGATGCGGCTTCGCGTTTCAGCGGCGAAACCCTCGCGCTGATCCTGACCGTCGGCGCGACGATCTCCATCCTGGGCACCAACAGCAACACCATGTTGTTCGGTCCGCGCGTGCTGTATTCGCTGGCGCAGGACGGGTTCGGCCCGCGCGTGCTGGCGCGCATCCACCCGCGCTTCCGCACCCCGGCGTGGGCCATCGTCACCCAGGGCACGCTGGCGCTCTTGCTGGCACTGTCCGGCTCTTTCGTGCAGCTGGCGATGCTGAGCGTGGTCGCACGCCTGTGCGCATACATCGGCACCACCCTGGCCGTCCTCGTGCTGCGCAAGCGCCATGGTCATCGCGAGGATGCGTTGAAGCTGCCCGGCGGCCCGCTCATTCCACTGGGCGCCCTGGTGCTGTCGATAGGACTGCTGGCCAGTGCGACGCTCAACAACCTGATCGCAGGTGCGTGTGCGCTGCTGCTGGGAGCCGTGATCTACCTGATGCGGCGGCGCGACGCTTCCTGAAGACCAGCGCGTTAACCGCTTTGTCATCCAGCTTGATGCGGAAGTCGTCGATCAACGTGGCGGTACTCCGAAGGGCGGTTCGTGATGATGGCCGCAGCGGCACGGGCCGCCGGATGACCGGGAACGCGGTCATCCGTGGGGCGATCAGTCGGTAACGGCGCCGTTCAGTGGTTGCACGAAAGGACGATGCCGATGCGGGTGGCTCGCGCGCAGATAGGCCGTGACCAACCGGCGCAGCGGTTCGGCCACATCGCTCTGCGCCTGCAGGGACGTGATGATCTGGTCCCAGACGCCGTCCTGTGCCCAGCGCGTGAAGCGCACGTAGATGCTGTGCCACGCACCGCAGTCCTTGGGCAGCCTGGCCCAGGGCTGCTGCGTCGTGGCGACCCACATCACCGCTTCGAGAAAGCCGCGCGTGCGCCCGCCATTGATGGCACGCGCGCGTATCAGCGGTGGCAGGTGTTCCACGATCAAGCGCCAACGCGCGTCATCCAGCCGTGTCGTCAAATGCGGGGGCGATTGCACGCCACTGTCTTGCGTCGTGGGAATGTCCACGCGCGATTGCCTGCTGTCTTCCATCATCGAGTGCCCTCGAGTGCAGTTCCCTGGTCAGAGACGCCGTGATGCATGACGTCTTGCGGATTCCGTCCGTTGTTGGGCACATCGCCGCGCGTGACTGAAAGCGGACACGGATCCGCAAGCGCACACGCACGCGTCGATGTCTACTGCGCAAAGTTCCCGGGACCTCCGGTGAATTCATGTACTGGTCAGTTTGGTATTCAGGGCTTGTTGTGATCTGAAACGGATACTTCATCGGCCGGTCGTCGCGCTTGCGGCGTCCGCACCACAAAACAACAAGAGAAGAAGAGGCCCCTGTTCTTATGAAGAAGTCCTTGCTTGCCCTGACCCTGCTGGCCGCCCTGCCGTTCGCCGCTTCCGCGGCCGAGGGCGTTTCCTACAACTACGTGGAAGGCGGTTATGTCGCTTCCAACCTGAGCGACGGGCTGCCCGATGCCGATGGTTGGGGTGTGAAGGGTTCGGTCGCCATCGCGCCGAACTTCAGCATCTTCGGCGACTACACCACGCAGGAAATCGACAACACCAACTTCGATATCGACAACTGGCGCCTGGGCGTGGGTTACAACCACGAGATCAGCCAGCGTGCCGACCTGATCACCCGCGTGGCCTACGAGCGCTACGAGACGCCGGTGGATGACTTCAACGGCTACAGCGCCGAAGTGGGCGTGCGCGGCGCCATCGCGCCGAAGTTCGAAGGCTATGCCACCGTCGGCTACGAAGACGGCAGCGACTTCGACGGCGACTTCTACGGCCGACTGGGCGCGCAGGTGAAGTTCAACCAGAACTGGGGTTTGAGCGGTGACGTGAAGTTCGCCGACAACGACACCCAGTGGTTCGTCGGTCCGCGCTTCACCTGGTAATCGGCAACACGTTCCCCGCGACGCGTCCCCTCTCTCCCCGCGTCGCACCCAAAGCCCGGCTTTGCGCCGGGCTTTTCTTTGGCCGGACGCACATGAAAAAAGCCCGGCACGTGGCCGGGCTCATTTCATCGCATGTTCAATGGGCACTGCCGTGACTAGCGGAACAGCGTCTCGGGATATTCCGGCTTCTGTTCGCGCGCCAGCAGCTGCTGCAGGCCTGCGGCGGGCGTCAGGTCCCCGTGCAGCACCGACCGCACGGCGCTGGAGATCGGCAGGTCGATGCCGTGCCGCTCCGCCTGGCGCATGACTTCATCGGCGGTCTGCACGGATTCGACCACCTGGCCGATTTCGCGGACCGCATCGTTCAAGGTCTGTCCACGCCCGAGCGCCAGGCCCAGGCGGCGATTGCGCGAGAGGTCGCCGGTGCAGGTCAGTACCAGGTCGCCCAGCCCCGCCAGGCCCATCAGCGTTTCCGGCTTGGCGCCGATCACGGCGGACAGGCGCAGCATTTCGTTGAGGCCGCGGGTGATCAGGCCGGCGCGGGCATTCAGGCCCAGCTGCATGCCGTCGGCCACGCCGGTGGCGACCGCCAGCACGTTCTTCATCGCGCCGCCAAGCTCGGCGCCGACCATGTCGTCGCCGGTATAGGCGCGGAATGCAGGACCGTGCATCACGTCGGCGACGGCCTGGGCAAACACCGGATCGGCACCGTGCACGGTCACCGCCGTGGGCAGGCCCAGTGCGACTTCCTTGGCGAACGAGGGACCCGTCACCACCGCCAGCGGCACGTCCGGGCCCAGGATGTCCTCGGCCACTTCATGCAGGAAACGGCCGGAGCCGGTTTCGAAACCCTTGGTGGCCCAGGCCACGCCGGCACGCGCCGGGCGCAACGGAGCGACCAGCTTCAGGGTCTCGGTGAAGGCATGGGAAGGCACCACGACCAGCACCTGATCCGCATCGGCGAGCGACGCGGCCAGGTCGGTGGTGGCGCGCAGGGTTTCCGGCAGTGGAATGCCCGGCAGATAGCGGGTGTTCTCGTGCTGCCGGTCGATGGCGGCGGACACCACGGGATCGCGGCCCCACAGGGTGACCGCGTGCCCGTGACGGGCCATCAGTGCCGCCAGCGCGGTGCCCCAGGAACCGGCACCGAGGACCGCGATCTTCAGTGGATTATCCGGCGTTGACTCGGCCATCCGTCCCCCTGCGTGTTGCGTCGCCGTGTCCGGCGGTTGCACGGCCAATCAGGCGTTGCCGACGGGTTCCGAGTTGGCCAGCTGGCCTTCGGCACCGGCCTGCGCGGCGCGCTGGCGCAGCGATTCCGAGTACAGCGCCTCGAAGTTGATCGGCTGCAGGAAGAACGGCGGGAAGCCGCCGGCCTGGACCAGGTCGCTGACCAGCTGGCGCACGTACGGGAACAGGATGTTCGGGCACTGCGTGCCAAGCAGCACGTCGATCGCCTGCGGCTCCAAGCCCATCAGGCCGAAGATGCCGGCCTGCTGCACTTCCGCCACGTACGCGGTCTTGTCGCCGGCCTTGCAGGTCAGGGTCACGCCCAGGACCACTTCGAACGCGTTCTCGCCCAGGCGCTGCACGCGCTGGTTGAGGTTGAGCTGCAGTTCCGGCTGCACGTTCTCGGCAAAGATGCCGGGTGCGCCGGGGACCTCGAAGGAAACGTCCTTGACGTAGATCTTCTCGACGGTGAAAGCGGGGCCAGCGGCTTCGGCGGCAGGCGCGACCGCGCCGTTGGTGGTTTCGTCGGACATTTCGAACTCCGGAATCTGGGTTGTTTCGGTGAATGGAGGATTATGTCATGGCGGCGCGCGCGGCCCTGTTCAAGGGCGGCGCGGCGGCCTGATGGGATCAGCGGCCCTTGACCAGCGGCAGGTCGGCCTGCTGCCAGGCGGCAATGCCGCCGTCCAGCCAGTAGACCTTCTCGAAGCCGGCCTTCTTCAGGCGCTTGGCGGCGGATGCCGAGGCCTGGCCGTTGCGGCAGACCATCACGACCGGCAACGACTTGGCCTGGGCGACCAGCTTGTTCTCGGGGTCGAAGCTGCTGGGCAGCACGTTGCGGCTGCCGGCGATGTGGCCTTTCTCGAAGTCGTTGCTGGCCGACAGGTCGATGACCAATGCGTTCTCGCTGTTGATGAGATGGGTCAGTTCGGCCGGGCGCAGGGCTTTGTAGCCACGGAACAGACGGGCGATCTCGGTGTAGAGGATGGCGACGGTCAGGCCGGCCAGTGCCACCAGCAGGATCGTGTTGAATTGGTTGCGGCCGGCGAAGGCCAGCAATTCGTCGAAGTTCACAGGCATTGGCAGCGTTGGAGCGGGCGGCGATTGTCGCACAGGACGCCGTTGCGGGCGCCCGGCATGCCGGGCCGACGCCTTATTCGCCGTTCCACAGGTCCGGCAGCCCCACCACCAGCCACCAGCGCTTGGCTTCCGGGTCCCAGCGCCAGCGTTCCAGATAGCGCAATGTCCGCTCCGCCATGGTGTGCTTGTTGATCACGCGCAGTTCGATTTGGCGCTCGACGGTGCCCTCGGGGCCGCTCCGCCGGCTGATGTCGCGATAGCCGGAGATCTGCACCTGCTGGTAGCGCTCGAACTCCAGGTCGGTCATGGGGTGCTCTTGGCGGTAGGCCGGATCGACCGCCTGCCACGCGTTCTCGAAATCGCCCCAGCGGACGGACGCGGCATAGGCGTCCTGCACTTCGGTCAGCTTGCCGCGCTGGCGGAAGCTCTGCGCATCCGCCGACAGCCATGCGGTCATCAGCCCCACCAGGACCAGCATCTTGAGTAGTACGCGCATCGTCGTTCCCCTGTTCGTCCCGGCATCCTACTGTTTCAGCAGGGCGACGTAGCGCCCGCTGAGCGTCGTCGCCAGCCCGCCTTCAGGCAGCTGCACCCGGGCATCGACCTGGATGCGTGCCCGGCCGCGCTGCCGCAGGGTGTCGAGGAACGTATCCCAGGACTGGCCCTCGGCAAACGCGGCCCCGGCCACCAGGTCCGCATAGAGGGGAGCAAGGTAGCGGACCTGGCTGTCGGCGACGAAGACGTCGGCCTTCAACCCGGCCAGGCGCAGGTTCAGCGTGACCAGTCCCCAGCCCGCGACCGTCATCAGCGAGGTCAGGCTGCCGCCGAAAGCGGTGCCCTTGTCGTTGACGTTGGCCGACAGCGGCGCGGACAGCTGCAGGGTACCGTCGCTGTAGCCGTCCACGCCCACCTGCATGGCGGCGACCGGTGGCATGCCGCGGCAATAGTCGCGCAGGTCCTGCAGGGCTTCTTCCAGACTCATCACTCATAATCCGCGCATGGGACATCCAACGCCGCCGGCATGGTACGTCATCTCGTTGCGGCCACAAGGCGGCCACGCAGGCCTGCGCGGTGCGGCGCGAAGACACGGCGCGGCGCTGTTGGCGCTGTCCCCGTGGCGCATCCGCGGCAACGCGGATGCCGGCACGCGCGCCGATCTGCGTGCCGCGCTGTCGGCCGAATGCGTCCTGTTCACCAGTCCTGCCGCCGTAGACGCGGCAGCGCGCCTGCAGCCGCTGGCGGCGTTGCCCGGGCAGACGTGGCTGGCGGTCGGCAGCGGTACTGCCGCGGCGTTGCGGCGCGCCGGCATTGCCGGGGTCGATGCGCCCGCCCGCATGGACAGCGAAGGCCTGCTGGCGTTGCCCGCGCTGCAGGACGTGGCGGGCACACGCATCGGTTTCGTCACCGCGCCCGATGGCCGCAACCTGCTGGCGCCGACGCTGGAGGCGCGGGGAGCGACCGTGCTCCGCGCCGAGGTCTATCGACGCGAAACGCTGCCGTTGCCGTCCCGTGCCCTGCAGCGGCTGCGCGCACTGGATGCACCCGCATGCCTGCTGCTCAGCAGTGGCGGCGCGCTGGACCTTGTCATGTCGCAGCTGCCCACCGACCTGGCCGACCGCCTGCGACAGGCCACCGTCGTGGCCGCCAGCCCCAGACTGGCAGAGGCCGCGCGCCGTGCCGGTTTCGAGCATGTCGTCGAAGCCGCTGGTCCACGCCCGGCGCAGCTGGTGAACGCGGCGTGCACGGCCATCGCCACGCGCATCCGTTAGCATTTGCGCAACCCATCACGGTTCTGCCTGTCGACAAGGATGCTTGCGTGAATCAGGAACACCCTTCCACCCCCCGCTCCGGCCGCCGCCGCGGGCTGGTCATCCTGCTGCTGGCAGTCGCCGTCGCGTCGCTGGTGGGCTGGCGTGGCTGGGTGTGGTGGCAGGCCCGGCACGCGCAGGAGCAGGCCGTGGTCGACGATGCGGAACAACGTGTCGCCGCACTGGAAGCGCGGGTGGAAGCCCTGCGTCGCGACCAGCGTGCACAGACCCAGCGCCTGCAGGATGCCGCTGCCACCAACCGCGTGCTGCGCGATGAAGTGCTCGGCCTGGGCCAGCGCGGCGCGCTGCTGGAAGAGAGCGTCGCCAAGCTGACCGACCCCAACCGCCATGGCGCGCAGGCCCTGCGGCTGGACGAAGTGGAACTGCTGCTGTCGCAGGCCTCGCAACGCCTCGACATCGCCCGCGACCTGGAAGGCGCGCGACGCGCCTACGCACTTGCCGCCGGTGCGCTGGATGGCGTGGACGACCACCGCCTGCTCAACCTCAAGCAGACACTGGCGCAGGAACGCATCGCGCTGGATGCACTGGGAACCGGACCGCAGGCCGCGAAGATCGCGCAACTGGACAAGTTCGCCACCTCGCTGGCAGCCCTCGGACGCGAACGCCCCGTGGCCCCCGCCACCGGCGAACGCACCCGCTGGCAGCGCCTTCTGTCGCCGCTGGTGGACGTAACGCCCTCGCGCGACAGCACGATCATCGCGCCCAGCGAACGCACGGCAGCGGAGGCAGCGCTGCAGATCGAGCTGTCGCTGGCGCGGGCCGCGCTGGAACGCGGCGATGCGGCCGGTTTCCGCGCCGCACTGGGCCGCATCGATGGCTGGATGACGCGGTTGTGGCCGGATTCACCCGCACTGCGCCAAGGTCGGGTGCAGCTGCAGGCCCTTGGGCGGACGGACGCCCTAGCGGAGCCGGCGGTCCTCGGCAGCACCTTGCAGCAGTTGCGCGCGCTGCGCAGTGCGGGCCTGCAGCTTCGCCCACTGCCGGCCCCGTCCGCGCCCGGCCCTGAAAGCACGGAGGTGATGCCATGAAACCCTTCCGCACCGTGGTGATCCTGCTGGTGCTGCTGTTGCTGGGCGTGTTGGCCTCGCAATGGCTGGCCACCACCAACCGCGATCTTGGCGAAGTGTTCGTCCGCTTCGCCGGTTATGACCTGCACACCAACGTGCCGCGCGCGCTGCTGTCGCTGGCCCTGCTGGGCGCGGCCTTCTGGGTGGCGTGGCGGCTGCTGTCCCTGCCGTTCCGTGCTTGGGGCCGGTATCGCCGCAAGCAGGCGCGTGCGCGATTGATCGAAGGCCTGGAAGCCCTGCATGCCGGCCACTGGCAGAAGGCGGGCAAGGTGCTGGAACGTGCAGCCGAAGACGAGGAAGTCGGCACCATCGCGCGGGTGGCGGCCATCCGCGCGGCCGACGCGGCCGGTGACACCGCCACCGCGACACGCCACCTGGATGCCCTGGCGTTGCGCGCACCGGCGTCGCATGCGCTGGTCGTGGCCGAGCGCGCGCTGGCCTCGGGGCAGCCGGCGCAGGCCTTGTCCGTGCTGGACGCCCCCGCCGTGCAGCCGCTTCCGCCACGCGGCCTGGCGCTGCGCGCCGAAGCGCTTGCCGCCACCGCACGCGCGGGCGAGGCCTATGGCCTGCTGGGCGCGCTCAGGCAGCAGCAGGCGCTAACCGCGCCGGCACTGGACGCGCTGGAGATACGTCTCGCCACGCAGTCGTTGCGCGAGGCGGCCGATGCGAACGTGCTGGCCGATCGCTGGGAAACCCTGACCAAGCCCTTGCGCAACCAGCCCCCCGTGGTCGCCGCGTATGCCGAACGCGCCGCGTCGCTGCGCTGGGAAGATGCCGCCGCGCGCAGCATCGAGAATGCGCTTGACGTGCACTGGGACGAGTCGCTGGTGGCGCTCTACGGGCGCCTGCCGATCGGCAAGCTCGATTCCCGTCGCGCCAGCGCGCAGCGCTGGCTGCAGACCCATCCCGCCAGCCCGGCGGTGCTCGTCACCCTGGCCCGCCTGGCCCGGCAGCAGGGGCAGTGGATGCAGGCACAGGAATTCCTGCATCGTGCCCTGGCGCAGGGTGCGGGCGCAGAGGCCTGGGAGGAAATGGGCGATGGCTTCGCCGCTGCGGGCGACGATGCGCTCGCACAGCAGTGCTACGGCAATGCGTTGAAGGCCGCCCGTGGCGAAAGCACCCGTGCGCTGCCCGGCCGCGACCTCAGGCAGAAGATCCACGACGAGGCTGTCGTGGAAGAGCGCGACGAACATGGACTGCCGCGCCTGCGCGGATAAGGCGGCGGTGCGGGAGATCCGCGCGCGGCCGGCAACCGGAAGGGTTTGCCGTCGCGCGTGAACCTCGGGGTCACGGATTCGCGGGCTTCTTCCGCCAGCGTCGCCACAGGATGGCCGCGCCCAGCACCAGCAGCCACAGCGGCCATACCGTCATCAATGCGATGACCAGCTCCAGACAACCCCGCCAGCCCGCCTGCAAGGCCTCGCCCACGCGGCTGAAGAAGCCAGGCCCGTTGTCGCGGAACACGGCGTCCACGTCCACCCGCTCGGCCCGGCGCACCTGCGCATCCTGTCGCAACGACAGCGTGATGGTGCTGAAGGCGACGCGATCCTCGAACTCCTTCTGCGCGATCAGTGCTTCGTCGCGGCTGGCGCGCGCCGTGCCGCGCGACTGGATTGCATCGGTCTTGTCGCCCAGCTTGCCGCCCGCCTGCACGGCGTCGCCCAGTTCCCGCTGTTCGTCCTGCGCGCGCTGGCGCGCCAGCTGCTGCCGCAGCAGGTCGAACTGCGCATCGCGTGCCGAGAAACTGCGCCGGTCCAGGAATTCCATCTGCGCGGCGACGGCACGCAGGAACGCCTGCGTGCGTTCACTGGGCACGCGCACGGTCAGCTCGCCGTGCAGCGTGTACTCGGCAAGCTCCAGCCGCTTGCCCTGCCCCAGCGGACGGCTCAGCACGCGCTGCACCTGCGAGGCGATCTCGTTGTCGACGACGAACCCGCCCTGCGCGGCGACCTCATCCTCGATCGCCAGCGCCGTGCGGTAGACGTCCACCACCTGGAACTGCGCCTGCGCAGTGCGGATGAAGCGACGCTGCGGATCGACCTGGCTCGCCACCTCCGAGGCCATCTGCGAAGGGTCGACGCCGGGCCCCTGCATCGCGGGGGCCTCGACACTCTTCTGGGGTGCAGCCGCGGCGGCATTGTCCGACGCCGCTTCGGCCATGATCGCAACGCCGGCGTCGGCACTCGACTCGGCCGCAGCGGTGGCATCAGCTTCGGCCATCTCGCGCTTGCTGCAGGCAACGATGAGGATCGAGAAGGCCAACAACGGAACGACGCAGTACATCCTGTGCAAGCGCATGAAAACTCCAAGGGCAGGGAGGGCGGTGGCCGGGGGCCGGCCCGACTACCAACGCATGGCGCGGCCCACCGGGGTTGGCCGGCATCATTCCACGCCTGGCTGCAGTGTGGCGAAGGTCTCGGCGTGGCCCGCCGAGACCCGCCTGGACCATGTGACAATCGGATCGCCTGCCCTTCGGTGATCCGCGATGACCCGACTCCTGCATGTCGCTTTGCTCCTCGTCCTGCTGACCGCGCCAGCGGCGAATGCCAGGACGCCGGTCGCCACCGGCACCGGTGGGGGGGCCGCGACGATCAGCGAACAGGCCACGCAATCCGCGATCGCGGTCCTCGACCGCGGCGGCAATGCGGTCGATGCCGCCGTCGCGGCGGCGGCCACGCTGGGCGTCACCGATCCCTTCAGCTGCGGGATCGGTGGGGGCGGCTTCATGGTGGTGTACTTGGCCAAAGAGAAGCGCGTGGTCACCCTCGACCATCGCGAGACGGCACCCGCCGCGGTCACGTCCACGCTCTTCAGCGAAGACGGACACGCGATGGACTTCGATACCGCCGTCGCCAGCGGCCTGTCGGTCGGCGTGCCGGGCACCGTGCGCGGCTGGCACGAGGCGTTGCAGCGCTACGGCACGATGTCGTTCGAACAGGTCCTGGCGCCGGCGATCGCGGTAGCGGAGCAGGGCTTCACGGTGGATGCGAACTTCTCGAGCCTGGTGGCACGGAATGAAGGCAAGTTCCGTCGCTTCCCCGCGACGGCCGCGCTGTACCTGCGGGAAGGCAAGGCAGTTCCTGCAGGTACGACGTTGCGCAATCCCGACCTCGCACAAACGTATCGCCTGCTGGCGCGCGGGGGTGTGGACGCGTTCTACGAAGGCCCGCTGGCACGCGCGATCGTCGAGGCGGTCAATCGTCCACCGACGGCCACCGGCATTTCCGTGCGCGGCGGACGCATGGCGCTGGCGGACCTGGCCGATTACGAAGCCCGCGTGCGCGCGCCTTTGCGCTCCACGTATCGCGGCTACGAGCTGTACGGCATGCCACTGCCGAGCAGCGGCGGCGTGACCGTGTTCGAAGCGCTGAACATCCTTGAAGGCTACGAGCTGAAGTCGCTGCCGCGCGCGCAGGTGGAGCATCTCTATCTGGAGGCGAGCCGCCTCGCCTTCGCCGATCGCGACGCCTACCTGGCCGATCCCGAGTACGTGGACGCGCCCGTCATGGGGCTGCTCGACAAGGACTACGCAGCCCGGCGACGCGCGCTGATCGACCCCGCACGCGCCGCCCAGGGCCCGGTCGCCGCCGGTGATCCCTTTGCCTTCCAGCAGGATGCAAGCTACCCGCTGCGCCCCGCCCCCCGCGCGTTGCAGCCCGAGAGCACGCACACCACGCACCTGACCGTCTCCGACAAGGACGGCAATGTCGTCGCCTACACCTTCACAATCGAGGACTGGGGCGGCAGCGGCATCGTCGTGCCGGGTTACGGTTTCCTGCTCAACAACGAGCTGACCGATTTCGACTTCACCGGACCGCACCCCAATGTGCCCGAGGCCGACAAGCGGCCGCGCAGCAGCATGACGCCGACGCTCGCGCTGAAGGACGGCAAGCCGGCGTTCTCGATCGGCAGCCCGGGCGGGTCCACCATCATCACCACGGTGCTGCAGACGATCGTCAACCACGTGGACCTGGGCATGCGCATGGACCAGGCCGTGGATGCGCCGCGGCTGTCGCAGCGCAACGGCGCCACGACGGACATCGAGCCGGGCTATGCGGACAGTGCACAGGCGGACGCGCTTGCGCAGCGCGGGCAACGCTGGTCGGCTCGTGCGGAGGAAATCGGCGCCGCCAACGCGCTGGTATTCAACCCGGACGGCACGGTGACGGCGGTCAGCGAGGGTCGCCGCCACGGCATCGGCAGCGCGCAGGTGCAGACGCCGTCGCGGTGAAGCGGCGCCTGCTACCGGAAGAAAAAGATGAAGGCACGCATCGCGGCATCCACGCCGCGACGGCTCAACGCTCGATGATCGCCACCACGCCCATGCCGCCGGCGGTGCAGATCGACACCAGTGCACGGCCGCCGCCGCGTTCCTTCAGTTCCTTGGCGACGGTGGCGACGATGCGCGCGCCGGTGGCGGCGAACGGATGGCCCGTTGCCAGCGAGGAGCCATTGGGGTTCATCTTGTCCGGATCGATCCGGCCCAGCGGCGCGTCCAGCCCCAGGCGGTTGCGGCAGTAGTCTTCGCTTTCCCAGGCACGCAGCGTGCACAGCACCTGCGCGGCGAAGGCCTCGTGGATTTCGTAGATGTCGAAGTCCTGCAGGGTCAGGCCGTGGCGCTTGAGCATCTCCGGCACCGCGATGGTCGGCGCCATCAGCAGGCCTTCGCCATGCACGAAGTCCACCGCCGACACCTGCGCATCGCGCAGGTAAGCCAGCGGTTCATGGCCATGCGCCTGCGCCCACGCGTCCGAGGCGAGCAGCACCGCGGCGGCGCCATCGGTCAGCGGCGTGGAGTTGGCAGCCGTCAGCGTGCCGCGGCCGGAGGTCTTGTCGAACGCCGGCTTCAGCGTGGCCAGCTTTTCCAGCGACGTGTCGGGGCGCAGGATGTTGTCGCGTTCCAGGCCACGGAACGGCGCGATCAGGTCATTGAAGAAACCGCGCTCGTAGGCAGCGGCCAGTTTCTTGTGCGAGGCCACGGCCAGTTCGTCCTGCGAATCGCGGGAGATGTTCCACTGCTTGGCCATGTCCTCGCAATGATCGCCCATGCTCTTGCCAGTGCGCGGTTCGGCCACGCCGGGGAATTCGGGCTTGAGCTCGCCGAACTTGAAGCCGCTGACCAGCGCCTTCAGCTTGTCCTGCGTGGTCTTGGCGCGATTGGCCGCCAGCAGGCGCGCGCGCAGTTTCTTGCCATAGACGATCGGCACCTCCGACGTCGTGTCGGAACCGCCGCCGATGCCCGAATCGATCTGGCCCAGCGCGATCTTGTTGGCGATGGTGATGATGGAATCCAGGCTGGTGCCGCAGGCGCGCTGCAGGGTGATGCCCGGCGTGAGCGGCGACAGCCCCGACGACAGGGCGGCTTCGCGGCCCAGGTTCCAGTCGGACGAATGCTTGATCACCGCACCCATGGCCACTTCACCCAGCTGCTGCCCATGCAGGCCGAAGCGTTCGACCAGCGCCCCCAGCGTGCGCACCGACATGCCCAGGTTGCCGACATCCGCGTAGGCCGTGTTCTGCCGACAAAACGGAATGCGGACGCCGCCGAGGATGGCGACGGGGCGGGCTGCTGGCATGAGGGAACCTCTCTGGGGGTGGGACGGATGAGTCGCCGCCGCGGCGGCAGGCATAATGCCAGTGTAATGCCACCCTCCACGACCGCCAAACGCTGACATGACTCGATCCACAACAGACACCACGGTGATGGGCGTGATGGCGCTGGAACTGTCGGCAGGCCGCCCGCCGCAGCACGCGGCGCTGCGCCCTTCACAGGCCAGCGAACTGGCCGAACGGCTGGGCCGCGACTTGGCCAGGCTGGTGCCGCAGGTGCGCGACCTGGACCTGGTATTCGTCGCGGCGCATTTCGATCCGGCCGAGGCCCTGCGCCCCGGCTGGCCGCTGCACCAGCGCCTGCGCGAGTTGCAGCTGCGTGCGCCGGGCCGCAATGAGGGCGCGCGCGTGATCGCCTTCGGGGCGGATGAGGCGGGTGACGTGCCGCTGCCGTTCCAGGCCGACGCGACGCTGGGCGGCGGCCAGCTGCGCGTGCTGCCGTTCCTGCTGAGCGGTGAGGATGCCCATACGGTTGGCGAGGTTGCCGAACGGTTGGAGGCCGTGCTGCTGGAAACCGGCATGGCCGCGCCCGACACCGCCCTGCTGGCGCAGCAGGCGTTCGGTGCGGACATCGAACACGCGCGCTACCTGACCCTGCACGACCTGGCCGCGATGACCGCGCTGCAATACGAACACGGCGGCCTCGGCGCGCTGTGGCCGCTCATCGAGACCGCGCTGCTGGCCCCGGCATCGGAGCAATGGCTGGATGCGCCGCCGGAGCCGCTGGTGCGCTACGCCGACGGTGAAGCGCATATCGCCCTGTTCGAGCCCGCCGCCTGGCGTGCGCGCTACGCCCCGCAGGACGCGACCGACGAACGGCTCGAACGCGCCTACGGCCACTTCCAGGCACGGCAGCAGCAGATCGCCGCCGTGCTGGAAGTGCACGGCATCCCGGTGACGTTCGCGCATTGCCCGGGCAAGGCCGATGCGAGGCAAACCCTGCAGTCGTAGCGCGCGCTGCGCGCACGATCACGAGGTACTGGACATCGTGCGGTCGTGCGCATGGCGCACGCTACGCCGCCGGCCGCGGTGTTACTGAGTGACCTTGATGATGCCGCACGCCACGCGGGCACCGGCGTTGCCGGCGGGCTGGCTGCTGTAGTCATCCGGTGCGGCGTGGACGATCAGCGCGCGCGTGGCGACATCGTTCACGGCGCCGCCGCCCAGCGTGACGCCTTCCAGATGCACGTTCACCGTCGCCACGCCTTCGGCGTTGGCCACCAGGTTGTTCATGTCGCCCGCGTGGTGCGCGCCGCTGCCGGTCTTGCCATGCACGGCATTGAACGGGTTGAAGTGCGGGCCGGCGCTGCTGGCATCGACGGCGCTGCAGTCGCCCTTCTCGTGCACATGGAAGGCATGCGTGCTGTTGGCCGGCAGCCCACCGACCTCGCCGGTCAGGTGCAGGCCCTTGCCCATCGGCGTCACCGTGACCTTGCCGCTGACCAGGCTGCCCGAGGCCGACGCCAGGACGGCGACCGCCTGCTTGGCGGTGCTGACGGTGGGAACGGCAGGCGCCGGCGGTTGTTTGGGCGACGTGCCGCAGGCGGCCAGGAAGACGGCGGAGGAAGCAGCCAGCATGGCGATACGCATGGGGGAAACTCCGGTACGTGAAGAGGGCCTGCCACCGTAACGGCGACGACCTTCACGTTCAATGAAGCCGCGGGCTTCCCGTGTTTCCTTGCACGTACGCCAGGGCGCTACACGCCGCGCTTGCGACCGGGGCCCAGCTTGCGCGTCACGGTGTTGCGGCCGACGCCGAGCTTTACCGCGGCTTCCGCGCGGCGGCCATGGGTGATTTCCAGCGCGACCTCCAGCAGCGTGCGGTCGAGGCGTTCGCGGGCTTCGGCGTGCAGCGATGCGGCGCCGTCGGCCAGCCGCTTGCGTGCCCACTCGGCCAAGGCGGTGTCCCAGTCGTCCGTGCGCTTGCCTGTCGCCGGCCCGTTCTGCAGGGCGTCCTGCAGGTCGGCGACCGTGATCAGGTCGGCCGGTGCCAGCGCCGCGAGGCGCCAGCACACGTTTTCCAGTTCGCGCACGTTGCCGGGCCAGTCGTGGGCCTGCAACGCTTCGAGGGCGGCGGCGCTGAAGCGCTTGCCGGCGATATCCAGCTTGCGGGTGGCCACGGCGAGGAAATTCTCGGCCAGCTGCGGCACGTCGGCACGCCGTTCACGCAGTGGTGGCAGCTGCAGGCGGACCACGTTGAGGCGGTGCAGCAGGTCGGCGCGGAAGCGGCCTTCCGCCACCAGCGCCTCGAGATCCTGGTGGGTGGCGGCGATCACGCGGACATCCACGCGGATCAGTTCGCGCCCGCCGACGCGGAAGAACTCGCCTTCGGCCAGCACGCGCAGCAGGCGCGTCTGCAGCGGCAGCGGCATGTCGCCGATCTCGTCGAGGAACAGCGTGCCGCCATCGGCCTGCTCGAAGCGGCCGATGTGGCGCTTCTGCGCTCCGGTGAAGGCGCCGGCTTCATGGCCGAACAACTCGCTTTCCAGCAGTTCGGACGGAATCGCCGCGGTGTTCAATGCCACGAAAGGTTTTCGCGCGCGCGGCGACTCGTGGTGCAGGGCATGCGCGACCAGTTCCTTGCCGGTGCCGGTCTCGCCATTGATCAGCACCGACAACGGCGCCTGCGCCAGTCGCCCGATCGCACGGAACAGCGCGCGCATCGCCGGCGTGTCACCGATCAGCTGCGGGGTTTCGGGCGGCGACGCGACGTCGACGTCGGCGATGGCGCCTTCCGGCGCCTCTTCCGCACCGGGCAACGTGCGGGCGGCCAGCGCGACCGCGTCGTCCAGATCGAATGGCTTGGACAGGAACTCGTGCGCGCCGCCGCGGAATGCACCGGCGGTGCTGGCCACGTCGGTATAGGCCGACATCACGATGACCGGCAACTGCGGGTGCGTGGCCTTCAGCTTGTCCAACAGCACCAGGCCGTCATCGCCGGGCATGCGTACATCGGTGAACAGCAGGTCCGGTGCGCCACGCGCGCCCAGCGCCTGCAACGCCGATGCCGCGCTGTCGAAGCCGTCCACGGCATAGCCGGCATCGCGCAGGGCGGTGGCCAGCACGAAGCGCACGGAGCGGTCGTCATCGACCACCCAGATGCGCTGGGCATCATGGCCCGCCGCGCTTTCATTCCGTTCAGTGCTGGGCATGACGCTCCTCGTCGTGGTCGTGCAGCGATTGCGGCAGCATCAGGGTGAAGACCGTGTGGCCGGGGCGCGAGCGGTAGGTCAGCGTGCCGCGGTGCTCGCGCGCGACCTGCTGCGCCAGCGCCAGGCCCAGGCCGCTGCCGTCGGCGCGTCCGCTGACCAGCGGCAGGAACAGGTGCTCGGCCAGTTCTTCCGGCACGCCGCGTCCGTCATCGATGATCTCCACCCGCAATGCCATCGCATGCAGGTGATCGTGGATGCGCGACCCGTGTTCGACACGGGTGCGCAGGATGATGCTGGCCGCGCCGGCCTGGATGGCGTTGCGCACCAGGTTCCAGACCGCCTGGGTCAGGCGGTCCGCGTCGCCGTCGAGCTCCGGCAGGCTGGGGTCGTAGTCGCGCTGCAGGCGCACCGACCAGCCGCCCTCGTTCTCGGCCAGGCGCAGCACGCGCTCCAGCACGGCATGGATGTTGAGCGGTGCGTGCGGCCGTTGCGGGGAAGGCGAAAGCAGTTGTTCCAGCAGGTTGTTGAGGCGGCCGATCTCGGATTCGATCAGGTCGATCAGCTCGCGTTCGTCGTCGTTGTCGTTGCGGTGGGCGGCGCGGCGCGCCAGCAGCTGGGCGGCGCCCTTCAGCCCCGCCAGCGGGTTGCGCAGTTCATGGGCGAGTCCCTTCAGTGCCGCGCTCAGGGCGTTGGGCAGGGCCTGGGTGGGGTCCAGCGCGGGGAACTCGTCCACCGGATGGGCCTCCAGCAGCCAACCGCCGGCGTCCAGCCGCGACAGCCAGCCCTCGGCGAAGCACGGCGACTCGCCAGGCATGCCCAGCGCCATGCGATGCAGGCGCAGGACGTCGCGGTCGGTGTTTTCAAGGAAGCGCGCCATGGCGTCGCTCTCGATCTCCAGGGCCGCCAGCGGTTGTCCCAGCAGGCGGCGGGTACTGACGCCCAGCCAGCGGGCGAAGGCAGGATTGACGCCACGGATCAGGCCGTGGGCGTCGGCCCAGGCCACCGGCGTGCTCAGCGCGTCGGTGGTGGGTTCGAAAGGCATCGGGAAGAAGTCCGGGGACGGCATTGCACCAGTTTAGTGCAAAGCCGTCCCCGGGCCAGCGGTCAGGCCTCGTAGGCCGATTCGCCGTGGGAGGTGATGTCCAGGCCTTCGCGCTCGGCGTCTTCGGAGACGCGCAGGCCGACGGTGTACTTCACGATCAGGAACGAGACCAGGGCCACCACGCTGGACAGCACCAGCGTGATCAGCACGCCCTGCGCCTGGATCCACACCTGCGAGCCGATGGAGTACTCGGCCACGGCGGTCTCGGTGACGTAGTCCCAGATGCCCGCGCCGCCCAGCGACGGTGCCGCGAACACGCCGGTCAGCAGCGCACCGGTGATGCCGCCCACGCCGTGCACGCCGAACACGTCCAGGCTGTCGTCCGCGCCCAGCAGCTTCTTCAGCCCGCTGACGCCCCACAGGCACAGCACGCCGGCGATGGCACCGATGGTCAGCGCGCCGTTCAGGCCCACCAGGCCCGCGGCCGGGGTGATGGCGACCAGACCGGCCACCGCGCCCGATGCCGCACCCAGCAGCGACGGCTTGCCCTTGGTGATCCACTCCACCAGCAGCCACGCCACCACCGCCGCGGCCGTGGCCAGGAAGGTGTTGACGAAGGCGATCGCGGCCACGCCGCCGGCTTCCAGCGCCGAACCGGCGTTGAAGCCGAACCAGCCCACCCACAGGATGGACGCGCCGACCATGGTCAGGGTCAGGTTATGCGGCTTGATGGCCTCACGCCCGTAGCCGGTGCGCTTGCCGATGACGTACGCACCCACCAGGCCGGCGATCGCGGCGTTGATGTGCACGACGGTGCCGCCGGCGAAGTCCAGCGCGCCCTTGGCCCACAGGTAGCCCGACTTGGCCAGCACTTCCGGCACCACGTCGGTGCTGGTGAACGCATCCGGCCCCGGGAAGAACCACACCATGTGCGCCATCGGCAGGTAGGCGAAGGTGAACCACAGCACGGTGAACAGCATCACGCCGGCGAACTTCACGCGTTCGGCGAACGCACCGACGATCAGCGCGCAGGTGATGCAGGCGAACGCGCCCTGGAACACGAAGAAAGCGAGTTCCGGGATGTACACGCCCTTGGTGAACGTGGCGCCGATCGATGCGGCGTCCAGGCCCTTGGCGAACAGGCGGTCGAAGCCACCGATGAACGCATTGCCTTCGGTGAACGCCAGGCTGTAGCCGTAGACGGCCCACAGCACCGCGACCAGCGAGAACACCGCCAGGTTCTGGATCAGGATCGACAGCACGTTCTTCGAACGCACCAGGCCGCCGTAGAACAGCGCCAGGCCCGGCAGCGTCATGAAGATCACCAGCACGGCCGACACCAGCACCCACACGGTGTCGGGTTTGCTGATGGACGGGGCGGGCGCGGCTTCTTCGGCGGGAGCCGCTTCAGCCTCGGCAGGCGCGGCGGCGGCTTCCACCGGCGCAGCGGCCACGTCCGTCGCGGGGACGGCGGCCGGATCGACGGCCGGGGGCGCATCCGTCACGGGCGCCTCGGTCGCGGCGGGGACCGCCGCATCCTGCGCGGCGAACGCACTGGCGGCCATACCGGTCGCCATCAGGCCGCACAGCGCGGCCAGGCACAACATCTGGGCACGGGTCTTCCACCCGGAGAACAGTCGAGTCTTCATGTGGGGCTCCGAGTGTTAGAGCGCGTCCGCGCCGACTTCGCCGGTACGGATGCGGATGACCTGGTCGATGGTGGTGACGAAGATCTTGCCGTCGCCGATCTTGCCGGTGCCGGCCGCCTGCTGGATGGCCTCGATGACGGCATCCAGTCGTTCGTCGGTGACGACCGTTTCGATCTTGATCTTGGGCAGGAAATCGACGACGTACTCGGCGCCGCGGTACAGCTCGGTGTGGCCCTTCTGCCGTCCGAAGCCTTTGACTTCGGTGACGGTGATGCCGGACACGCCCGCCTGCGACAAGGACTCTCGTACCTCGTCGAGCTTGAACGGCCGGATGATGGCGGTGATCAGTTTCATGCGCATACCCCGATGGTGGATGGAACCGGCCGGCCATGCGCCGGCCGGCGGTTTCAGGTCACCCGTGCGCGCAGCCCCCTGGCGGCGGACACGTTGTCGGTGCGAAGCGATGCATGAACCGCAGCCGTGTCCGTCGCGATGGCTTGCGACGGAAACGGATGACGTGGGAGGGAGGTGCGGTTCATGGATCTCTCCTGAGGTTTCCCCGGTTGGAACGTTGGTGCGATCTCCAGAAGCGATGACAGGTATTGCCCCGGTTCCCCAACCGGGTGAACACGCCGCCTGACGACGGGCGCCCGACGGCGTGTTCAATGAGGTGCGGCGATGGCGACGGGTGGGAGGGGTAGGCCGTCGCCATCGCCGCGAGAACTCAGTTGGCGTAATACAGCTGGTATTCCAGCGGGTGCGTCGCCGCGCGGAACTTGGTCACTTCCTGCATCTTCAGCGCGATGTACGCATCGATGAAGTCGTCGGACATCACGCCGCCGGCCTTCAGGAAGTCGCGGTCCTTGTCCAGCGCTTCCAGCGCCTGGTCCAGGCTGGAGCAGACCTGCGGGATGTTCTTCTCTTCTTCCGGCGGCAGGTCGTACAGGTCCTTGTCGCTCGGCGCGCCCGGGTCGATCTGGTTCTTGATGCCGTCCAGGCCGGCCATCATCAGCGCGGTGAAGGTCAGGTAGCCGGACTGCAGCGGATCGGGGAAACGGATCTCGATGCGGCGGGCCTTCGGGTTGGCGACCCACGGAATGCGGCACGAGGCCGAACGGTTGCGCGCCGAGTAGGCCAGCATCACCGGCGCTTCGAAGCCCGGCACCAGGCGCTTGTAGCTGTTGGTGCCCGAGTTGGCGAAGGCGTTGATCGCCTTGGCGTGCTTGAAGATGCCGCCGATGTACCACAGCGCCAGCTGCGACAGGCCGCCGTAGCCGTCACCGGTGAACAGGTTGGTGCCGCCCTTGGCGAGGGACTGGTGCACGTGCATGCCGCTGCCGTTGTCGCCGACGATGGGCTTGGGCATGAAGGTGGCGGTCTTGCCGTTGCGGTGGGCGACGTTGCGGACCACGTACTTCATGCGCTGCAGTTCGTCGGCCTTCTGCACCAGCGTGTTGAACTTGGCGCCGATCTCGCACTGGCCGGCGGTGGCGACTTCGTGGTGGTGCACTTCGACCTCGATGCCGACCTGTTCCAGCGTCTTGCACATCTCGGCGCGCAGGTCGTGCAGCGAATCGGTCGGCGGCACCGGGAAGTAGCCGCCCTTGATGCCCGGACGGTAGCCGCTGTTGGCGCCGTCGTAGCTCTTGCCGCTGTTCCAGGCGCCTTCCTCGGAATTGATCTTGAAGAACGCATGGCCCATGTCGTTGGCGAACTGCACCGAATCGAAGATGAAGAATTCGGGTTCCGGGCCGAAGAAGGCGACGTCGGCGATGCCGCTGGCCTTCAGGTGCGCTTCGGCGCGCTTGGCGATGCCGCGCGGATCGCGCGAGTAGCCCTGCATGGTGGCCGGATCCAGGATGTCGCAGATCAGCACCAGGGTCGGATCGGCGTAGAACGGGTCCAGGTAGGCGCTGCTCGGGTCGGGCAGCAGGACCATGTCGGACTCGTTGATGCCCTTCCAGCCCGAGATGGACGAGCCGTCGAACATCTTGCCGTCCTCGAACAGGGACGCGTCCACGATGCTGACCGGGAAGGTGACGTGCTGTTCAACACCGCGCATGTCGACGAAGCGCAGGTCGACGAACTCGACCTTGTTGTCCTTGATCAGCTTTTCAACATTCTCCACAGACATCTCGGGACCTCGGGTTGGATAAGGATGTAGCCCGATAGAGCAATCCCCGTGCCAACCTCGCTGATTCCCCAAGCCATTGATTTTATTGGGCTGCCTTGACGCGTCCTTCACGTGTAATCCCTACTTTGGTGCATATATCTCCTTGCCCTCACCATAACGGTGCGCGAGGCTTTCCACTATCCTTGGCCGCTTCCCGGCGTCCCGCACCCCTCCATGACCGACCTGCTCGCCGCGCTGCTGCTCGGCATCCTCGAAGGCCTGACCGAATTCCTGCCCATTTCCAGCACGGGGCACCTGCTGATCGCCCAGCACTGGCTGGGCGAGCAATCGGACTTCTTCAACATCGTCATCCAGGCCGGTGCGATCCTGGCCACGACGCTGGTGTTCCGCCGCCGCATCTGGGAACTGGCGACAGGCTGCTGGCGTGATGCGGAAACCCGCGACTACGCCCTGAAGCTGGCCACCGCCTTTCTGGTCACCGCGCTGGTCGGCCTGCCCGTGCGCCTGGCCGGCTGGGAACTGCCGGAAACCGTCACCCCGGTCGCCTGGGCATTGATCCTCGGCGGCGTGTGGATGCTGGTGGCCGAACATTTCGCCGAAAAGCGCGGCGACGTGGCGACGATCACCTGGAAAGTAGCGGTGCTGGTCGGGCTGGCGCAGGTGGTGGCCGGTGTGTTCCCGGGTACGTCGCGCTCGGCGGCGGCGATCTTCATGGCGATGCTGGCCGGCACCAGCCGGCGCTCGTCGGCGGCGGAGTTCGTGTTCCTGCTGGGCATCCCCACCATGTTCGCGGCCAGCGGCTACGCGTTCCTGGAACTGGTCAAGGAGGACGCCCTCGGCAGCGAGAACTGGGCCGCCGTCGCCCTGGCCTTCGCGGCCGCCACGGCCACCGGCTTCGTCGTGGTGAAGTGGCTGCTGGGTTTCATCAAGGCGCACCGCTTCACCGGCTTCGCCATCTACCGCATCGTGCTGGGCGGGCTGCTGCTGTTGCTGATGCCGGTCGGCAGCTGAGGTTCGGCCGTGGGAGCGACGTAAGTCGCGAACGGGTCCATTGAAGGCAAGCCCGTCGCGCGGCGGCACGGCAGACATTGCGCTGCCAGCCTTCACCCCGTTCTAAGCGCTCATGCGTTTGCATGCACCCCTGTCCGAGGAAACCGCCATGAAACGACTGCTGCTGTTGGCCCTGCCCCTGCTGCTGGCCGGCTGCCCGAAGCCCGCCGACGAGACCGCCACGCCCGTCCCGGCCGACGCACCGCCCGCCACGTCGTCGACGCCTGCGCCGCCCGCGACTCCCATCGACACGGCGGCGCTGCTGCCGCAATACCACTGGCGCCTCATGCAGGCGACGGACGCCAACGGCCAGCGCATCGAAGCCCTGTTCGCACGCGCGGACAAACCACTGCAACTGGATTTCCGCGGCGGACGGCTGTCGGTCGGCAACACCTGCAACCGCATGGGCGGCAGCTACACGCTGGTGGGCGACACCCTGACGGTTGGCCGGATGGTTTCGACGATGATGGCCTGCACGGACAGCAAGCTGATGGCGCTGGACCAGGAAGCCGGCAAGCGCCTGGAGGGTCCGCTGACGCTGGCTGCTACGCAGGATGGCGTCACCCAGCTGACCTTGACCACGGCGCAGGGCGACAAGCTGATGTTCGGAGGCGACCCCACGGCGCAAACCCGCTATGGCGGACCCGGCGAGCGCGTGTTCCTGGAAGTCGCCGCGGACACCCAGCCGTGCAGCCACCCGCTGATCCCCGACAAGCAGTGCCTGCAGGTGCGCGAGATCCAGTACGACGAAAAGGGCATCAATACCGGCACGCCCGGCGAGTTCCAGCATTTCCACGACAGCATCGAGGGCTACACGCACGAGCCCGGCGTCCGCAACGTGCTGCGCGTGGACCGCTACACCGTGAAGAACCCGCCCGCCGACGGCTCATCCCGCGCGTACGTGCTGGACATGGTGGTGGAGTCGGAAAGCGCGAAGCGCTGAGCACGCGACCCATTGCGGTCGCGATGCATGTCGCGACCGCATGGCTCGGGCGGGCTACGCCGGTGCTCAGGCCTTCGCGTTCAAGGAATACGTCCCGTGCAGCGTCGCTTCCGTCAGCACGTGCGACTGCATGACGCGCAGCACGTCGGCGGCGGTGAAGCGCGCCGGCAGGTCCAGCGTGGCCACGTCCAGCGCGAACAGGCGGAAGAAGTAGCGATGCGTGCGCAGGTCGTTGAACGGCGGATACGGACCGTCGTAACCGAAGTAGTCGCCGCCCATCTGCGCATCGCCGGCAAACCAGCCGGTGTAGCCGTTCAGGCCCTGCCGCGCGCCTTTCGGGCCGGCAGGTTGCTGCTTCCCTTTCGCGGTGACGCCATCACTGCAGCTGCCCGCGGCAATCACGCGCACGTCGGGTGCGATGTCGACCATCGCCCAGTGGACGAAATCGCCGCGCACCTGGTCCACCGGGATCTGCAGGTCGTCGCGACCGACGGTTTCCGGCACGGTCGGCGCATCCGGATCGATGCACAACAGCGCGAATGACTTCGTCCCGGCCGGCACATCGTCCCAGGCCAGGTGCGGATTGCGGTTGGGTGCGAACCCGTCCGGCTGGCCCATCGCGAATTCGGCCGGGATGGGCTGGGTGTTGCTGAAACTGTCGCTCCACAGACGCATGGCGTGCTCCCTCTGTCGTTCTTCCGCGGCGTGCGGGAATCAGGCTTCCGGATAACCCAGGCGCACCGCCACCGGCGTGAGCGCAGCGAACGGACCGGACAGTGCGGCGGCGTAGTGGCGCCAGTGGCCTTCCGGGAAACGGCGCGCGCCCGATGACGGCGGCACCGGCAGTTGTGCGCCCAGCGCTTCACCCAGCGCCGCGGACACGCCACCGGCGTCGTCCTTGATCGCGTCCATGCGGATCAGCCGGTGTTCGTACAGGTCCTGCTCGTGCAGGTCGGCGATCTGGCCGAACAGCGTGGCCATCCACTGCGCGCCCTCCTGCAGGTCGTCCAGCGCCAACGGCGCCGGCGAACCGAAGGCCATCCAGTCGAGGAAGGCATCGCGCGGATCGCGTACGGCGATGAGCAGCAGGCCCTGCGGCAGGTGCGGGCGCAGCGCGTGCAGCAGCGCGTTGTCCCACCACAGCAGCCAGTCCACCACCTTGCCGTCGTGGATGCCGCGGGCGGGCAGCGTGGCCTGCCATTCGGTGATCAGCGCCTGGCCCGACAGCGCGCCGGATGCCAGTGCGGCCGGCGTGGTGTAGTTCTGGAAACCGTCCTTCGGCGGTTGCGGCAGGAAGCGGTCGCCGCGGAACTCGTCGGTGATGTAACCGATCACGCCCGCCACCGATTCCACCACCGTCCCCGGCGCGCCCCACAACAGCATGGGGCGTGCCGCCGGGCCGTCGGGCTGCTGCGCGCGCGCAGGCCATTCCGCGGGCGGAGCGGTGGGCGTCCACAGCGGCAGGCGCGACGGCGCCAGCTCGTGCGCCAGGGCGGACCAGGTGGCCACCGCATCGGCGTGGCGGCCGGCACGGTCCTGCACGAACCCCAGCCAGCCGCGCAGGCTCTGCTGCTGCGCCACGTCCTGCACGCCCGCGATGATGCCGGTGACGCGCGCGATGGCGGCGTCGGGGTCGCGGGCCAGCAGGGCTTCGACCACGCGCTGCTCGCCGCTGGTGCGGCCCGGATCGAGTTCGACGATGCGCAGCGCGACGGCTTCGGCGCCGTCAGCCTCGCCGGCGGCGTCCAGCACGGTCATGTGCGCTTCCAGCGCCGGCAGGTGGGTCGGCATGGCCGCGACCCAGCGTTCGACCACGGCGCGCGCCTCGGCGCTGCCGACCGCTTCGAACACCAGGCGAGACAGCCACAGCTCATGCGAATCGGGCGTGGTGGCCAACGCGGCATCCAGGCTGGCACGCGCATCGTCCTGCGCGCCGAGGCGACGCCAGGCCTCGATGATCGCCAGCAGCGTGGCGCGTTCGCGCGGCTGTGCGGCCAGCGCCACGCGCAGTGCCTTCAGCGCTTCATCGTTCTGGCCGGCGGCCAGCCGCAGCTGGCCGATGTGGCGATGCAGGGCCGGGTTGTCGGTACCGGTCTGGGCAACCATCACCTGCAGCTCATCGGCGGCGTCGGCGGGACGCCCCTGACGGCGGACCAGGTCGGCGATCAGGCTGCGCAGACTGTGCGTGCCCGGGGTCTTGTCGACGATGCCGCGGAAGGCCTGCTCGGCGAAGGCCCAGTGCCCCAGCGCCATGTGGATGAAGCCCAGCGCGTAACGCAGCTGGGCGTCGTCAGGCGCCGCCTGCATGGCGGCGGAGACGATCTTCAGCGCGCGGTCCGCATCGCCGCGGCGCAGGGTGACCATGCCGTCGACGGCGGCCAGCTGCGGGTGATCGGGCGAGACACGCGCGGCCAGGCGGTTGTAGCGCTCGGCTTCGTCCAGGTCGCCGCGACCCAGTGCCAGCTGCGCCTGGATCAGGTAGGCGCCGAACTGGTTGGGGTCCAGCCCGCTGGCGCTCGACAGCGCGGCCTGCGCCTCGTCGGGGCGGCGGCTGCCGATCAGCACGCCGGCGCGGGCCAGGTGCAGCTCGGCGTTCTCCGGGGCCAGCGCGATCGCGCGGTCGATGCTGGCCAGCGCGGCCTCGGCCTGGCCGACCTGCTGCTGGGCGGCGGACAGCCAGCGGTGCGCCTGCGCATCGTCGGGGCGGTCGGCCACCAGCGCTTCCGCGGCGGCCAGGGCGTCGCCCGCGGCGCCACGGCGCAGGGCATCAATGATCGAGTCGTACATGGGGCTACCGGCGTTCGGGCAAACGCCTATTGTAGCGGTCGCGGCGCGGGCTCAGGCCGCGCCGGCGGTCAGCCGGTCGGCCACCCAGCGTTCGGCATAGCCGTCGCAGGCGGCGTTTTCGATGAACGCGCAATGCCCGCCCCACGGGGCGATCTCCAGCGTGGCCTGCGGGGGCAGCACCCAGTTGCGGAACGTGTCGAACGGAATGACCGGGTCGTCCTCGGCCATCAGGATGTGCGCCGGCACCTGAAGACCCGCCAGCCGGTCGCCGGCGATGGAGTAGCCGTCGAAGTACGCCTCCAGCGTGCCGAACCCGGTATGCCGCTGCACCAGCCAGTCGGTCAGCGCGCGGATGTCCAGCGCCAGCGTGGCGTCGTCGAAGTCATGCCGCTGCGGGAACAGGTCGCGCTTGCGGACCAGCGAGCTGCGCCACTTGCGGGTGAAGTACCAGTCGTAGAACGGCATGCCGTTCTGGATGCGGTCCATCGTCGTGGCCGGGTCCAGCAGCGGGCATACCGCCGCCACGTGCGCCAGCGCCAGGCCCGCCTCGGGTGCGCGCAACGCCAGCCGCAACGCGAAATTGCCGCCCAGCGAATAGCCGGCGAGCCGCATCGGGCCCGACGCGAACCGCCGCGACACGTCCAGCGCCGCGTGCATCACCTCGTCCAGCCGGTTGGAGTGGAAGAGGTCTTCGTTGAGGTGATGGGTGTCGCCGTGGTCGCGGAAGTTCAGGCGGAACACCTCGAATCCGCGTGCCAGCAGCTGCGCGGCGGTCGTCCGCATGTAGCTGGATTCGGCACTGCCTTCCCAGCCGTGCAGCAGCAGCGCCAGCCCGCGCGATGCCTGGCCCGGCAGGTGGCTGTGCAGGCCCTGCAGCCGCACGCCGTCGCCGCCATCCACGATATGCGCCGTGGTCACCGCACCGGTGCCGCTCAAGGCGCGCATGCCCCGCCGACTGCGGAGCGGGCTGGAACCTAGCACGGATTGCACGTGCGCGTTGCGCAGCCAGCGTGGAGGACGGTAGTCGGCAGCAGTGATCATCGTGGGAGTCGCGAGCCGGGTGGTGTGAGGGTGACACCGGTCAGTGGAGTATGCCCTCGGTTTTCCCCTGACAACGCAAAACCGCGCCGCGACCGGTTAACCGGCGGCCATCGCCTGCACGATGCGCTCGCGCGACAGCTCGGCGATGCGCCGGCGTCCTTCCACGTCGGCGATGCGGATCGGCTCCAGGAAGCAGATGTCGGCGCTGCGTGCCGGCTCGCCCAGCAGGCGCACGAAATTGGCGAAGAAGCTCTCCTTCGGCCCGAACGCCACCACCGGCTGCGCGCTGCCGTGCGCGCCATAGCGCAGCGCCACCGGCTGCACCGGCACGCCGGCCTCGACCGCCGCCAGGAAGATGCGCGCATGGAACGGTCCCACCGCATGGCCGTCGCGGGTGCGGCCTTCCGGGAAGACGCCCACCGACTTGCCGCTGCGCAGGCGGAGCATCATCTCGTGCAGCACGCCACCCAGGGATTCCTGGCTGCCGCGCTGGTGGAAGATGGTCTGCCCGCGCGACGCCAGCCAGCCCACCACCGGCCAACTGCGGATCTCGTGCTTGGCCACGAAGCCCATCATGCGCTGGCTGTGCAGCGCCTCGATGTCGATCCAGCTGACGTGGTTGGCGACGAACATCGCCGCGCCCGGCAACGGGGTTCCCACGCGGCGCAGGCGGAAGCCGAAGATGCGCATCAGGCCGGCAGACCACTTGCGGACCACCCATTCCTCCAGCCGCTCCTCGCCCACGGCGATGCCGCCCTGCGGAGGCAGCATGCACACCAGGATGAGGGGCAGGAACACCAGCAGGTGGATCAGCAGCAGCGGCACGCGGTACAGGTAACGAAACGCACGCGCCACACTGCCGCCACCGGCGGCAGGGACGGGGGGGTTGCTCATCCCGTCACGATACCGGATGGCGGGGTCCGGCGGAATGCGTCCGTGTCCGTCGCAGGGACAGCGCCGGTCACGCTTTGGGCACCGGCACCACCGCCAGGGTCAGTCGCGAGATGCAGACGGGCTTGCCGTCGTCGTTCTCGATGCGGATCTCCCACACCTGCGTGCTGCGCCCGATGTGCAGCGCACGCGCGGTGCCGGTGACCACGCCATCGCGCATCGCGCGCAGGTGGTTGGCATTGATCTCCAGCCCCACCACCATTTCCTTCGTCGTGTCCACGCACAGGTTGCCGGCCATGCTGCCCAGCGTTTCGGCCAGCACCACCGACGCGCCGCCATGCAGGATGCCGAACGGCTGCACCGTGCGACGGTCCACCGGCATCGTCGCGCGCAGCCAGTCCTCGCCCGCCTCGGTCATCACGATGCCCAGGTGCGACACCAGGCTGTCGCGTGCGAAGGCATTCAGGGCGGCAAGGTCGACGGGGGCGCGGAACGTCATCGGGGAATCCGTGATGGTTGAAGGGCGATTGGCATGCCGCTACAGAATACGCCGGTCGGGCGGAGGGCCGGACATGCGCACCCGGCGCTCAGAGGATCGGCACCAGGCCCGCGCCGAAGGCGGTCAGCACGCGCGTGTACAGCCACTTCGGGCCCACGTTGACCTCGGGGAAATCCCCCACGGCCACATAGCAGCGATGGAAGCCGGGGTCCTTCGGCGCCAGCGGCAGCGGGCATTCCGGCCCGGGCTGGAATTCGTAGCTGCTGGCGTAGCGCCACGGCCAGACATCGAAGATCGGCAGCGATTCGGACACCTTGCCCAGGCTGTAGTCCAGGCCCGAGAACACCGGCGGCTTCGCGCGCGGGGCGATCACCCAGGCATTGCGGGGCGACATGTCGCGGCGGATGCTCTCCGCCAGCGCCTGCGCGAAGGCCTCGTCGCGGATCACCACCGCCGCCTCGGTGTTGTAGTTCTCCGAACGCGGATCGAAGTTGTGCGTGCCGATCACCGCGGTGGCGCCGTCGATCACCATCGACTTGGCATGCAGGCCCATGCGCACGCCCGCGCGCTTCAGCGGCAGGGGCTCGGTGGCCGCGCCACTGCTGAAGAACGACGGACGCGACTCGGTGCGCTGCAGGCGGCGCGTGGTCTCGCCCGCGCTGGCGTTCCCCGAGGGCCCGAGCGAACCCGATGGCCCGCGGATTCCCCCGCTGCCCGATGCCGTGCGGGAAGAAACCTCGCCTTCCGTCGCCAGCGGCGGACCATCCGGCATCAACGCGGCGTAGTCCACCGGCGCGTCTTCCGGGAACGGCTTGTATTCGTGGATCTGGAAGCCGAACTCGCGCAGGTAGCGGCGCTTGTACTTGAACGACATCGAATAGACCACGGGATTGTCGGTGGCCGCCAGGCTGTTGGTGGACACGATGACCCGCGGCGGCGGTTGCCGCTGGCGCAGGGCGCGGAACAGGTTCTGCGCCTGCTTGGAGAGCACCAGGTACGGCGTCTGCAGCAGCACTTCGGTCTGCGCGCCGGCGATCAGCGCCTCCAGCTCGGGGGCGGCCGGCGCCGCGTTGTCCGCGCGCTCGCGGCGGTGCTTCTGCGGCAGATCGGCCACGTACTGCACGGCGCCGACCGGATACGCGGCCTGCACGAAGCGCTGCTCGATCACGCCGGCGTCGTTGGCTTCCAGCGACAGCGCCTGCACCCGCTCCGGCCGCAGGTAGGACGGCACCGGCATGGCGGGCACCCCACCGTCCAGCAGGGTGCGGCCGACGTCATTCAGGCGCTCGGCCGGCACGCTGCGGCGGGCATCCCAGAAGGCCTGGAAGTTGCCCGCCATGGCCGCGGCTTCGGGCCCGGCCACCAGCACGTCGCGGTCGCGGAAGTTGTATTCGGCGTCCCAGTCGTAATAGTCGTCCTGGTAGTTGCGGCCACCACTGATGCCGATGCGCTCGTCCACCAGCAGCAGCTTGGTGTGCATGCGCTGGTTGAAGCGGCGGAAGCAGCACAGCACGCTGCCCGCATAGTCCAGGTAGTTGAGCTTGGCCTTGCCGAAGCTGGGGTTGTAGATGCGGATGCTGAAGTTGTCGTGCGCGCCCGACAGCGCCGCCAGGATCTCCAGGTCGGCGATGGCCGACAGCTGGTCGATCAGCAGGCGCACCTTCACGCCGCGTCGCGCCGCGGCCAGCAATTCGTCCAGCACCAGGCGGGCGCTGTCGTCCTTGTCGAAGATGTAGGTCTGCAGGTCGATGCGCTGGCGCGCGCTGCGGATCAGGTTGAGCCGCGCCAGCAGCGCGCCCTGGCCTTCGTCCAGGATCACCGCGTAGTGGCGCGGTGCCTGCGGCGTGGATTCGGCCCGTGCACGCGCCCCAAGGTCATACAACGGCGAGGATAGCGCGCAGGCATCGGGCTGCGTGCATTCGACCACGTCCGAGCGCGCCGCCGCCGCGATGCCGGCGGCACGGTCGCGCTGCGCATCGCTCAGGCTGGCGCACGCGCTGCACAGCAACGCAAGCCAGATCGCCGCGCAACGCACGGCCAGGGAAACGGCACGGCGGTTCACGGCTGCGCCCCATCCCTTACGCGTGCGCGCAGTACGAACACCACGCGGTCGCTCACCGCCACCATCCAGTCATCCATGTCGTAGTCGCTGCGGCGCACCGCACCGGTGGCCAGCACGTCGCAGTCCCTAGCGGGGCGGTCGCAGGTGGACGGTGCGACATCCAGGCTGCGCGCGCGGTTGATCCCCTTGATGCTCAGGTCGCCTTCCAGCTTGCCGCCCTCGCGCAGCAGGCGCTCGTCGTACGGCTTGGAGGTGAACACCACCACCGGGTAGCGGTCGGCGTCGAAGAATTTCTCGCTGCGCGCCCATTCGCTGTAACGCGGATGGCCCAGGATCTCGACGTCGCGGGTGTACATGCGCAGGCGCACCTGGTGGCGCCCATCGGGAAGCCGGGTCACGTCGCCTTCGTAGCGCTTGAACACGCCGTCCAGCACCTGGCCCCAGCGCGTGCGCAGCTCGAACCCAAGCCGCGTGTGGGCCGGGTCGAAATCGCTTTTCTCGCTGGCCTGCAGCGGCCACGCCGCCAGCAGGCCCAGGCCGAGCGCACCCAGCCGGACCAGCGGACTGCCGGGCGTCATGGCCACCAGAAGGCGGACAGGCTGGCCACGCCCGGCTCGATGGTCGCGTCGACGGGCAGGGTCAGCACCACCACCGAGGCGGTGGGCATGCCGCGGTAGTCGCCGGACTGCCCGCTGTGCATCAGCGCCGCCAGCCGTTCGAACCCCGGGTTATGCCCCACCATCAGCAGGCGCTCGGCTTCGCGGTGCTGGTCGGCCAGGTCCGCCAGCGTGCCGGCGGTGGCTTCGTAGATGCGGTCTTCCAGGCGCTGCTCGACATAGCCGATGGCGCCCAGCACCGCTTCCAGCGTCTCGCGTGAACGGCGGGCCGGCGAACACAGCACCCGGTCCGGCACCAGGCCCTGCTCGGCCAGCCAGCGGGCGGCGGCCTCGGCTTCGGCCAGGCCCTGCGGCGACAGCGGGCGGTCGAGGTCGGACTGCCCGGGCGTGGCCGGTTCGGCATGGGCGTGGCGCAGCAGGATCAGTTCACGCATGGGACGCTCGCTCCTTCAAAGTCAGGCCTTCTTGATCCATTTCAGCAACGGATCCCAGTCGGCCTGGTGATCGCGCACCTGCGCGGACCGGTAATCGAACAGGCTGCGGCCCAGGCCCGCCAGCACGACGTACGCCTGAGTGTCGCGCAATTGCGCCACCACCGGATAGGGCCAGGTCTTCAGCATCTCCACCGCCTGCTGCGAGGCGTTGGTCCACGGCTTGCTGCGGTTGACCACCAGGCCCACCGGCAGCTTGCGCTTGTGCACGCGCGGCACCTTCGCCATGGTGTTCAGGAAACCCACCGTCGCCTCGATGTCCAGCGCCGACGGCAGCACCGGCACCACCACCGCATCGGCGTGCTCGATGAAGGTCTCCAGGTCGTCGGCCATCGAGCCGGCCGGGGCATCGATCACCACCCGCTCCGCGTCCTCCGGCAGCCAGGCGCGCCAGGCGCGCTTGCCGCTGGCGTCGATCGGCAGCACCGCGGTTTCCAGCTCCGCCCGGCGCTCGGCCCAGCGGGTGGAGGAATGCTGGGGATCGGCATCCACCAGCACCGTACGTTTGCCATCGAGTGCGAAATACGCGGCCAGATTGGTCGCCAGGGTGGTCTTGCCCGCGCCGCCCTTGGAGCTGGCGACCAGAATCGTCTTCATGCGCGCACCTCGTTGCCCGGGGAAGCCGCAGGGTACACCGGGGGGGGTGACGCGGGAACAACCGGGAATGACCCCCCGACGCGCCGCCATCCCCCGGCCTGCCGCCGCAGCGCGCTGTCCCCGCGCATTCCCCTGCTATCTTCCCTTTCCCCAAGGACCGGTGTGCCCATGAACGAACTGCAGGACCTGACCGCGCTGATCCGCGCCAATACGCCGCTGATCGTCATCGAGACCCAGGACGAAACCCGCGTGGTCGAACTGTTCCGGCAGGCCCTGGGCCAGGTATGGCGGGCACTGCATCGCTGGACGATCACCGAGGGCCTGCGCCGGCTGGACATGGACCGCGAAGACGACGCCGTCGGCCCACCGGACGCCAGCGCCGCCCTGCAGGCGATCAAGCAGGCCGACCAGCGCGGCATCTACCTGCTGCTCGATTTCCACCCCTACCTGGGCTACGCCAGCAGCCAGCGCCAGCTACGCGACATCATGCAGCGCCGCCACAGCCTGCCGCACGTGGTGGTGCTGGTGGGCGCGAAGATCGAGCTGCCGGCCGAACTGGAAGCCCTGGCCGTGCGCTTCAACCCGCGCCTGCCCGACGGCAACGCCCTGCTGAAGATGGTGCGCGAGGAAGCCGACCACTACGCCCGCGAACACGGCGGCCGCCGCGTGGAAGCCGACAGCGAGGCGGTCAAGCAGATCGTGCGCAACCTGCAGGGCCTGAGCCTGGTGGATGCGCGCCGCATCGCGCGGCAGCTGATCTTCGCCGACGGCGCGCTGACCAGCAGCGACCTGCCCGCGCTGAACAAGCTCAAGTTCGAACTGCTCAACCGCAGCGGCCACCTGCACTACGAATACGACACGGCGAAGTTCGCGGATGTCGCCGGTGCCAGCCGCCTGAAGCGCTGGATCGAACAGCGCCGCGCGGTGTTCGTCTCCGGCAACCCGCCGCCGGGCCTGGACCTGCCCAAGGGCGTGCTGCTGCTGGGCGTGCAGGGCTGCGGCAAGTCGATGCTGGCCAAGGCCACCGCCGCCGGTTTCGGCGTGCCGCTGCTGCGGCTGGACTTCGGCACGCTGTACGACAAGTACCACGGTGAAACCGAGAAGAACCTGCGCGCCGCGCTGGCCTCGGCCGAACAGCTGGCGCCGTGCGTGCTGTGGATCGACGAGATCGAGAAAGGCCTGGCCAGCGGTGGCGACGAGGACGGTGGCGTGTCGCGCCGCGTGCTCGGCTACCTGCTCACGTGGATGGCCGAACGCAAGGCCGGCGCGAACAGCGGGCAAGTCTTCCTCGTGGCGACCGCCAACCAGGTACAGGACCTGCCGCCGGAACTGCTGCGCAAGGGCCGCTTCGACGAGATCTTCTTCGTCGACCTGCCCTCGCCCGATGCCCGCGTGGACGTGCTGCGCGTGCACCTGGGCCGTCGCCAGCTGGACCCCGATACCTTCAACCTGCCCGCGCTGGCGGCCGCCGCCGACGGTTTCTCCGGCGCGGAGCTGGAACAGGCCATCGTCTCGGCGATGTACGCCGCGCATGCCGAACAGAAGCCGCTGGACACCGAGCTGGTGATGCACGAGATCCGCAACACCCGCCCGCTGTCGGTGCTGATGGCCGAACAGGTGCAGGCGCTGCGCGAATGGGCGCGGGAGCGCACGGTGCCGGCGGACTGATCCCGGTCCGCGTCCTGCCCGTTGCGGCGGCGACGCCATCGGCCTGAACCGCGCATCGGCCTGCGTCGCCGCATTCACCCGCCGCATACGCGCCTGCGCGCATGGTGAAGCCCCCAGGAGACCACCATGAACCGCAATCGCAGCGCCGCAAGCACTCTGGGCACGCACCTGATGGAACTGGGAACCGCCGCACCCGTCGTCGTGGCCCATCGCATGGCGCAGATGGCGGCGGCGGGCAGCCGGCCCTCGGCGCGCGATCGCCGCGAGTTCGCGCTGATGTCCAACGAAAAGGTTTCGGCCGCGTGGGAGTCCTGGATGGGCATGACCCGCTACGCCATGACACTGAACACGGCCGCCACGCAGGCGGCCTGGGCCTTCTGGATGCCGTGGGCCTTCGCACCGAAAGCGCTGCCCTCCCCGCAGGATGCGCTGCTGACCCTGGCCACCGCCGGCGTCGCCCCCTATCGCCGCATGGCGATGGCCAATGACCGACGATTGAGCAACAAGCGCAAGGCGCGCTGAGGTTCACCCCGGTGTTGCTACGGCGCTACTCAGGAAGACACCGTCGTCTGCGCCAGCATGAAGGGACGATAACGCTGTACAGGTCCGCCAATCAGATGCCAAGCATCTCGATGACGAGAGACAACCCCTTGTATGCCGCAGCCATCGTGATCCCGCAGAGCACCAGCCAGGCCATCAGCCGAATCTCGGCAAATTTGTCGTCGACATAGTCGCCGCGAAAGAACGACGCCTTGTCGCGGGTGAATACCCAGCCCAAGGCCGCGATGCCACTGCGCCACGAACCGAAAAGCAGCCGGCCCCATGCGCCATAGACGGGAACGCACGCCAGTCCTGCAACCGCGAGAGCCCACGGATGTTGGATGGCTGCGGACATGTTCAACAGGAGATCCGGCGCGCTCGTGGCATCAATCCGCGAGAGACGAAGCCCCATCGCCGGACTCGACCGATCCTTGAAGGCATCCGCTTGGCCAAGCCATTAGCCCTCATGCCGCTGGACCGTGAGCGTGAGTTCAATCCCCCCTGTCACCACGCTGGCCGGTTCTCCCGGACGAACCACCACGGTAGGCGCCATCGCACCATGCGAGGAATCCAGCGTGGCCGCCACCTTGATCCTGTCGGGCGCCAGATCCGTAACGGTGACGGTGAACGTGTAGCCCTCCGCGCCCGACACCTCGATCCGGGCAGGCTTGCCCTCCTGCACGCTGACCCTCGGCGCCGCGAACGGCTTTCCCGCATGCGACAGGGTGGCGGACACCTGATAGGAAGCCGACTGGGCGGCCTGGGATGCATCCGACGCGAAGAGCGCCAGGGTCATGGTGAAGAACGTCAGCAAGATGCGCATTCAATGCTCCTTTGATCGAATAGATGCAGAGTCGTGCATGCCAGGTCAATGAACGTCACTGACCTGCCAGCCGGCTCTTTGTCAATACACTCTCGAATTCGCTGAGGGTTCGAATATGGGAGTCGCGTCGCCGACATAGGCCACCTAACGCTTGAACTGAGCCGACCCGCAAAGCGGGTTCGGTTTGAATGCATTGTCAGGCGGCACGCGCCTATTTACTCAGTTCGTTGGACACATACTCGGATATCTCCCTGGTATTCCTGACGAATTCGGCCTGCAGATCGATCCCGCACTTGTTGGCCAGGACGAGAATCGACCATAAGCAGTCCGACAACTCGTGACCCAGTTTGGCTTGAACATCCTCCATCGTGCGGACGCCGGCGTGTGCCTGGACAAGCTTCGCCAGATCGCCGACGTCTCCCATGAAGCCGAGCGCGAGTTCCTGTGTGCTCCAGACGCGGCCGTACCGCTTCACCTCGAGCTGCTCGTAGAGTTCGTTCAATTGGAGGGCTACGTGTTCTAGGTCGCTGAAGTTCATGTTGGCTGCCTACTGAACTAAGCCGAGCCGCAAGGCGGCTTAGGCTTGAGCGAATTGTTAGGCACCGTGCGGGATGATCCGGGCCTGGCGAACCTCATAGACGAACTCTGGCGCATTGATGTACTGCATGGCGCTGTCCCAAAGTGGGTCGGTGCGGTCAAGAAGGTTGTCCGCTAGAGCTTTTATCTCTGGCGGCGCGTCGTCTCTGAAGTAGCTCTTACTGCCATTGTTCTTGTCGTAGCTGACACCCTTGATCTCGAACTTTAGCGGTGCAACCCGGTTGGCTTTTTGCTGCTCTATGTCCGTGTGCGCGGTTTCCCATGTGATAGCACGAGTCATCAAGTAGTAGGCGCGTTCGTCAAACTTGCCATTGACGGTGTACTGAGACCGTGGCGGATATCTGGGCTTGATCTTCTTTTTGAACAAGCCGCCGACAACAAACCGGAAGTGCATGTTGTCACGCGACATCTCGTAACGACGGCAATTGACTACATCAACCCAGTGGCCCTTTGCTTGTGCGAGATGCTTCTTGACTAGAAGAACAGCAAACGCTTCTTCGGTGCTTGCGTACTCACGGTATCGTTTGAGCAGTCTGTCATCCATACATCTGGTGCCTGAAAAGCTTGGTCACGGTGCCTAACCCTGTTAACCCCCTCCGGGCCCCGCCCGCATCCTCACCACGCACAGCCACCCCGTCAAGATTCACTGGGGTCCTCGGATGGGTCTTCAACGGAAACGGTCGCGGCGGCAGTGCGTCGCCGGGGTCTGGCGAAGCGGGTGCCCAGTTCGCGGCGGATGTTGTCCAGGCCTTCGCCCTGGCCGGCCACCTTGAGGAAGGCGTAGGCGTCCAGCGCGGCGACCATCAGGTCGCTGCCCAGCGCGGTCTCGGTGTCGGCCAGGCGCTCGTGCAGGCGGATCACGCGCATCAGCCAGGGGCGCAGCTGGTCCAGGGCGTGCAGGTCGCGCAGGCAGGCGTCCAGGTCGAAGGCACGCGGCAGCACGCCGGGGTGTTGTTGCACCACGTGCATGGATTGGCGGCAGAACGCTTCGGAGTTGTCGCCCATCTTCAACAACCCGCGCCGCTGTGCCGGTGTCAACGCCACCAGCGCGGCGAAGTGGGTTTCGAGGGTGGCCAGCGCGTGCTCGATCTCGTCCGCGGCGTCCGGCTTGAAAGTGATGTCCACCAGGTTCTGACGCATCGTCTCTCCTTGAGTCCTTGTCAGTGCGTGCCGCGTACCTGCGGCAGCCGCAGGCTAACGCGTCGGCGGGCAGCCGGCGCATGCGCACTGGCAATGTGAGAAGACGCCCTGCGCATGACCGGGTGCAGCGGCGGGAAGGATGGTGGATGGCCCTTCGCGTTGGGCGCCGAGTTGGCCACTCGCCATGTGCCGGGCACCGCGATCCGGAGCGCGAGGCTTTCTGCTCCATGCGCCGGGCATTGCACGTCGCGCTTCGTGCGGGTGAACCCGACGCTTCATGCTCATGCACCCCACGCGCGGTGTTGCTGCACCTGACACGTCAGGCGGGGTGCCTCGCACTCCGAGATCTGCCACATGAAGCGCCATGCTCCCGTACCCGACGCGCCGCGCGGGCGGCATCGCGCTTCGTGCCCGACATCCTGGCGCGCCAGGCTTTCCGCGTGGCGTTCCGGGTGCCGCAGCACGGAGCGCCGTGTTCCCCTGCCTGACGGGTGGGGCTCCGTAGCCCGACGCGCTACAGACGCCCGCCGGCCCGCCGAGGGGCGCGGCACGCCCGCCGCGCCTGAGCGGTGGCAGGCGGCGACCTGTCGGCGTTCGCATCGCCTCTTGAGCACGATTGATCAAGTTTTCAGGACTCCACGTGACCTATGGTCCTGCGCCTTGGGGGAAAGTATCTCCACCGGGCGCCACCTGCGCCGGGACGCCCACCCCAACGACACTCCCTGAGGACTACGCCATGAACCTGCTGACCCGCTCCCTGCTGGCTTCCGCCCTGACCCTGGCGGCCATTGCGCCCGCCTTCGCCGCCGACGCCCCGGCCACCGATGCCGCCACCCCCACCGTCGTGCTGGTGCATGGCGCCTTCGCCGACGGCTCGTCGTGGAACAAGGTCATCCCGCTGCTGCAGGCCAAGGGCCTGAAGGCCGTGGCGGTGCAGAACCCGCTGACCTCGCTGGAAGACGACGTGGCCGCCGCCAACCGCGTCATCGACGCGCAGACCGGTCCGGTGGTGCTGGTGGGCCATTCGTGGGCCGGCACCGTCATCACCCAGGCCGGCGGCCATGCCAAGGTGAAGTCGCTGGTGTACGTGGCCTCGTTCGCACCGGCCCTGGGCGAAGCCTCGGTGGACGGCGTGAAGGACCACGCGACGCCGCCGGGCGTGGCGCACTTCATCCAGGATGCGCAGGGCTACCTGACGCTGCCGGCCGACGCCATCGCGCGTGATTTCGCCCAGGATGTCAGCGCCGAGGAAGCCAACCTGATCGCCGCCACGCAGGGCCCGGTGCGCGCGGCCAACTTCGCGCAGAAGGTCACCGTCGCCGCCTGGACCAGCAAGCCGTCGTGGTACATCGTGGCCGCGCAGGATCGCATGATCGACCCGCAGGCCCAGCGCGCCCTGGCCGCACGCATGGGCGCCACCACCACCGTGCTGCAGACCAGCCACGTGCCGATGTCCTCCGACCCGCAGGCCGTCGCTGACGTGATTGCCGAAGCGGCGCGCGCCGCGAAGTAAATCGCACCCACCGCGATGACGTGAGGCGGGCAGGCGACTGCCCGCCTTGTTGTGCGCAGGGGTGCTAATGCGGATCAGGCGTTAGGGAGCCTGATCTGGCCATTGGCTTTATCCGGACTACTCCAGCCACTACGCCTGCTTGACGCGACCTTCCTTGCGCATCGACGCTAAGCACATGATCAAGCTTTCGGTGTCGAGCCGGCATGTCCAGGGTGATTGACGATGGGATAGCGGCTGCCCAACACGAAGCCCAGCGCCTCCTGGGCCGGTGTTTGCTGCGGCTGCAACAGTATGAACAACTGATCAAGCTGATCGTGGCGCACCACGAGCTTTCAGGCCCTGCCCATGCACTGACGGATATTCGCGCAGCGAAGGTTGCTGGCGTCGCCAACAAGTCCCTCGGCATGATGGTAAAGCAGCTGTTGGGGTCTTACGTGGTTGATGAAAGCAAGGACGAGGAAGAAATGCTTACCGACGGACCGCAGGACGTCATCTCCATCGGGCTCCGCATGAACCTGGTCCTCTCCGCTGAGGATTATGGCCGCACGAGGAACGATCTCCAGGATCTGGTATCGCTACGCAATCAACTGGTACACCACTTCATTGAGCAACACGATCTATGGACGCCGGAAGGGTGTCGTTCCGCATGCGATGAGCTGACTGCGGCCTACAGGCGCATCGATGGATGCTTCGAACAGCTGAGAAGCTGGGCGGAACACATGGAACAAGCCAGGCGGCTGGCTGCAGAGTTCACCCAATCAGATGCGTTTCGCGAATTCGTGATCAACGGCATTGCCCCCGATGGCGTGATTCACTGGTCAGTCTCCGGAATTGTCCTAGCTCTGTCAGCGGCTGGGAAAGAACTCGCAATAGACGGCTGGACAAGCGTCACGGCTGCCAGCACATGGATCGAAGCCCGGCATCCGGAACAGACGCCGGAGAAGTACGGTTGTAGCAGTTGGCGCCAAGTCATCCACGAGTCGCGCCAATTCGAGTTGCGCTACAAGGATATCAATGGACAACGCGCCGCGTGGTTTAGGAAAAGGTAGATTCCGTGCAGCGCGCCTGAAGGCAGCACGCAGGCTGCAGACGCCGCAATGTTCCTGCGGATGCGACCGCTGGCCGGGCTACCCCGAGGCGGTGCCCCTGACGGCACGGCAGCTAGGGTAATTCCAGCACGACGATCTAGGAGCCCGAAGTGGTCCCCGTCAGGATCAGGTTGCGCCAATGCGGGGTCTGGGGAAGCCAGCCGGCGGGCGGTTCCAGGGCGATGCCGTTGGCCTGCAGCAGGTAGCGCATCGCCGGGAGTTCACCGTCGCGCATGAAGCGCATGGCGTAGTCGGCGGGCACCGTCCAGCCCGGGCGGCCTTCCTGCCCGGGTGTCGCATTCTCGAACACCCAGGCAAGGCGGCGGAGGCGTTCGCGCAACGCTGTCTGTTCGACCGCACTGGACGGCAGCTCCATCAGACTTGGCAGGGCGATGATCTGCGTGATCAGCAGGGATTGGTCGTCGGTGATGCGGGTGAGCACCGTGCGGCATTCGTCCAACCGCGTCGGTGACAGCCGCCCGCCGACCGGTTTGCAACGTTCCGTCACCGGCTGCAGCGTCGGCACAGCAATGGCCATGATCAGCCCCAGGCTGCCGATGTCGGCGATGTCGCCGGCAGTGGCGGGCCTGCCCAGGCGGAGGTCTTCGCCCATCGCGGCCGCCACGCGCGGATCCAGCGGCGGCGCCGGCACGCTGCGCAAGGTGTCCTGCAGCAGACGGCCGATCTCACCCGCACGCTCGTGATAGCGCGGCGCGCGCACGGCGGCCTGCCAGTACATGTCGGCCTGCGCGCTGTCGCCCTGGCGCAGCGCGTCGGACATGCCGCGCAGCTGTAGTTCGGCGTTGCCGGCATCGGCCTTCAACAGGCCTTGCAGCAGCGCATCGCGATCACAGGTGACGCCGCGCCACAGACACGCATCAAGCAGCGTCCAGTCCACCAGCACGTCGCGCGGCTGGGCGTCATACGCGGCCTGCAGCCAGACCGCGGACTGTCGGGCAGGGAAGTCGCCCTCCGCCTCGGCCTGTTCGTCCGGCGGCCACAGCAGGCCCGCGACCAGCAGGTCGCGGGGGGTAGCGCGTGCGGCGACGGTGCGCAGGTGGGTTTCCAGCGCGACACGGTGGCGTGCGACCCACTGCGCATGCACGCGGGCGAGCACGGGATCACTTTCCAACCGGCTGACCGGTTGCGGTGGCACGTCGTACTGCGGTGCCTGCGCGAAAACGGGCGCAGCGGCGGCCATCGCCAGCATGGCAAGGCAGAGGCGTTTCGACATCCGGGTCATCGCAGGCTCCATGGAGGGGAAGACGCTACCCTCGCATGCGATCGTCGTCGGTTCAACGCATCACGCCACTCAGGCGAACCGCCCCACCACCCACGCCCACAGCGGCAGCGTGACCAGCGACAGCACGATGCCGTAGCCGACCAGGGCGGCGGCCAGGCGCGGGGCCAGCTGGTGCGAGATGGCGAGGGCGGCGGCGGTGATCATGGTGGGCATGGCCGACTCCAGCACGTTGGCCTGCAGCATCTCGCCGGACATGCCGAACGCCAGCGACAGCGGCAGCGCGAGCGCCGGCATGACGATCAGCCGCAGCAGCAGGCCGACGGCCAGCGGCTTCACCTCGTCGCGCGGCAGTTTCAGCTGGATGGTCAGGCCCACGGCCAGCATCACCAGCGGCAGCAGCGCGTCGGCAAGCTTCTGCAGCGCCGAGGCGATCCAGGCCGGGGGATGTTCCGGCATCAGCGTCAGGCCGAACAGCAGCGCCCACACCGGCGGGAACTTCACGATGCGCAGGCCAATCTCGCGCGCGGTCGGTGGCGCATCGCCGCCGTAGCGCGCCAGCACGTACAGGCCGAAGGTGGACAGCAGCACGAAGGTACCGAACTGGTCGTAGACCACGGCATACGGCAGCGCGTGTTCGCCCAGCAGCGCGCGCACCATGGGATAGCCGATGAAGCTGCTGTTGCACAGCGCCACGCACAGCAGCAGCACGGCATGCTCGTCGCGGCGGAACTTGAAGGCGCGCGTGGCCAGGGCGACCAGCGCCACGGTGGCGGCGGTCAGCACCCACGGCGTGGCGATCACGCCCAGCAGCGAGGCATCCACGTGCAGGCGTGGCACGTAGGTCAGCACGGCGGCGGGCAGGCAGACGTACAGCACCACGCGGTTGAGCACGTCGGCGGCGTTGTCGGGGAACACGCGCAGGCGTGCGAACACCATGCCGAGCGCAAGCATGGTCAGGATCAGGGCGAATGCGTCGAACGCCATCGTGCAGCGGGGGCAACGTGGGGCGGGCAGGATCGCATAACTGGCCACACCGCGGCTGCAAGACCTTCGGCGTACGCGCGCCACGCGTTCATTCCGGCGAAGGAAGCGCCGGCATTTCCGCGCGTGAGGGCCGGATCACCCCGGCCGAGCGCAGGCAGGCTTTATCATGGCGGCATGAACACACCCGCCTTCCCCGCCACGTCCGGCCCGATCACGCTGACCGGTCCCGCAGGACCTCTGGAAGCCCACATCGACTGGCCGGAAGACGGCGAGCCGGTGAAGGCGGTCACCGCGGTAGTCTGCCATCCGCTGCCGACCGAGGGCGGCACCATGCACAACAAGGTGGTGGTGATGGCGGCCCGCAGCCTGCGCGAGCTGGGTGCGGTGACGGTGCGGTTCAATTTCCGCGGCACCGGCGCGTCGGCGGGCAGCTTCGACCAGGGCCAGGGCGAGGGCGACGACCTGCGCGCGGTGGTGCAATGGGTGCGCGGACAGCGCCCGGGCACGGCACTGTGGCTGGGGGGGTTCAGCTTCGGCGCCTATGTATCGCTGCGCATGACGGACGAGCTGAAGCCCGATGCACTGCTGTCGATCGCACCGCCGGCCGGGCGCTGGGACTTCGACTCCATCGTGCCGCCGGCCTGCCCGTGGCTGGTGGTGCAGGGTGAAGAGGACGAGATCGTCGAACCCCAGGCGGTGTACGACTGGATCGATGGCCTCAAGGACCCGCCGGAACTGATCCGCATGCCGGAAACCAGCCACTTCTTCCACCGCAAGCTGATGGACCTGCGCGGCGCCATCAAGCACGCGATGAAAGACTACGTGCCGGCGGCATGACGGTGGCCGACGTTACGGACGGCGCACCGACGCCCTCGCAGGTGTACGCGCGCGGCGCGGCGCAGGGGCAGTGGGAGGACGACCCCGCGCAGCACCCCGCGCTCGCACAGCTGGACCGCATCCATGCCGCGCTGCTCGCCTCGCCGGCGGACAACGGCTTCTTCGGTCGCCTGCTGGGCAGGAAGCTGGAGCCAGTGCCGGGCCTGTACTACTGGGGCGACGTGGGCCGCGGCAAGACCTTCCTGGTGGACCTGTTCTACGACAATCTGCCGCTGCCGACGTGGTCGGTGTCGGGGCGCACCGGCGTGCCGCACGCGCAGGCCGGGCAATCGGGCGAAGGCGGCAAGTACCGGACGCATTTCCACCGTTTCATGCGCGGCGTGCACGACCGCCTGCGCCAGCATGCGGGTGAAAGCGATCCGCTGGCGAAGATCGTGCGCGAAGTGCGCGGCAAGCTGCGCGTGCTGGTGCTGGACGAGTTCTTCGTCACCGACATCGGCGATGCGATGCTGCTGGCGCGGCTGCTGGACCGCATGTTCGCCGAGGGCGTGACGCTGGTGACGACGTCCAACACCGCACCGGAAAATCTCTACCGTGACGGCCTGCAGCGCGCGGGGTTCCTGCCCGCCATCGCGCTGCTGCAGCAGCACTGCGTGGTGGTGCGGTCCGACGGCGACGAGGATTACCGCCTGCGTGCGCTGACGCGGTCGCCGGTCTACCGCGCGCCGCTGGATGGCGAATCCGATGCCTGGCTGGCTTCGCGCTGGCGCGAACTGAGCGGTGGCAGCGAGGCGCCGGCCGGCAACATCGAGATCGAAGGCCGCAAGATTCCGGTGCGGGCCCGCGGCAAGAGCATCGTGTGGTTCGACTTCGCCGCGCTGTGCGAAGGCCCGCGCGGGACGTCCGATTACATCGAGATCGCGCGCGAGTTCAACACGCTGCTGCTGGGCGGCATCCCGCGCTTCGATGCGCTCAACGAAGACGCGGCGCGCCGCTTCGTCAACCTGATCGACGAGCTGTACGACCGCCACGTCAACCTGGTCTGCACCGCCGCCGATGCACCGCCCGCGCTGTACGTGGGCACGCGGCTGCAGGGGGCGTTCGAACGCACCGCCTCGCGCCTGATCGAAATGCAGAGCACCGAGTACCTGGCCACGCAGCACAAGGCGTGAGCGCATGACGTCCGTGCCGCCCGCCATCGCCGAGGCACTGCACCGGACGATCGCCGGGGGCGGGCATGTGTGTGTAGTGACCGGCGCCGGCATGTCCGCCGAGAGCGGCATTCCCACGTTCCGCGGCACGCACGACAGCCTGTGGTCGCGCTTCGACCCGATGCGGCTGGCGACGGCCGGGGCATGGCGTGACGACCCCGCGCTGGTCTGGGGCTGGTACCGGTGGCGCATGCAGCTGGTCGGCAACGCGCAGCCGAATGCCGGCCATGCGGCGCTGGCCGGACTCGCGCAGCGCGTAGCGCTGTCGCTGGTCACCCAGAACGTGGACGACCTGCACGAACGCGCCGGCAGCATGGTGGACGCGCATGTGCATGGCAGCCTGTTCGCCCTGCGCTGCTTTGCCTGCGAACGCGCGCACGACGGCGCGCTGGACGCGTACGTGCCGGACCGGCAACGCATCGAACCGATGCGCTGCACGGCTTGTGGTGACCGCATCCGTCCGGGCGTGGTGTGGTTCGGGGAAGCGTTGCCGGATGCTGCCTGGGCGACGGCGGTCGATGCGGCAACACGTTGTGCGCTGATGCTGGTCGTGGGCACGTCGGGCCTGGTGTACCCGGCCGCTGGGCTGCCGGCACTGGCGCGACGTCATGGCGCCACTGTCGTGGAGATCAATCCGGACCCCACCGCGCTGTCCGCGGAGGTCGATCACGTCTGGCGTGCGACGGCGGCGCAGGCGTTGCCGCCGCTACTGGGCTGATCCGCAGGCACCGGCTTCACGCAGTGCTTGCCAGACTCGGGACGTCCGTCGAGGAGGCCCCCATGAAGCCGATCACCTGCATTCCGCTTTGCGCCACGCTCGCCGTGGCGATGCTGGCCGGCTGCCAGCGCGCGCCCGACGCGCAGGATGTCGACGGTGCTGTGCAGACCGCCGCCGAGATCACCGATCCCGCGCCGCCGGTGACGGGACGGGAGGCGCCGCAGTTCCAGTTCTCGGACGACGATGTGGGCATCGCGCTGGCACCGACGCCGGGCTTCACGCTCCATCGCGACTTCACCCGCGATTACCTGTCTGCGGGCACGTGGAAAGCATTCGCCGCACCGGAGACGCGCGGCGAACCGCTGGCCGCACTGGTGCTGGACCGTTCGGACAAGATCACCGCGGCCGAACTGCGCATCGGCACCAGCACCGACAGCCATGCCGTCGTGACCTGCCTGGATCCGCCGGAAGGCGCGACTGCCGAGCCGTCCGATGAGGTGCGCATCGACGGGCAACCGTTCCACCACTTCCGTGCCGGCGATGCGGCGATGAGCCACTACCAGGCGGTCGACGCCTACCGGTCGGTGCGCAACGAGCGCTGCATCGCCATCGACCTGCTGGTCGCCGGCACCCGCCCGGAGGTCTACGACCCGCCGGCGACGCCGCCGTTCGATGAAGCGACGGCGCGCGCGCGTCTGCCGGAAGCGCTGGGCGCGGTGCGGATAACGCGCTGACCGGCCTCTTTCCTTTTCCCTGTGTCCGCAGAGAAGAAAACCGAGGCGCGAAAAATGCACGGAACTGACGCGGTGGTGGGGGCGGCGCAAGTCGCGATGAGGCTTTACCGGTAGCCGTTCGCGACTTACGTCGCTCCCACGAAGAGGTGGCCTACCTTATGTGGCGCCGCACGAACGCATCCACTGCCTGGGTGTAGTCGGACGGCAGCCCCAGCTCGCGATTCACCTCGCCGTGCGAGAGGTCTTCCGGCAGCACCTCCATCGGCACGCCCAGCGCCTTCGCCTTCTCCACCATCGCACGCCCCTGCGGGCAGGCATCCTGGCGGCGCGACGAGCAGACGAAGAGCATCGGCGCCGCATCGCGGGCGAGCTGGTGGTAGGGCGAGGCGGCGATCCAGTCGGCGGGATTCCTGCCGAACGCCGTGTCGTAGATGCGCGGCAGCGGGGGCTTCTTCATCGTCAGCGGCACGTCCAGCGCGCCACTGTCCAGCGACACCACGCCGCGCGGCCGCGTGGCACCCGCGTCGCGCCACAGCGTGGACGAGGCGCCGACCAGCGCGGCGAGGTGCGCGCCTGCGGAATGGCCCATCAGCAATACGTTCGCCGGATCGGCGTTCCACGACGGTGCGCGCTTCTGCACATCGGCCAGCGCGCGCGCCACGTCGCGGGCCTGGTCGATCGGCGCGGTGTCCGGGCGCATGCGGTAGTTGATCGAGACCAGCACGTAGCCCTTCGGCAGCCAGTACGCGGCCTTGTTCTCCACCACGCCGGGATTGTCCTTGTTGCCGTTGGCCCAGCCACCGCCGTGCACGAACAGGATCACCGGCGCGTTGCGCGCCTGCGCGGGCAGGTAGACGTCGTAACGCTGGCGCGGGTCGTTGCCGTACGACACGTCGCGTACCGCGCGCGCGCCGGCGGGCAACGTGGGTGGACGGGCCGCCGGCTGGCGCGACGCCTCGCGCATCTCCTGCAGCCGCTCGCGGAAGGTCTGCGCCGCCAGCGGCAGTACGGCGAGCAGAGCGCAGGCCAGCAGGCCGGCGCGGAACAGCAGGGTCGGGGGCATGGGGGTCACCTCGGGAGGAAGAACGCGTCATGGCCGGCCGGGTTGACGCCACCGGGCAGCATCACTGGTCGCGGGCCGGCGCGGCCGGCGACAATACGCCCCCCCGGCGGCCTTACGCCGCCCGCACGCCGAGCCCCATGACCGCTTTCGTTCCGCCCGACCGCATCCGCGGCCTGTTCGCCCAGGCCATGTCCGACATGTACCGCACCGAGGTGCCGCTGTACGGCGACCTGATCGCGCTGGTCGGCGACATCAATGCCGACACGCTGGCCCGCGACACCGCGCTGGCGGACCGCCTGCAGCGCACCGGCGAGACCGGGCGGCTGGATCTGGAACGCCACGGCGCGATCCGCGTGGGCACGCCGGCGGAACTGGCGATGCTGGGCCGCGTGTTCGCGCTGATGGGCATGCACGCGGTGGGCTACTACGACCTGACCGTGGCCGGCGTGCCGGTGCATGCCACCGCCTTCCGGCCGCTGACCGAAGACGCGCTGGCCGCCAACCCGTTCCGCATCTTCACCTCGCTGCTGCGGCTGGAACTGATCGCCGACGCGACGCTGCGTGCAGAAGCCGAAGCGATCCTGGCGCGACGCGACATCTTCACCGCCGGCGCGCGCGTGCTGGTGGACCAGGCCGAACGCGACGGCGGACTGGGCGACGCGGATGCGCAGCGCTTCGTCGCCGAAGTGCTGGAAACCTTCCGCTGGCACGGCGATGCGACCGTGCCGCTGGAAACCTACCGTGCGCTGCACGGCCTGCACCGGCTGGTCGCCGACGTGGTCAGCTTCCGCGGCCCGCACATCAACCACCTGACCCCGCGCACGCTGGACATCGATGCGGCGCAGGCCGCGATGCTGGAGCGCGGCATCCCGGCCAAGGCGCTGATCGAAGGCCCGCCGCGCCGCGCGGTGCCCATCCTGCTGCGGCAGACCAGCTTCAAGGCGCTGGAAGAGGAAGTCGCCTTCCCCGATGCCAGCGGCACGCTGGTGCCCGGCAGCCACAGCGCGCGCTTCGGCGAGATCGAGCAGCGCGGCTTGGCGCTGACGCCCGCGGGGCGCGCGCTCTACGACCGCCTGCTGGCACAGGTGCGGCAGGCCGACGGCGCCGGCAACACCTCGGCGGACTATCCGCAGCGGCTGGCCGATGCGTTCGCCGCGTTTCCCGATGACGAAGACACGCTGCGCCGCGACGGCCTGGGCTACTTCCGCTACCGACTGACCGATGCCGGTGCGGCACTGCCCGCCAGCGAACGTGCGGCGATGACGCCTGGCGCCCTGGTCGATGCCGGCCATGCGGTGGCCGACCCGATCGTCTACGAAGACTTCCTGCCGGTCAGTGCGGCGGGCATCTTCCAGTCCAACCTGGGCGGCGGCGAACAGCGCGCGTATGACGCGCATGCCAACCAGGATGCGTTCGAGGCCGCACTGGGCAAGGCGATCCACGACCCGTTCGCCCTGTACGCGCAGGCGCAGGACGCGTCGATCGCGGCACTGCGGGCCTGATGCTCCAACCCTTCTCCCTGCGCCAGCGGGGAGAGGGTTCCGAACGCGGGTGAGGGGCGAGCGGATTCCGGACACCCAATGCGTCGGATCGGGATAGCGGTCTCTATGCCCAAGGGCGTCACGCACGAGTTGTCATCGCGCCTGCCCCTCATCCGCACTTCGGGCACCTTCTCCCCGCCAGCGGAGAGAAGGAGTCAACTCGTGAAACCCGCATCACACCGACACCTGCTGTTTCACACAACATTTGGTGTTGACGCTTCCCTACACCCCCACTATCTTGTGGCTGTCGGTTCCGGGGGTGGCTAGCCTCCGGATGAAAAGGGAAGCCGGTGCGGCCTTCGGGCCCATTCCGGCACTGCCCCGCAGCGGTAATTGGGAACGACCCCGCCACACAGCACTGAGGCCAGGCCTCGGGAAGCGGCGGGTTAGGAGGAAGGCCACGCCTTCCGCGCCCATGAGTCCGAAGACCTGCCGACAGCCGCGCGATGCACACCGCGCGGTGCCGGCCGCGGATTCTCCGGGGGGAGATGGCTGGCGAAGCAGGGCACCCGCAGTCCGTCTGCGTGGTCTCGCCACCTGCGACGCCGATTCCCCACCCTGCTGATCCACACCCGGCCAACGCAGCCTGCGAGGGACGGGCCGCCGCGTGCACCACGCAGGGAGAAACACCGTGAACCAGACCGACACCGCCGTTGCCGACGCCAGCGGCGAGACCTCATTCCTCTTGACCCCGCCGCCCACCGCCACCGCGATGAGCGTGACCAAGCGCAACGGCAGCCGCGAACCGGTCGACCTGAACAAGATCGTCCGCGCGGTGCAGCGCAACTGCGAAGGCCTGCATGCCATCGACCCGATGCGCGTGGCCACCCGCACCATCTCCGGCCTGTACGACGGCGCCACCACGCGCGAGCTGGATGAACTGTCCATCCGCACCGCCGCACTGCTGACGGCCGAGGAACCCGAATACAGCCGCCTGGCCGCGCGCCTGCTGGCCGGCACCATCACCAAGGAAGTCACCGGCCAGGAGATCCACGCGTTCTCGCAGTCGATCACGCGCGGCCACGAGGTTGGCCTGATCAACGAACGCCTGCTGGGCTTCGTGCAGACCAACGCCCGCAAGTTGAACGATGCGCTGGACGCGTCGCTGGACCTGCACTTCGACTACTTCGGCCTGCGCACCCTGTACGACCGCTACCTGCTGCGCCACCCGCACACGCGCAAGGTCATCGAGACGCCGCAGCAGTTCTTCCTGCGCATCGCCTGCGCGTTGAGCGAGGACGTGCCCGAAGCGCTGGCGCTGTACCGCCGCATGGGCAACCTGGACTACCTGCCCAGCTCGCCGACGCTGTTCAACAGCGGCACCACGCACGAACAGCTGTCGTCGTGCTTCCTGCTGGATTCGCCGCAGGATTCGCTGGAGTCGATCTACCAGAAGTACGGCGACATCGCGCAGCTGAGCAAGTTCAGCGGCGGCATCGGCGTCAGCTACACGCGCGTGCGCTCGCGCGGCTCGCTCATCAAGTCCACCAATGGCCACAGCAACGGCATCGTGCCGTGGCTGAAGACGCTGGATTCCTCGGTGGCCGCGGTCAACCAGGGCGGCAAGCGCAAGGGCGCGGCCTGCGTGTACCTGGAACCGTGGCACGCGGACGTGGAGGAATTCCTGGAGCTGCGCGAGAACACCGGCGACGAGGCGCGCCGCACGCACAACCTCAACCTGGCCAACTGGGTGCCGGACCTGTTCATGAAGCGCGTGGAGGCCGATGCCGACTGGTCGCTGTTCGACCCGCGCATCGTTCCGGAGTTCACCGACCTGTACGGCGACGCGTTCGAACGCGCATACGAGCAGGCCGAGGCGCAGGGCAAGGCGATGAAGAGCATCAAGGCGCGCGAGCTGTACGCGCGGATGATGCGCACGCTGGCGCAGACCGGCAACGGCTGGATGACGTTCAAGGACAAGTGCAACAAGGCCAGCAACCAGACACTGCGCAGCGGCAACGTCATCCACCTGTCCAACCTGTGCACCGAGATCCTGGAAGTGACCTCGGCCGAAGAGACGGCGGTGTGCAACCTGGGTTCGATCAACCTGAGCCGGCACTTCGACGAAGACGGCGGGTTCGATTTCGACAAGCTGGCCGAGACCGTGCGCCTGGCCGTGCGCCAGCTGGACCGCGTGATCGACCTGAACTTCTATCCCATCGAATCGGCCCGCCGCGGCAACCTGCGCTGGCGCCCGGTCGGGCTGGGCGTGATGGGCCTGCAGGACGTCTTCTTCCGGCAGCGCATGGCCTTCGACAGCGACGAAGCCCGCGCGCTGTCGGCGAAGATCGCCGAGACCATCTATTTCAATGCGCTGGACACGTCGGTGGAGCTGGCGCAGGAGCGCGGCCGCCACCCGTCCTTCGCCGACACGCGCGCGGCCATCGGCGAACTGCAGTTCGATGCCTGGGGCGTGGTGCCCGCCGACCGCGAGCGCTGGGACGCGCTGCGCGAGCGGATCAAGCAGCACGGCCTGCGCAACTCGCTGCTGATCGCCATCGCGCCGACCGCGACCATCGCGTCCATCGCCGGCTGCTACGAGTGCGTGGAGCCGCAGGTCAGCAACCTGTTCAAGCGCGAGACGCTGTCGGGCGACTTCCTGCAGGTGAACCGTTACCTGGTGGAAGAGCTGAAGAAGCTGGGCCTGTGGACGCCGGAAGTGCGCGACGCCATCAAGCAGGCCGAAGGCTCCATCCAGAACGTGGTGCAGATCCCCGACACGCTGCGCAGCGTCTACCGCACGGCGTGGGAAATCCCGATGCGCTCGCTGATCGACATGGCCGCCGACCGCGGCGCCTTCATCGACCAGTCGGCGTCGCTGAACCTGTTCATGGAAAGCCCCAACATCGGCGCGATGTCGTCCATGTACATGTACGCATGGAAGAAAGGCATCAAGACGACGTACTACCTGCGTTCGCGCCCGGCCACCCGGATCGCCAAGACCACGGTCGGCAGCGCGGCGGCCGTCGCGCCGAAGCCGGAGTACTCGCCGACCGAGGCCATCGCCTGCTCGCTGGAGAACCCGGAAGCCTGCGAGGCCTGCCAGTAACACGCGCTCCCCTACGTCGGCGATGCCGACGGATACCGGAACAGGACGTTCCCGGCGCACGGATGCGCCAACCCATTTGATCTGCCCCCTCCCCCGTTCACGGGGGAGGGCTGGGGTGGGGGTACGGCAAGATCGTGATGGTTCGATCACCCGTGCCTTCGCCGTACCCTCATCCGCCCTTCGGGCACCTTCTCCCGCCGGGAGAAGGGACCAGCAACCGCGAGACCCTGAATGTCCACCCACAACCGCCAGCTGCTCCTCGATCCCGGCTTCGAACTGACCCTGCGCCCGATGCGCTACCCGCAGTTCTACGAGATGTACCGCGATGCCATCCGCAATACCTGGACGGTGGAGGAAGTGGATTTCTCGCTGGACACCAACGACCTGAAGAACAAGTTCGGCCCGGCCGAGCGCCACCTGATCGAGCGCCTCATCGCGTTCTTCGCCACCGGCGACTCCATCGTGTCGAACAACCTGGTGCTGAACCTGTACCAGCACATCAACGCGCCGGAAGCGCGCATGTACCTGTCGCGGCAGCTGTACGAGGAAGCGCTGCACGTGCAGTTCTACCTGACGCTGCTGGACACCTACCTGCCCGACCCGAACGAACGCGCCAAGGCCTTCGCCGCGGTGGAGAACATCCCGTCGATCCGCAAGAAGGCCGAGTTCTGCTTCAAGTGGATCGACTCGCTGCAGGGCATCCAGCGCATCGAGACGCGCGAGCAGCGCCGGCAGTTCCTGCTGAACATGGTGTGCTTCGCCGGCTGCATCGAAGGCCTGTTCTTCTTCGGCGCGTTCGCCTATGTGTACTACCTGCGCTCGCGCGGCCTGCTGCATGGGCTGGCCAGCGGCACCAACTGGGTGTTCCGCGACGAGAGCTGCCACATGGCCTTCGCCTTCGAAGTGATCAAGACCGCGCGCGAGGAAGAGCCCGACCTGTTCGACGACGAGCTCAAGGCGCATATCGTGCAGATGATGGGCGAGGCGGTGGACTGCGAGGTCGCCTTCGCCGAGGACACGCTGAGTGGCGGCGTGGCGGGACTGTCGATCAAGGACATGCGCCAGTACCTGGAGTACTGCGCCGACCAGCGCATGGCGCAGCTGGGCATGCCCAAGCACTTCGGTGCCAGCAACCCGTTCCCGTTCATGGACCTGCAGGACGTCCAGGAGCTGACCAACTTCTTCGAGCGCCGCGTGTCCGCCTACCAGGTGGGCGTGCAGGGCGAAGTGGGCTTCGACCACGCGTTCTAGCTAGCCCGCGCCCTTTGTAGGAGCGACGTGAGTCGCGACCGCACAAATGAAAGCCTGGTGGCGCCACACCGTCCTGGGAATGTCGGCGACAGTTTCCCCGCCATGGGGAGCCCATCGGATATCCGGGTCATTCGTTCACGCGGTCGCGACTGACGTCGCTCCTACACCAGTACAACATCCCGGCGCGCTATGCTGCCGGCGGGAGTACGCGAACCGGAGCACCACCATGACCGAACTGGCCAACGCCGAAGCGCGCCCCCTCGAGGCGCGCCTGCTGCACATGGTCTTCCCCGACCACACCAACCACCTGGGCACGCTGTTCGGCGGCCAGGCGCTGGCGTGGATGGACATGTCGGCCTTCATCGCCGCCTCGCGCTATGCCCGCACCACGGTGGTCACCGCACGCTCTGAACAGGTGGACTTCAACCAGCCCATCCACAAGGGCGACCTGGTGGAAGTGGTCGCGCGCGTGGTCAAGGTTGGCCGCAGCTCGATGAACGTCGATGTCGAAGTCATCACCGAAAACCTGCTGACCGGCGAACGCAAGCTGTGCACGCGTGGCCACTTCGTGATGATCGCCCTGGATCCCCTGGGCCGGCCGACGCAGGCACCACCCTTGCCAGCCACCTAGTTGGAGGTGGGAGCGACGTCAGTCGCGACGACACATGCAGCCGTTTCATCGCGACGCGCCGCTCCCGTGAATGGAGGGCTCAGGCGTACGCGCGCAGGCTGCGGGCCGCTTCCACCATCCGCTCCAGCGCCGTGCGCACCTCCGGCCAGCCGCGCGTCTTCAGGCCGCAGTCGGGATTGACCCATATCTGCTCGGGTGCCAGCACCGCACGCGCCTTCTGCAGCAGGTCGACCATCTCGCGGCCGGTGGGAATGCGCGGTGAATGGATGTCGTACACGCCCGGGCCGATCTCGTTGGGATAGCGGAACTTCACGAACGCATCCAGCAACTCCATGCGCGAGCGCGAGGTCTCGATGGAAATGACGTCGGCATCCATCGCGGCCACGGCCTGCATGATGTCGTTGAACTCGGAGTAGCACATGTGCGTGTGCACCTGGGTATCGTCGGCGACGCCCGCCGCGGTGATGCGGAAGCATTCCACCGCCCAGTCCAGGTACGCCTGCCAATCCGCGCGCCGCAGCGGCAGGCCTTCGCGCAGCGCGGGCTCGTCGATCTGGATGACACGGATGCCGGCAGCCTCAAGGTCCAACACCTCGTCACGCAGTGCCAGCGCGATCTGCCGGCAGGTCTGCGCGCGTGCCTGGTCGTCACGGACGAACGACCACTGCAGCACCGTCACCGGCCCGGTCAGCATGCCCTTCATCGGCCGGTCGGTCAGCGACTGCGCGTACTGCGACCAGCGCACCGTCATCGGCGCCGGACGCGAGACATCGCCGTAGATCACCGGCGGCTTCACGCAGCGCGAGCCGTAGCTCTGCACCCAGCCGTTCTTCGTGAACGCGAAACCGTCCAGCTGTTCGCCGAAGTATTCCACCATGTCGTTGCGCTCGAACTCGCCATGCACCAGCACGTCGATGCCGATCTCTTCCTGGAAGCGGACACAGCGCTCGGTCTCCTCGCGCAGGAAGGCTTCGTAGTCCGCGTCCGGCAGCTTGCCGCTCTTGTTCCTTGCCCGTGCCTCGCGCACTTCGTGGGTCTGCGGGAACGAGCCGATGGTGGTGGTCGGGAAACCGGGCAAGCCGAGCAGCGCTGCCTGTGCCGCACGGCGCTGCGGATACGGCGAGTCGCGGTGGGTGTCGGCGGCCTCCACGGAGGCCAGGCGCGCGGCCACTTCCGGACGATGCACGCGCGCCGATTGCCGGCGCGATGCGATGCGGTCGCGGGCCAGCGCCAGGCCGGGTTCGGCGGCGCGCGGATCGCGCAGTGCGTCTACCAGCAGGCGCAGTTCCTCCACCTTCTGCCGCGCGAAGGCCAGCCACGACTTCAGGTCGGAAGGCAGTGCCTTTTCATCCGCCAGATCGACCGGAACATGCAGCAGCGAGCACGACGGCGACAGCCACAGCGCGCGGTCGCCCACGTGGCCCAGCGCGTACTTGGCGAGGATCAGCGCATTGTCCAGGTTCGTGCGCCAGATGTTGCGACCGTCCACCAGGCCGGCCGACAGCACGCGACCTTTAGGAAGATGCTTCAGCACGTCGTCGAGCTGTTCCTTGCCGCGCACCAGGTCGACATGCAGGCCTTCCACCGGCAGTGCGCAGGCCAGCGGCAGGTTGTCGCCCAGGCGGCCGAAGTAGCTGGCCAGCAGCAATGAAGGCCGCACGGTGTTCGCCAACGTGGCATAGGCCTTCAGGTACGCGGCATGGGTGGCGTCGTCCAGGTCCAGGACCAGACAGGGCTCGTCGACCTGCACCCAGTCCGCACCCGCCTGGTGTAGCTTCGCCAGCAGTTCGGCATAGACCGGCAGCAGGCGATCCAGCAGCGCGAGGCGGTCGCTGCCGTCCACGGTCTTGGACAGCAACAGGAAACTCACCGGACCCAGCAGCACCGGCCGTGCGGCGTGGCCTGCGGCGACGGCTTCGCGATATTCGGCCAGGGGCTTGTCGCCGCGCAGGCGGAAGGTCTGCGCGCCATGCAGTTCCGGCACCAGGTAGTGGTAGTTGGTGTCGAACCACTTGGTCATCTCCAGCGCGCGCAGGTCGGTGCCGTCCTTCTGCACGCCACGCGCCAGCGCGAAGTAGCCCGCCAGTGGATCGGCATCGGCCAGCGTTCGGTAGGCGTCGGGAATGGCATCGACCAGGAACGCGGTGTCCAGCACGTGGTCGTACAGCGAGAAGTCGTTGCACGGCACCACATCGGCGCCGGCATCGTGCTGCAGCTGCCAGTGGCGGTGGCGCAGGTCGCGCGCGGTCTGTTGCAGGTCGGCGGCGCTGGTGTCGCCACGCCAGTAGTTTTCCAGGGCGGATTTCAGTTCGCGCTTCGCGCCGATGCGCGGGAAGCCAAGGGTGGTAACGGTGGTCATGGTGCGTGTCCTCATGCGGTGGCGGATGAGGAACGAAGGAACCGCGCGCCGGACCGGATCCGCCACGCCAGCGACCTTCGCCCCCTCGGGCGAGCCGGAGTGCCGTGGTCGGGCGCAGGAGGACGCATCCGGGCAGGCGCGCGCGGACACGGGCTCCGGCCACCTCCCCTCGGAAGCTCCAGGTCAGGCGGAAGACGGTCGTGTCTTCCGGCCAGGGCAGGTCTTCGGGCTCATGGACGGGCGCATGGGATGCGCGGGCCTACTTCCCGCCGCTTCCCGACCCGCGAGGGCCAGTGCTGTTGGCGAGGTTCGTTTCCAAATACCGCTGCGGGGCAGCGCCGGAATAGGCCCATGGAACAGGCCGCACCGGCTTCCCTTTTAATTCCATCGCTATATCGGGATAGAGCGATGGAAACCTTGGCGACGGGCAAGTTACCCCCGGCATCGTGTTGCGTCAAGCACAGCGATGGCGATCTGGCGGCGGGGTTCGCATCACTCGTTCGTCCACGTCTATGACGTCACGATCTGCAACTGGGCCCGCATGCATCCCTACCTGCCATCACGCCAGCGACGCCGCTGGCTGAAGACCGCCGCGCTCTCGACCCTGGCAAGCGTCGCCTGGCCGCAACGGGCGCGTGCCGCCGCCTGCGACGACGTGGACACCTGGGTTCCCCCCGACGACTTCCTCGCTGACCTGCCACGCCTGATGCGGGCATTGCGCGTGCCGGCGATCGGCATGGCGGTGGTCGAGCGCGGGGAGGTGGTGTGGTCGCGCAATCTCGGCCTCGCGAATGCTGGGACGCGGGCGCCGGTGAGCGATACGACGCTGTTCGAGGATGCCTCGCTCAGCAAACCGGTTTTCGCGTACGCGGTGCTGCAGCTGGCCGACCAGGGCGTGATCGACCTGGACCGGCCGCTGGCGCAGTACCACCGGCCGGAGTACCTGGCCGTGCACCCGTGGAACGAACAGGTCACCGCACGCGACGTGCTGCGGCATTCCACCGGGCTGCCGAACTGGCGCAAGGATCCGGCGAACGAAAAGCTGGTGCCGGCGGTGAAGCCTGGCACGCGGATCGACTATTCCGGCGAGGCGATCTTCTGGCTGCAGCGGGTGATGGAAACCCTCACCGGCGAGAGCCTCGACGAGTCGATGCAGCGCCTGCTGTTCGGTCCGGCGGGCATGCACGACAGCAGCTATACCTGGAGTGCCGACCTTGCCGCGCGATCGGTGTACGGCCATCGCGCCGTCGAGGACGAGGCACCGGGCATGCCGCCGCAGATGCTGCGCGAACAGTGGAGCGCTGCGCAGGTGATCGCCGACCGCTGGGGCAAGCCGCTGTCGGCCTGGCGCTACGAAGACGCCGCGCGCGCACTGCGGCTCGTGCAGGCGATCACGCCCAAGGGCCTGGTGAACTGGCCCGGCGATATCCTGGCCAATGCCGCGGCCAGCCTGCGCACGACGCCGCAGGACTACGCCCGCTTCATGGCGCTGATGGTGCGCACGCGACGCGAATCCTGGCAGATCACCGACGCGACGCGGCGCGCAATGCTGACCAAGCAGATCGACGTGCCCGCCCGCTGGACGGACAAGGGCCTGGGCTGGAACCTGGAAGCCACGCCGCGCGGCCCGGTGTTCTACCACTCGGGCAGCAACGGCGGCATCTTCAAGAACTTCGCGCTGGGCGATCTTGCCGGCCAGCGCGCGCTGGTGGTGCTGACCAACGCCGGCAGTGGCAACGTGCTGTACCGGCGCGTGGTGCGCGCCGCCACCGGCCACGACCTGCTGGCGTTCGACCTGTGACTACAGGCCCAGGAACACGAACGGCTCCGCCGGTTTGAAGTCCTTCACCGCGTTGCCGGCGAATACATTCCGCTGGTCCGGGCCCAGGTCCAGCCGCAGTACCTTGCCGGTCTCCCTGGAGAAGTCGACCTCCTTCAGGTCCACCCAGAAGGTGTTCGGGGTCAATGCGGATTCGAAGAAGTACAGCTTGCGCTTGTGGTCGGCCACCGTGCGCCAGCGGGTAGAGGAGATGTTGGGCTCCTCCGGCGTGTTGATGCCGAACGGCACCGACGCGTTGCGGATCACGCTGAAGACACTGGCCAGCGCTTTCACCGGATCTTCGCTCTTGGGAATCGCGTTGACGTAGAACGACGCGCGCGCGAAGCGGTCCGAGGCGCGGTTCGTGCCCGGCAGCATCACCGTGCCACCGATCTGCTTCCAGTACGCGTTGAGCGCCAGTTGCTGGTCGAACACCGGCGAATTGGTCATCACCTGGTACTGGCGCCCGTGGTGGATCACCTGCCTGCCGCCGATGTACTCGATGATGGCGCTGTCGCCGCTGGCATCCGACAGGGACAGGTGCAGCGTGGCCAGCCGGTCCTCGCCGGGCACCTTGTCGGTCACCAGGGTGAAGGGCTCCTTGCGCAGCGCGTCGACGGCCTCCTTCACGCTGCCGTAGTTGTCCAGCGCGTACTGCGCCCACGCGGCGATGCTCAGGCCCGGGCCGCGCCCGTCGTAGGCGGGGTATTCGGATTCCACCAGCCACAGCACGTTGGCCATCAGGCCGGCCTCGTTCATGCCGTCGGTGGTGGAGACCTCGTAGCCGGTGGCGATGACGCTGCCGTACTTCGATGTCCACGTGATCGAGTTCGGCCCGGCCTGGCCGCTGCGCTGCATGCCGCGCGGGAAGATCCACAGGTTCGTCGCCACATCGTTCTTCCAGTCCATCGAGCGGGCGGTGATGACGTCGTCATTGGCACCCAGGTAGACCAGCCGCGTGCAGGCATCGGCCGGCGCAGCAAGCAGCGACGGCAACAGCGTGAGCAGTGTGGCGACGGTGCGGAAGATACGACGATGCATGGAGACCTCCGGGGCAGGTGGCATGGTGCGGCGTCGCCCGGTGGCACCAGGGCGGGACCGGGTGTGCTAAACAGCGTACCGGGTTGCCGCCGGATGCTGCCATGTCCGCCGCGACCCGGATGCGCCGTTTGTCCGATCACTCCCCGTGTGGATGATCGCCTCGCGGCCGCGCGTCGCCATCACGCCCCGACCAGGACCCCCATGCGTCACGACCACATCCTCACCCTGTCCTGCCCGGACCGCACCGGCATCGTCTATCGCGTCACCGAACTGCTGTACGAGACCGGCTGCAACATCCTGGACGCGCAGCAGTTTGGCGACGAGGAATCCGGGCGCTTCTTCCTGCGCGTGCATTTCGACGTGCCGGGGCCGGCGGAAATCGACGTGCTGCACGAGGGCTTCGAATCGCTGGCCGAAGTGTTCGGCATGGACTGGCAGCTGCACGACGGCCGCCACCGTGCCCGCCTGATGGTGCTGGTGAGCAGGCAGGGCCATTGCCTCAACGACCTGCTGTTCCGCGTGCACAGCCGGCAGCTGCCGGTGCAGATCGCCTGCATCGTCTCCAACCACGAGGACTTCGCCCCGCTGGCGCAGTCCTACGGCGTGCCGTTCCACCACCTGCCGGTGTCGTCGGGCAACCGCATTGCGCAGGAACGCCAGATCATCGACCTGGTGGACCGCGAGGAGATCGACCTGGTGGTGCTGGCGCGCTACATGCAGATCCTGTCACCGGACCTGTGCGATGCCCTGGCCGGCCGCGCCATCAACATCCACCACAGCTTCCTGCCCAGCTTCAAGGGTGCCAAGCCGTACCACCAGGCACACCAGCGCGGCGTCAAGATCATCGGCGCCACCGCGCACTACGTGACCCGCGACCTGGATGAAGGTCCGATCATCGAACAGGACGTCGCGCGCGTGGACCACGCGATGACGCCGAAGGAACTGGTGCGCATGGGCAGCGATGTCGAATCGCTGGTGCTGGCGCGCGCGGTGCGTCGCCATGTCGAACACCGCATCCTGCTCAACGGGCACCGGACGGTGGTGTTCCGCTGACGGCCTTACCGACTCTCGTGGGAGCGACGTAAGTCGCGATGCTTTTGGTTCGGTGAAAGGAGGAGCTCGCGACTTGCGTCGCTCCCCCAGGGGCGGTTCCCACGCCCCAACTCAGGCGCCGACGCGCCGCCGCAGTCCCACCAGCACGGCATACACCACCGCCAGCACCGCGACCGCCACGCCGATGGCCAGCCACTCGCGCTGCGTCAGCGTGGCCAGGATCGCCAGCATGCCGACCACCGCCACCAGCGGAACCAGGGGGCCACCTTTCAGCACGAACGGCGCGCCGCGTTCGCGCAGGTCGATCTTCTGCGCCCGCCACGCTGCCACGCACACCATCACGTAGACCAGGCACACGGCGCCGCCGGAAATCAGCACCAGCGTCTCGAAGCTGCCCACGATGGCCAGCGTCAACGCCACCGCCGCATGCGTGGCCAGGGCCAGCAGCGGCACGTGGTGGCGGGCGCTGACGCGCGCCCAGGCCGACGGCAGGTAGCCATCGCGACCCAGCGCGAACAACAGCCGCGACGAGCCCAGCAGGTTGCCCAGCAGGAAGCCCGCCATCGAGATGCACGCCGTCGCCAGCAGCAGTACGTGCGCCGGCGACCACAGGCGCGCGGCGGTGTCGGCGATGGGCACGCTGCTGGTGGCCAGCGCCGGCCCCAGCAGGCCCTGCGTGACGATCTGCAGGCCCAGGTACAGCAGCACCACCAGCAGGATGGCCACGGTGGCGGCGCGCGGCACGCTGCGTGACGGGTCGCGCAGTTCGCCGCCGGGAATCAGCGCGGTCTCGATGCCGGAATACGCGAACACCACCATCACCATCGCCGACCCCAGCGCCGTCCACGACGGCACGTCGCCGATGCGGAAGCTCACCTGCCCCCAGTCCACGAAGAACACGCCCACCGCCACCAGCAGGAACAGCGGCGTCAGCTTCAGCGCGGCCAGCACGGTGATCGCGCGCGCACCCAGCTTCACGCCGAACGCATTCAGTGCGTACATCAGCGCATACACGCCCACCAGCAGGGCGGCACGCGGCACAGGTTCGGCGAACACCGGCAGCAGGCTGGCCACCTGCAACGACAACGCCGCCGCCACGCCGGCACTGGACGCCACGTTGCAGATCCACATCAATGCGCCGGCCAGGAAACCCGGCAGCGTGCCGAACACCGTGCTGACGTAGGTGTACGGGCCACCCGTGGCGGAAGCACGGCTGCCGATGGCGGCAAAGCACAACGCGATGGGCACCATCACCAGCGCGCCGGCCACCAGCGCCAGCGGGGCCGCGGCACCCACCTGCGACGACAGCGCCGCCGGCATCTTGAAGATGCCACCGCCCACGATGATGTTGATGACCGCGGCGGTCAGCGCCAGGCTGCCGACCGCGCGCAGCAGCGCGGCGTCGCCCTGCAGGGCGGGAGTGGCGGTCGGGCGTGCGGGGTCGTGGCTCATGGTCAGGGCAGTACGTAAGGATTGGCGAGCCTGCCATGCGTCCCGCGCGAAAGCGAGCGCGGCGCGCGCATCGCATCATGCCGATTCGCCATTGGACAGCGCCGGCACAGACGCTAGCATCGCGGTCCCCCCTGCCGGAACACGCCATGCCCAGGATACTGCCCCCGCTGCTGCCCGCCGCCCTGTTGGGGCTTGCACTGGCCGCGCCCGCGCAGGCCCAGGACGCCACCGCGCAGGCCGCGCTGCAGAAGGCGCAGCCGCAGCTGGTCGCCTGGCGCCGCGACCTGCACCAGCATCCGGAACTGGGCGAACAGGAAGTCCGCACCGCCAAGCGCGTCGCCGACCACCTGCGCTCGCTGGGCCTGACGGTCCGCACCGGCGTCGGCAAGACCGGCGTGGTCGCCGTGCTGAAGGGCGCGAAGCCCGGCCCGCGCATCGCGCTGCGTGCCGACATGGACGCGCTGCCGGTCACCGAACAGACCGGCCTGCCGTTCGCTTCGAAGGTCAAGGCCGACTACCGCGGCCAGCCGGTCGGCGTGATGCACGCCTGCGGGCACGATGCGCACGTCGCCATCCTGATGGGCGTGGCGCAGGCGCTGGTCGCCGCGAAGGACGAACTGGCGGGCGAAGTGATGTTCGTCTTCCAGCCGGCCGAGGAAGGTCCGCCGGTGGCCGGAGAGGTGTTCGGCGCGGCGCTGATGCTGCAGGAGGGCGTGTTCAAGGACTTCATGCCCGATGCCGTGTTCGGCCTGCACGTCTGGGCCGGCCTGCCGGTGGGCAGCGTGGGCTACCGCAGCGGTCCTCTGCTCGCGGCGGCAGACGAGTGGTCGCTGGTGGTGAAAGGCAAGCAGACGCACGGCTCGCGTCCGTGGGACGGCGTGGACCCGATCACCCTGGGCGCGCAGATCCTGCTGGGCACGCAGAGCATGATCGCGCGGCAGGTGAACATCGCCACCAGCCCGGTGGTGCTGACGGCAGGCCAGTTCCAGGCCGGCGTACGCTTCAACATCATCCCCGACGAGGCCACGCTGGTCGGCACGCTGCGTACGTTCGACCCGGCCGTGCGCGAGGACGTGATCGCACGCTTCCGCCGCATCGCCGACGACTACAGCCATGCCAGCGGCGGCAGCGCCGAGCTGAAGGTGGCCAACAACGCGCCGGCCACCATCAACCAGCCCGCGCTCACCCAGCGCGTGCGGCCTTCGCTGGAAAAGGCGGTCGGCGTGGCGAACGTGGTGGAGATGCCGCTGGTGACGGTGGCCGAGGATTTCTCGCAGTTCGCCAACACGGTGCCGGGCTTCTATTTCTTCGTCGGCGCCACCTCGAAGGGCATCGATCCCGCCACCGCGCCGATCAACCACTCGCCGCAGTTCCTGCTGGACGAACAGGCGCTGCAGACCGGCAGCCAGGCGATGCTGCAGGTGGCGCTGGATTATCTGCGTACGCCGTGAGCCGCTTCCTGTAGGAGCGACGTGAGTCGCGACCGCACGGCTTGCACTTGCGGACGCGGATGGCTGGCGCCTCCATAACCGGGGGATCGCGGTGTCACGGATCGGGCGGCATTGATGCGGTCGCGACTCACGTCGCTCCTACAACAGCACCAACAACCCGGGTCAGAACGACCCCACCCACAGACGCAACGGATGCTGCGGGTCCGCCAGCAGGCGGATCGCCAGCGCGATCGAGACGGTGACCAGCAGCGGCTTGATGATGCGGGCGCCCTGCTTCATCGCGAAGCGCGAGCCCAGCTGCGCGCCGAGGAACTGCCCCGCGCCCATCACCAGCCCCACCTTCCACAGCACCGCGCCGAACGCCACGAACACCGCGAACGCGCCCAGGTTGGAACCGAAGTTGAGGAACTTGGTGTGCGCGGTGGCCTTCAGGATGCCGAAGCCGGCCAGCGCCACGAAGCCGAGCATCAGGAACGACCCCGTGCCCGGACCGAACACGCCGTCGTAGAAACCGATCACCGGCACGAAGGTCAGCCCGAACACCAGCGGGCGCATGCGCTGGTGCTGGTCCACGTGGCCGATGTCCGGCTTCAGCCCGAAGTAGATGGCAATGCCCACCAGCAGGAACGGCAACGCCAGCTTCAGCCACTCCACCGGGATGATCGTCGCCAGCAGCGCGCCGCCCACCGCGCCGAGCGCGGCGGTCAGTGCCATCGGCAGCTGGCCTTTCAGGTCCACGTGGCCATGGCGCGCGTACGCCCAGCTGGCGGATGCCGACCCGAACAGCGACTGCAGCTTGTTGGTGCCCAGCACGTGCAGCGGCGGGATGCCGGCCAGCAGCATCGCCGGGATGGTGACCATGCCGCCGCCACCGGCGATGGCATCGATGAAGCCCGCCAGCATCGCGGCGAGGAACAGCAGCAGGAGTACCTGCAGGGCGAGGTCGGGCATGAGGGCTCCAGGCGGCGAGGATGCGTTTCCGCCTGGGGACCAGCACGTGCGACGCCTGCACATTCTAGAAGCCACGGCGCTCCCGTAGGAGGGACTGTCGCTCGCGCAGCACATTCGCGCGCATGCCATTGCGGTTAGCATCGGTGCATCCCGCCTGGAGTCCGACACGATGCGCACCGCACGCCCCCTTGCCGTTTCCCTGCTCGCTCTCGCGTGCGCACTGCCCGCCGCCGCGCAGGAAGCCGCGCCCACGCAACGGCCGGAAGTCGTCGCCGCCGGCAAGGCCATGCAGCAGCAGGTGATCGACTGGCGCCGGCACTTCCACCAGTACCCGGAACTCTCCAACCGCGAGGAACAGACCGCCAGGCGCGTCGCCGAGGAACTGCGCAAGCTGGGCCTGCAGCCGCGCACCGGCATCGCACGGCACGGCGTCACCGCGGTGATCAAGGGCGGCAGGCCCGGCCCGCGCATCGCGCTGCGCGCCGACATGGACGCGCTGCCGGTGACCGAGCGCAACAGTCTGCCGTTCGCATCGAAGGCCACCTCCACCTACCGCGGCGAGACCGTCGGCGTGATGCACGCCTGCGGCCACGACGCGCACACCGGCATCCTGCTGGGCGTGGCGAAGGCGCTGGTCGGCATGCAGGACACCTTGCCGGGCGAAGTACTGCTGGTGTTCCAGCCCGCCGAGGAAGGCGCGCCGGCCGGCGAGGAAGGTGGCGCCTCGCAGATGCTGGCCGAAGGCGTGTTCAAGGACTTCAAGCCCGAGGCGGTGTTCGGCCTGCATGTATTCTCCTCGATCCCGGTCGGCCAGATCGGCGTGCGCCAGGGGCCGCTGATGGCGGCCTCGGACAGCTTCACGCTGAAGGTCATCGGCCGGCAGACGCACGGCTCGCGGCCGTGGGGCGGCGTGGATCCGATCGTCGCGATGGCCGACGTGATCGGCACCACCCAGACCATCGTCAGCCGCCGCACCGACATCTCGAAACTGCCGGCGGTGGTCAGCTTCGGTGCCATCAAGGGCGGCATCCGCTACAACATCATTCCCGACGACGTGGAAGTGGTCGGCACCATCCGCACCTTCGACGAAGGCATGCGGCAGAAGATCTTCGCCGACCTGAAGAACGTCGCCACCCACGTCAGCGCCGCGCACGGCGCGAAGGTCGAAGCCAGCGTGCCCGACAACGACGGCAACCCCGTCACCGTCAACAACCCGGAGCTCACCGCCCGCATGCTGCCCAGCCTGCAGGCCGCGGTGGGCGCGGACAACGTCATCACCCCGGGCCTGCAGATGGGCGCGGAGGACTTCTCGTTCTACGCGCGCGAAGTGCCATCGATGTTCTTCTTCGTCGGCAGCACGTCCAAGGGCATCGACCCGGTCACCGCCCCCAGCAACCACTCGCCCGAGTTCATGCTCGACGAAGCCTCGCTCGACGTGGGCCTGCGCGCGTTGCTGCAGGTGACGCTGGATTACCTGGACAAGCCCAAGGGCTGAGGTGGTTGCACCCTCTCCCTGCGAGAGCGGGGAGAGGGTGCCGAAGGCGGGTGAGGGGCGAACGGAGCCACGATGTCGTGAAGGTCCGCGCTCCGGCAAGAGGCTATCTCACAAGACGAATACGACGCGCTTCACGTCCGCGCCCGCCCCTCACCCGGCCTCCGGCCACCTTCTCCCCGCCACGCGGGGAGAAGCACGCAAAGGTGCCGGCTACTCAAGCCACGCACGGGCGAGACAACTGCCCTCTGCCCGCCACGTGGGGAGTAGGAAAAGCCCATCAACGATGCTCGCCATCCACATACAGCCAACGTCCGTCGAGGCGGACGAAGCGGCTGCGTTCGTGCAGGCGCACCGCGCTGCCGCCACCGACGCGGTAGCGCGCGATGAATTCCACTTCGGCAGTATCCGGCCCGGTGACGCGATGCTGCTTCACCGTCAGCCCGAGCCACGTGGTGGTGGGCGCGCCGTCGGCATCCAGCCCGAGCTCGGCCGGGCAGGTGTCCGGATGCCAGCTGGCGCGCAGGTAAGCGGCATCGCGCAGCACGAAGGCGCTGTAGCGTGAACGCATCAGCGCTTCGGCATCCGGCGCCGCTTCACCCGCGTGGTAGCGACCGCAGCAGGCGGCGTAGTCGCGGCCGGTGCCGCAGGGGCAGGGGTTCATTGCGGCGCCCTTTGTAGGAGCGACGTGAGTCGCGACCGTGCACCATCCGGCAAGACGAAGGTCGGCATCGCTGGGTATGGAAAGCAGATGTGCGCTGACGCCATGCGGTCGCGACTTACGTCGCTCCTACAACCACCCGGCCGTCAACGCCGCCCGTTGCCGGTCTCGATGAAGCGCAGGAACTCGGTGCGGGTGCGGGCATCCTCGCGGAACTCGCCCAGCATCTTGCTGGTGACCATGCTGACGCCGCGCTTGTGCACGCCGCGCGTGGTCATGCATTCATGCGCGCCGTCGATCACCACCGCCACGCCCCTCGGATGCAGCACGTCCTGGATGCACTGCGCGATCTGCGCGGTCAGTTTTTCCTGCACCTGAAAGCGACGCGCATACACGTCCACCACGCGCGCCAGCTTGCTGATGCCCACCACCTTGCCGTTGGGCAGGTAGCCCACGTGCGCCTTGCCGATGATCGGCGCCATGTGGTGTTCGCAATGGCTTTCGAACTCGATGTCGCGCAGCACGATCATCTCGTCGTAGCCGGCGACTTCCTCGAACGTACGCGCCAGGTATTCGCGCGGATCCATCTGGTAGCCGCTGAACCAGTCGCGGTAGGCCTTGGCCACGCGCTTGGGCGTGTCCAGCAGGCCCTCGCGCTGCGGATCTTCGCCGGCCCATTGCAGCAGCACGCGCACGGCGTCCTCCGCCTGGGCCTGGGTGATCTTGCCGGTGTCGTCGTCGGAGGTGCTCATCACGAAGATTCCTTCGGGGGGCGTGGATGGTAACCCATTGGGCTGTCACGCTTGCCGCGGGCGGCTTGCCGGACACACCCACAGAGGCTTGCGGTGCCTGGCGTCGCAGGCATGACCGGATACGGCGCACGGTGCTTTCCGGATGCAACCGGTGGCGGATGCCGATGGCCTGGTGCGGCGGCGTGCGGCCGCGATGGCTACTCCGCCGCGTCGGGCGGGCCCATGTTGCCCTTGCTGTACATGCCGGATCGATCGAAGCAGCACGCGCGGCGCTGCCCCGAGGCCAGCTTGTCGCAGGCGGTGTCGATGCGCTTGACCCGTGTTTCGGCCTTCTTGCCCGAGGTGATCCAGTGGATCCAGTCGCGTCGCGCCACCGGCGTCAGGCTGGCCCACACCGCTTTCGCATCCGGCCGCGCGGCAAGCGCCTTGCGGACGTCCGGCGGCACGGAGGGTTCGGGTTCCTCGGCCACCGGCGCGACCTGCAGCTCGACGCTGTCGCCCGCCGCCACTCCAGCCGTCTGGTGCACGGCCTTCTCCACCTTCAACCAGTGGCTGCCTTCGCCATCGGGCTCCAGCGTGGCCTGGAACGCCTGGCCCGCCAGCGTGCCGTCCACGGTGACCATGCTGCGCGCCGGCAGTTTCCCGCTGGCGGTCTTCGGCAGCACCAGGAACAACCACGTCGCGCCCTTCGGTTCGGCAGGGCGCCGCAGCGTGGCCGTGAAGCGGATGGGGGTGGCTTGGCTCATGGCGGGACGATAGTACCCAGTCCGTTATCGCGCCGTTTCCAAGGGACGCCGCCGCGATGGCGTCAGTGCTCGCCCTTCCTGCCGATGAAGCTGATCTCCCCCGATGTTTCCAGCACCGCCAGTTCGATCTCCGCCAGGGTCGCGTAGCCGGCGGAACGGCGTGCGATGGCGAAGTCGTGCTCGCTGACCGACTGCCGCGCCAGCTCGTCGCGGAACAGCTCGCCGTGGCGCACCAGGATCACCGGCCTGCCCTCCACCACGCGGTCGAAGCGCCGGCTGCGCGCCGACAGTTTGCCCACGCTCCAGTTGAGCGCCAGCAGCGTCGCCGCCAGGATCAGTCCGCCCAGCAGCGAGGTGTCTTCGCCGATCAGCGAGTTCTGCACGGCCGTGCCCAGCAGCACCACCACCAGCAGGTCGAACGGGGTGAACTGGCCCACCGTGCGCTTGCCGCTCAGGCGCACCAGCACCAGCACCACCACGTACACCGCGACCGCGCGCAGCACGAATTCCCACCACGGCATGCCCAGCTCGAACAGGCTGCGCGCCACGCTTTCCATCTCGTCACCTCGTTGTCTGTCAGGGTTTGCCGGCCGGCTTCTCGTCGCCGCCTGCGGTGTACGCGGGCGGCGAATAGAAATTGACCGTCTTCAGGGGCGTGCGCCCGGTGGCGCGGATCTCGTGGCGTTCGCCACGTTCGATCAGCAGCAGGCTGCCGGGCTTCAGCAGGCGGCGCTCGCCTTCGACGATGGCCACGCCCTGGCCTGCGGCAACGAACAGCCACTGGTCCGCACCGCGGTGGCGGTTGTCCGGCCCGCCTTCCCTGCCGCCGGGCCGGATGACCATCTGTGCGGCCTGCACGCCGTTGGCCTCGAACAGCGGCAGGAAGCCGATGCCCATGCGCAGGTGGCGGCATTTCATCGGACGTCTCGCAGGCGTGCTTGCATCGCACCAGCATCCGCTGCCATGCGTGCAGGCGTCGTCAACGCGCCTGCGCATCGCAGCGCCACGCGGGTGAACGGCGCACCTACGGCGTGCGGTATAAGGACACCTCCCACCCGGCACGCACCTGCCCGGCTACCGCGTCCCTTCCAGACGGAGGTTCCATGAAGACGATGTTCGTCGCGCTGTTGACCGCCCTTGTGCTGCAGGCCACTCCCGCCACCGCCGGATCGCCGCTGGTCGGTCGCTGGGCGCTGGATCTGGCCACGTTGCCGATGCCGCCGGAAGCACGCCCGCAACGCGTGACGATGGAATTCGCGCAGCCCGACGCCGGCACGTGGCGCACGCACATCGAGATCGTCGACCCGAACGGCGGCAGGATGGAGTCGGACGCCACGCTGGCGCTGGACGGCACGCCGGGCAGCATCACCGGCAGCTACTGGGCCGACGTGGGCACGGCGAAGATGCCGGCGCCCAACGTGGTGGTGCTGCAGCTGGCCTACCAGGGCACGCCGTCTTCGACACGCATCTACTCGGTGACGGAAGACGGCAGCACGCTGACCGAAACCAAGGCGGCGTTCCGCAAGGACGGCACCCCGTTCCTGCAGACGACCACGTTCACCCGGCTGCCGTAACGCATCATCCGGTCCACCTGCGCGCCGCGGACGCAGGCGGCACGCGCTACCTGCCCGCCTCCATCTCCAGGTGCGTCAGGTAAAGACGCAGGTCGAACTCCAGCTGGTGGTAGTCCGGCGCCATGTGCGTGCACAGCTGGTAGAAGGCCTTGTTGTGCTCGGCTTCCTTCAGATGTGCCAGTTCGTGCACCACGATCATCTCCAGGAAGTCGGCCGGCGCGTCGCGGAAGACGGTGGCGATGCGGATCTCGCGGCTGGCCTTCAGCCGGCCGCCGTGCACGCGCGAGATGGCCGTGTGCGTGCCCAGCGCGTGCTTCATCACCTGCAGCGTGCTGTCGTAGACCACCTTGCCCAGCGGCACCGCGCGCCGCAGGTGCCGGTCCTTGAGCGCCTGCACGTAGTCGTACAGCTGGCCGTCGCTGCGCACGGTGTGGCGCTGGCCGTACTTGTCGGCCAGCATCGGGCCCAGCCGGTCCTGCGCGATCAGCGCGCGCACGCGCGCCTGCAGGTCGGGCGGGTAACCGGTGAGGTACTTCAGCGCATCCATCGTGGGCGGGGCGGCAGGTGACCGGGGGGGACGGCGGGTATGATGGACCGTAAACCTCCTGCACGACACCGCGCCATGGCCAAGGGAAATCCGCTCCAGGAACAACTGCTCAAGGCCGGCCTGGTCAAGAAGTCCAAGCTGGCCGAAGTCGCGCGCGAGCAGAACAAGGCACGCCACGGCAAAGGACCGGCCGCGCCCAACGAGATCCAGCGCGAGGCCGAGCGGGTACGCGCCGAGAAGGCCGAACGCGACCGCGCCATCGAGGCCGAACGCAAGGCGCAGGCACGCGCCGCGGAACTTCGCGCGCAGGCGCGGCAGATCATCGAAGACCGCAAGGTGCCGCGCACGGGCGAGGTCGAATACCGCTTCACCGCCCACGGCGCCATCCGTACCGTGCTGGTCAACGACGACCTGCGCAGGAAGCTGTCGGCTGGCGCGCTGGTGATCGTGCAGGTGGACGACCGCTACGAACTGCTGCCGCGCGTGGCCGCGGACAAGGTGCGCGAACGCGTCGCCGGCATGATCGTGCTCGACCACGGCCAGGGCACCGGGACCGAGGCCGCCTCTTCCGAAGACGATGCGTACTACGCGCAGTTCCAGGTACCCGACGACCTGATGTGGTGACGGCGCGGGCCGCATCGTTTCGACAAGGAGTTCCTTCATGCCTCTGCACCGCCTGCTGACCTGCCTGCCATTCGCGCTGTTGCTGGTGCTGCCGCCAGCCCACGCCATCGACACATCCACGGCGGTGTCACCGCCGGTGGAAGACACCGGCACGCTGGCCGCCGCGCCGTACCGCATCGACATCCCTGCCGACTGGAATGGCGAACTGGTCATGCTGGTGCACGGCTTCGAGCCGGTCGGTATACCGCGCACATCGCCGTGGCCGGCGAACGAGGCCACGCCGGTGTTCCTGTCGCAGGGGTACGCGGTGGCGCAGAGCGGGTTCGCCACGCAGGGCTGGGCGGTACGCGACGGCATCGCCGACACCGAGCGCCTGCGCGCGCACTTCGTCCAGCGCCATGGCCTGCCGCGGCGCAGCTGGCTGGTCGGTTTCTCGATGGGTGGCGGCATCGCGGTGGCCAGTCTCGAGCAGCAGCCGGCGCAGTACGACGGCGCGCTGTCGCTGTGCGGCGCCAACGTGCCGGGCGCGGTGCTGACGGAGGAACTGTTCACCACGCTGGTGGCGTTCGACACCTTGTTCCCCGGCGCGGCGGGGGTGCCGGATGGCGGGCTGTCCGGCCCGGGGGCAACCGCACTGGGCCAGATGGAGGTGATGAACGCCGTCGCCGCCGCCCTGCCTGGCAACGCGGACGCCGCCGCGACGCTGGCCGGGCACTTGCAGGTGCCGGTCGAGGCCGTGCCCGGCATCGTCAGCCTGCATGCGCTGGTGTTCAACGACGTGCGCCGCCTTGCGGGCGGCATGCCGGTGGACAACACGCGTACGGTGTATGCGGGGCTGGGCGATGACGCGGCGTTCAACGCCGCCGCACCGCGCCATGCGGGCGATGCGGCGGCGATGGCGTATGCGGCGACCGCGCCGGCGCTGAACGGGCAGGTGCGCAAGCCGCTGGTCATCCAGTACAACGCGGGCGACCCGACCATCACGCCCCGGTGGCAGGCGATCTACGCGGGCCTGGTACGCCCGGGCGAGGGCGTCATCGCACCGCGGGTGCTGCCCGATGCCGGCGAAGGGCATTGCGGCTTTTCACCGCAGCAGATCGGCGAGGCATTCCGCACGCTGACGGCGTGGTCGGTGACGGGGAAGCGGCCGGCCGCCGAGTGAGGAGTGGCGGGTATCGCCCGCCGTGAATGGCGTGAGCGAAGAAGAAAGGCCCCGCATCGCGGGGCCTTCCGGTGTCGGCGCAAGTCACTTTGCCCCCAGCCTCTGACCAGGGTGGCTCAGAAGCGGCGTTGGCCGCCGCCATAGTCGCCGATGTCGCACTGCCCGGAGAACGTGGTGCCCCCTTCGATGTTGATGCGCCCGGAGCGACGATCAACGGTCAGCCGGGGCTTGTTCATGCCATTGAGGCGATAGCTGGCGGTGCTGCGGTCCGGCCCCACCTGCAGGTTGTCGAGCTCCCACCAGCCGTGGTCGCCGTGCGAGTTGATCGGTGGAATAAGTGGTGCGCCCAGGTGGATGCGCCCGTGGTCGCCGTACAGCTCGATCTGCACGTCGCTGTTGAAGCCTTCGGTGGTGGCGCGCACGGTGTCGGCTTCGTGCCACTTGTTGCGCTTGTCGTCCCAGCGGTAGTCGGGCTCGCCGGTCACCGTTGGTCGGGTGCCGGTGCCATAGCAGACCAGCACCAGCGAATTGGGGTCACGTTCGCCGGAGGTGGAGGCGCGTGGCGTCGACGCGTCGGAGGCACCGCAGTTCGCGGCGGGCACGGCCTGGATCGACGCGTAGCGGCCCTGCATGGTCGATACCGAGATGCACTGGTTTTTCTTCGCGTTCCACCAGAAGGTGAAGCGCTGGTCACGCACGGTGTTGGAATCGCGCTGCTCGTAGCCGCGCGACAGCAGTTGGGTTTCACCGCCAGCGCCACGGGCGCCGACGAGGTCTTCGACGTCCGGCGGTGTCTGGGCATACGCCGTCGCGGACAGCGTGAGCATGGCGAGAAGGCAGGCGGCAGGGGGGTGCGAACGCATGATGTTCTCCTTGTTGGACTCGATGACGGTGTTTGTGTACCGGGAGCAGCCGCCATGCGGCGTGTGGTGCACGGCTCCATCGCGGGGAGGCGGTGGGCGCCGCCCATCAGGCAGTCTCCCGGCGCGCGCGCCGCGTCGAGCGGGGCCCCGGGCGAAGCACCCACCATGACCGCTGAGATCCTGTGAAGGGGTGGCGAGGCGGGTGCCCGGGCCCCGGATGGCCGTGACAAGCAGGCACTGAGTCGATGTCCGCTTCGGTCGGAAGCGGCCGGCGACGATGCGCCCGTCATCGCCCCGCCGAAGTGAGTGCCTGTACAGGTCGGCCGCGGCTTCAGGCGGTGAGCCCAGCAGACGCGTCGGTACATCCAGAAGAGGCTGCCTTAGCGGGCGCCGGCCCGACGCCCATCCGTCCCCGGGATTCAACCGGAACGCCACGTCGCCTTGGGCGCGCATGGGAGGACAGCATGGCCGCATCACCCTCAAGACTTACGTACTGAATGAAAGAAGATTCACGCGGTCCATTACCTGATGCGCCGTGGTTTCTCGAATCAACTGACGGTCATGCAATCCGGCCAACTACCAAGCGCTGTCAGGACGGCATCGACACATTGTCTCGCCGATCGGTTCAGTTAATCGCGGAAGCGGACATCGCCTGACAAGACCCCAACTTGCTAGGGAAGGTCTTTCTTCGCGGGCATTTCCAGCACTTCGCGCACGCGCGAAGCAAGCTCCTGAAGCGTGAAAGGCTTTCCGATCAGGTTGACGCCAGGGTCCAGCACGCCGTTGTGGACGACGGCGTTGCGGCTGTAGCCGGTGGTGAAGAGCACCCTCAGGTTCGGCCAGCGCCTGCAGGCTTCGTCGGCCAGCTTGCGTCCGTTTGTTTCCGGCATGACCACGTCGGTGAACAGCAGGCTGATGGAGGGTTCGGCTTCGAGGATGCGTAGCGCCGCCGCCGCACTGTCAGCGGAGAAAACGTGGTACCCCAGTTCCGTCAGCGCTTCCACGGAAAACTGCCGCACCGCCGGTTCGTCCTCCACGACCAGGATGACCTCCTGGAGCTCGCCGCGGGGAACCGGATTCACGCTGGCCGTGATGTCCCGCAGCGCATCTGCGCCGAGCTGGCGTGGCAGATATACCTTCACCGTGGTACCACTGCCGACTTCGGAATAGATCTTCACGTGTCCGCCGGACTGCTTCACGAAACCGTAGACCTGGGACAGGCCCAGGCCCGTCCCCCGCCCCACTTCCTTCGTCGTGAAGAACGGATCGAATGCCTTCGCGATGACGTCGGCCGGCATGCCGGCGCCCGTGTCGGACACCGCGATGAGGACGTACTGCCCCGGTGCGATGCCCGGATGACCCTCCGTGTACCCATGGTCAAGGTGGCAGTTGGCGGTTTCCACGGTGACGCGCCCACCGCCTGGCATCGCATCGCGTGCATTCACCGCCAGGTTGAGAATGACGTGCTCAAGCTGGTTGGGATCGGCATGGATCCTCCAGAGACCGCCTGCCAGCACGGTCTCGAGGCGCACGTCACGACCCAGCGAGTGGCTCAGCAGGTCCGACATGCCTGCGACAAGCTTGTTCGCATCCAGCGATTCGGGCTGCAACGGCTGTTGGCGCGAGAATGCGAGCAACCTTTGGGTGAGCTGCGCGGCACGGCGCGCCGCGTCCATGGCAATGTCCACGTAGCGCCTGGCGCGGGCATCCTCCGCATCCAGCCGGCCCACCAACAGGTCGAGCGGGCCAACGATCGCGGCCAGCATGTTGTTGAAATCGTGCGCGATACCGCCGGTCAGCTGGCCGACAGCCTCCATTTTCTGGCTCTGCCGAAGCGCATCTTCCACGCGTGTACGCTCGGCGACCTCTTCAGCGACGCGGCTCTCGAGGCGCTCGTTGAGCTCCCTGAGCTGCGTTTCCGCGGCCTTTCGTGCGGTGACATCAATGGCGACACCCACGACTCGCGTACAGCGGTTCCCATCAAACAGGCCCCGGCCCTTGGCGGCGACCCAGCGTGTGACGCCGTCTTCCTTGCCGATCGTGCGGTACTCCACATCGTAGAGCGCACGCTTCCCGGGGTCGGCCGCGGCCGCGAACGCCACACTGGTCTTCTGCAGGTCTTCCGGATGCAGGCCGGCGTAGAAGTCCGCCATCGAGCAAGGCACATGCGGGGAGATACCGAACATGGCTTTCGTCCGCGCAGGCCAGATGAGCAGGTCGTTGACCAGATCCACGTCCCAGAAGCCGATGTCGGACGCTTCCGTCGCCAGCCGTAGGCGTTCTTCGCTCTCCGCCAGGGCGGCCTGGGCCGCTTTCCGACCACTCAGGTCGAGCATCGCCCCGATCATCCGAATGGGTTCACCGTCAGGCCCGCGCAACACCGTACCGCGATCCAGGATGTCGGCGTACCCGCCATCTGCCCGGCGGAAACGGTATTCCGCTGACCAGGCTTGTCCGGCGTGGTCGATCACCGCATGGATGCTGTCGCCGACCCGAACGCGGTCATCGGGATGGATGTGGTCCAACCACCACTGCGCAGTGCTCTCCAGCCGGTCGTGGCCGAACAGTGTACCAAGCGCCTCGTTCCAGACCACGTGGCCATCGGCCAACCGCCAATCCCAGATGGCGTCGCTGGTGGCGAGTGCAGCAAGGCGGTAGCGCTCTTCGATTTCACGATGACTGGCTTCGACGGCTTTCCTGTCGGTGATGTCGAGCGAGGCACCGATAAGCCCCACGACCTGTCCCTGCGCATCACGCAGCGGCGCCTTCGTCGACAGCCAGAAGGCCCTTTTGCCGTCGGGATAGTTCACCTCCTCTTCCAGCTGCTCGATCTGGCCTGACGCCATGATGCGTGCGTCCGCTGCCATGATGGCCGCGGCCTGTACCGGGTTGTCGAGCAATTCGGCGTCCGTGCGACCGAGATACTCTTCGGGTGGCCTGCCGATCAGATCCGTGGTTCCGCGATTGCCGATCAGCAGTCGACCCTGCCGGTCCTTCGCGTAGACGACGCCGGGCACGGCCTCCACGAACGTGTTGAGCAGGCTCTCCGCCCGGTCCCGGGCTTCTTCGACACGCCGCTTTTCGCTGACGTCGATCAGTACGCCAGGGAAGCTGATGGCCGCGCCGCTCGCATCCAGATGGACCCATCCCCGCGCTTCGACCCAGCGCCACTCGTTGGCTCCGCGCCGGGTCCGATACTGATGGACATACTGTCCGCCGCACGACATCGCGTTCCGGATGGCCGCTTCTAGACCGGGCTGATCATCGGGGTGGACGGACTGGATCAGATCCTGCAACTTCCAGCGTCCGCCTGTCGGTTCAAAACCGAAGGTCTGCTCCAGCGCGGGGTCCACCGTGACGGTGTCGGACCTCACGTCCCAGAACCAGGTTCCGATGATGGCGCCGGCCGCCAGCGCAACGCGGACGCGCTCACTGTCCAGCGTATCCGGCGTAATGTCGGCGGATCGATGTGGCATCGAATTCTTCCTCGGGGCGGACAGGCTCGGGGCGGGCGCATGTGGGCCGAGACCCAGGCCGCCTGCAAGCCACGGGCGCAGTCTATACGAGGTGCGGCCCTTCACACGCCTCGTTGTGCCTCAGCGTTCACGCCGACTTCGCGTAGCCATACGGCAAAGTTCGGCCATGACAAACCTGACCATCCTCTACGTCGATGACGACGCCAAACATCGCGAGATCGTTGCGGAAGCCCTTGGCAATGCCGGCCATTCCGTCACCCAGGCGCCCACTGCGACCGTAGCACTGGAACTGCTGCAGCGGGGACATTACGACTGCGTGGTCACCGACTACGACATGCCGGGCACCAGCGGCGCCAAGGTCGTACAGGAAGCGCGCAACGTGCATCCCGGCGCCACGGTTTGCGTGGTGTCAGGTCATCGCAAGGAGGACATGCAGGATCTGCCTGCCGGCACCATGCTGTTGAGAAAACCCTTCAGCGTTCCGTTCCTGCTGGATCTCCTCACGCCGCGCTGAGGTCGGTTTCCGCAGAGCTGAGGCCATGTCGGCTTCCGGCCAGAAGCAGACGTTCTCGCAACTACACCGCATGTGCCCAGGCGGGCAGCAAGCCGAGTGCACCCAACGCCATCCAGAGCGCCATGGCGACCATCATCAGGTTTTCGGTCAGCGATACGAGGCCAAGCGGCACGTTGCTCGCCCCGCCCACGCAGGCGCACTTCAGTTCGCGGCGGTCGACGTACACCGCCTTGAACACCGAAACTGCGCCGACCGTGCCGATGAACAGCGCGACTGGCACCGAGAGCCAGGTCAGCGCCCCGGCGATCATTAGAAGACCCGCCAGTCCCTCGGCGAAGGGATAGAGGTATGAATAAGGCACCCAGCGTTTTGCGAGCAGATCGTAGTTCAGGAACATCGTTGCGAAGGATTCGACGTTCTGTAGCTTGAGCAGCGCCAGAACGGCCATGCTGAAACCGATGAACCATTCGCCGGCGCGCTGTGTAAAGGGCGTGCCGTGGACCGCATGGCTCGCAGCAAGCGCCATCAGCAAGGTCATGCCGAACAGTGTGATCACTGGCAGATAACTTGTCGCCTTGGGATCGGCCACGGGCTTGCCGAAATGGCGGCGCAGGTCGTCGTAGCCGCCGATGCGCTCGCCATCGATGAAAGTTTGCGGGGTGGTCGTCACCTGATGCTCGGCCTTGAAGGCGTCGACCGCCTCGCGCGTGGTCAGCCAGCGGTCGTCGACGTCGAGACCTTGGCGGCGCAGCAGATCCTTGGCTTTCAGGCCGTATGGGCAGACATGCTGCTCCATCACCATTCGATAAAGCGTTGCGCGCTTGCGGTGCGGTTGGCTTGGAGCATTCATGGTTTCCTCCAGCGGGAACTTGTTCTCGAGTGGCGGCCATCCTAAAGTCCGTACCATAGTACGGAGTCAAGCCTATGAGCCTGTCGATCAAGAAGTACGCCGAAGCGGGTGGTGTCGGCGTGGAGACCATCCGCTTCTACCAGCGCAAGGGACTCCTCGATACGCCAGAGAAACGCGACGGCATCCGTCACTACGACGCAGCGGATGTCCGCCGCCTGCGATTCGTTCGCATGGCGCAACGAGCCGGGTTCACACTCGAAGAAATCCGGGAGTTGCTCTCGCTCGACTCAGGACAGGATCGGCAACGAGCGCGCGAACTGGCCTTGGCCAGGATTGCCAAGCTCGACAAACAGATCGTGGAGATGGAGCGGGCGCGGGATTACCTGCAAAAGCTCGCCCGGCAGTGCACCGCCAAGGCGTCCGGACCATGCCCAATCCTAGCGCCCTTCGATGGATAAGCTGCACCCGCTTTAGCATCTCGATCATTGTTCTGCTGAGGATGCAGCCCTTACATGCGACGACTGCTTCGGGTCGGAAGCAGACGCCCCGGCATGTTGCATGGCCCTACCTGAGCAAACGCATCTCTATCCCTCAACTTTCAAGCACCGCTCCGCTTGCAGCCAGGCGGCGTGGTTCAGTGTGGACGCAAGGGTGCTCCAGAGCAGAGAGGCCACCCCTGACGCGCCCGCCATGTCCTGATCTTCCAGGACGGATCCGCGGCCCGCCCCAGCGTCGTATTGCCGACGGAGGGCAAATGCGTACAGCAACGTGGACGCGGCGTGATGAGCTCTGAAAGGGCGCTTACGTTCGTCGTCTCGTTGCATCCGCTTCCATCCCCCTTGCGTAGAGCACTTGCCTACGGTGGGTAGGCGTCACCGGTTCTGATGGGAGAGGTATATGCAGATCAAACTTCTTGGCGCTGCCTTGCTGATGGCGGCAGGACCGGCATTCGCGGCAGGTCCCGAGCAGGGAAAATTCTCGATGTCGGTGTTCGGCGGCGTCGACTTTCCGGTCAGCGGCGACGTCCACTCCGGGGCCGTGGCGCCGGTGCCGGATCTCGGTCCGTTGAATCCCGCACTGGCAGGCGTCAGCGCGGAGTTGCGCATCCGCTCCCGCAGCCACGATCAGATCTACGGCAACGCCAAGTCTTATGGCCTGGAAGTAGGCTATGGACTGAGTGACCGGAGCGAAATATTCCTCCAGGCCAAGGAGACCAGCGCCGATGAGGGTCGCGTCCGTGTCGGTGCGGCCTACGTGCCGGCGCTCGATACCGAGCTCGATGTCTTCGGCGAGTTCTCGAGCTATGACGCGTACACGTGGGAGATGGGTTACCGGCACTTCTTTGGCGACGGCGATCGGGTCAGGCCGTTCGTCGCGGCGCGACTGGGTGCCACCGAAACCGACGTCATCCGGGCCACCTTCGAGATTCCCGACGCCGCGATCACGATTCCGGATGCGCCGTTCTACGAGAAGGGCTGGGCGCTGAGCGGCGGGCTCGAGGCCGGTGCGCAGATCGCGTTCACCGAGCGCTTCAGCATGAGGCTGGCCGCAGGGGTGAACTACATCGACGATCTGTCCGACGACGATTCCGCCATCGCCGGGCTCGGCCTGGCCGCCATCAACGACACCGGCAGCCGCGTCTCGGTTCCGTTGTCGATCACCGGCCGCTGGGACTTCTGAGAACGTCCGACGGCGGGCACCGCAACGTGCCCGCCGGCCACGCCTGACGTCAGCAGCGAGGATCAAGCCGTACGGGTTCACCGCCGTTTGCACGGAAGGTTACGCCAAGAGCCAAAGCTCAAGGTCAACCACTGACGCGACTGACAAGCCGCTGCATGAGCGGACCCAGCAGCGTGCATGGCGTGCGCTCAGGGGATAGCCGCTCGGGGTCGGAGGCGGTCATTGCCTTGCCGGTCGAGAGACCAACCGCCACCCCAACCCCGACCACCGGCTCGCATGCCGCGCCAGTGCCTCGCGGATCACCGCGTCGCTGCCGGCCACATGCAGCGCCCGCCGCGCGCGGGTGATGCCGGTGTAGACCAGTTCCCGCGACAGCACGCGGTTGCCGCGGGCGGGCAGCAGCAGCCAGACCGTGTCGAATTCCGAACCCTGCGCCTTGTGCACCGTCATGGCGAACGCGGACTCGTGCGCCGGCAATGCCGCCGGATGGAACGCGCGCGGTTGTGCGGGATCGTCGCCGGGGAACCAGGCCACCAGCGCGCCCTGCCCATCGCGCAGGCACAGGCCGATGTCGCCGTTGAACAGGCGGTGCCGGTAGCTGTTCTCGGTGACGATGATCAGCTGGCCATGGAAATGCCCGGGGCTGGTGCGCTGCGGGCCAGTGGCGCCGCTGTCCACCAGCAGGCGCTCGATGCGCGCGTTCAACGTGCGCGCGCCCTGCGGGCCTTCGCGCACGGCGGTGAGGATGCGCAGCCGCGTGGACAGTGCCAGCGCCTCGGCCGGCGACGATGCGTGGCCCAGCGCGCGCCAATGCGCCAGCAGCGTTTCGCCCTGCGCCTGCAACGGATCGGCGAGGTTTTCGTGGAAGTGCACGTTGGACAGCGCCCCGCCGCGCAGCAGCGCCAGCGCGGTATCGGCATCGCCCTCGCGCACCGCCGCCGCCAGCGGTGCCAGCTGCAGTGCTTCGCTCTGGCGCCAGCCGCGCTGCAGGTGCACGCGGACACCGGCGAACGCGGGGGTGTCGTGGACTTGGGGGGCTGCGGTTTCCGTGGGTAAAGGCGCTGGATACTCGCGTTCGCCGGGATGACGGTCTGGAAGATCGCCCAGCAGCGGAAACAGGGCCGCGGCATCGTCGCTGGCGAGGCGGTCGCCTTCGCCCGCGGCCGCGAGGATGGCGGCCAGCACGTCGCCAGCTTCCACCGACGGCAGCTGGTCGGGATCGCCCAGCAGCACCAGTCGCGTGCCGTCGGCGACGGCATCGACCAGCTTGGTCATCAGCGGCAGGTCGATCATCGAGGCTTCGTCGACCACCACCACGTCGAACGGCAGCGGATTGTCCGCGTGATGGCGGAAGCGGGGCGAATCCGGAACGGTGCCGAGCAGACGGTGCAGCGTGGTGCCGGTGGTGGGCAGCGATGCCAGCAGGTCCGCGGGGATGCCGCTGGCGGCCAGCGCCTGCACGGCGTGGCGCACGCTTTCGGCCATGCGTTCGGCGGCGCGGCCGGTGGGCGCGGCCAGCGCGATGCGAGGCGGTGCGATGCCGGCCTGCTGCGCCTGTGCGGCCAGCAGCACCAGCAGGCGCGCGGTGGTGGTGGTCTTGCCGGTGCCGGGGCCACCGGTGACCAGCAGCAGCGCGTGGCGAAGTGCGAGCGCGGCGGCGCGGGCCTGATGGTCCTGGTGGGTGGCGTGCGGGAACAGCGTGGCGAACAGCGATGCGAGGGCTTCGATGCCTGTTGCCGGCACCGGCTGCGCGGCGATCCGCTGCAGGCCCTGCGCCAGCGCGCGTTCGTATTCGCGGTAACGGCGCAGGTACAGCAGGCCGCCTTCCAGCACCAGCGGCGCATGCGGGTCGGCGCTGGCGACGGCATGGTCCGGCGTGGCGACCCAGCGCGAGGCGGCGAGCTGCGCCTGCCACGCGTCCGCCGCCGGCCAGGCGATCACGGCGTCGCCGTCGAGCAGCGGCTGCGGGTCGGCCAGCCACACACCGGCGTGGCCCTTGGAGACGGCCAGCGACGCGAGCGCGGCCGCGGCGAGCACGGCGTCCGGCGTGTCGCGGTCCAGCCGGCGCAGGCTCTGTGCGAGCGCGTGGTCGAGCGTGCGGAGCTGGCCGGCAAGCCACAGGTCGTTGAGCAGGGTCAGGGTGCTCATGGCCGTGCACCGGATTGCGTGCCTTCACTGCCACCGGCGAACAGCGCATCGAGCGCGTGCACGAGTTCCGGCGCGAAGCGTTGCGCGTGCACGCCGGGCGACGGCTGTCGTGCCATGTCCAGGCCGCGGCAGAACAGATAGCGGATGCCACCGAAGTCGCGCGCGTAGTCGTAGGCGTCGCCCAGGCGGAAGCGCAGCCAGCGGTGCAGGGCCAGCGTGTAGATGAGCGCCTGCAGGTCGTACTCGCTGTGCGCCATCGCCTGCTGCATCGCGGCCGCGTCGTAGGCGGGCAGCTGGTTGGACTTGTAGTCGAGCACGTACCAGCGGCCATCGCTGCAGTACGTCAGATCGATCAGGCCGGTCATCAGGCCTTCCAGCCGCGGCCGCGTGCCGAAGGCGGTGCGCGCGCGCAGCAGGCCGTGGTGGTGCAGCAGCGCGAGCAGGGCCGGCACGCCGGTGGGCTGCATGGCGAAGTGGAATTCGATTTCGGCACGGCGCGCATCGGGCGGAAGATCGGCCAGGCGCACGCCTTCCGGCAACGCGGTGCACAGCGTCTGCCCCACCAGCGGCACCAGCACGGCCAGGCCGTCGTCGAGGTCGGCGTCGGCATAGCCACCTTCGCGCAGGGCCGCGACGATGACGTCGGCCTGCTGCGCGGGCGCGGGAGCGCCGGGCTGCCAGTCGCGCCAGGCGGCGAAGTCGGCGTTTTCCAGCGCGGCATGCATCACCACGCCGAAACGGCTGCCGGCGAAACGCGGATCGGCGGCGACGGGCGCGGTGGTGTCGACGGGTGCGGTGTCGGCGTCGGAGGTAGGCGCTTCGTCTTCGCCACCGGGATCGGCTTGGGTGGCGGCGGCCAGCGGATCGGCGCCGCCCTCGGCATGCGCCAGCTGGGTGAAGCTGTAGACCCACCAGTCCGGTGCGATGCGGCGCGTGGCGATGCGCGCGGGGGGCACAATGGTGTCGGATTCAAGCGGCAGCCAAGGCAGCACAGCGGGCGGCATGTCGGTGTCGACACGCAATGCGGAGCCGAGCGCGGCCGCGAGCGCGACAGGATCCACGATCATGTTTGCGATGGCAGCCTTCTCGTGGCCACAGAACGGGCCACCGGCCAACCAAAGCGCGTGACGCGCGCGGGTCAGGCCCACGTAGAGAAGTCGCGCGTCTTCCGCGTGCTGCGCCCTCGTCCAGGAATTCTTCGCGTCTTCCCATCCTGAGACCGACGGCAGCAACTTCCAGTGCAGCACACGACCTTCTTCTCCGGCCACGATGACGCGATGGCCCGGCGTAGACGCCTTGCCGACGATGCCCGCGAAAGGCAGAAACACGAGCGGATATTCCAAACCCTTGCTCTTGTGCAGTGTGACCACCTGCACGCGCCGTGCATCGGATTCGAGACGCAGCAGCTGACTGTCGTCTTCGTCGCTGGCGGACGCAATCGCGCGCGAAAGCCAATCGACTAGTCCGTGCAGACCGAGCACGCGCGACTGCGCTTCCTGCAACAGCTCCGCGAGCTGGAGGTAATTGGTGAGGCGACGCTCGCCATCGAGGAGGCCGAGCAGCCGATTCGCCTGCTCGGCACAGAGGTCGCTGACAAGGGCGAGTGGACCACCGCGCTGCAGGCGGATCCGCCATTCGACAGCGGCAAGCTGCCAGCTACGCAGGGCACCACCGTCCACATCGAGGGCAGCGATCTGCATTGCGTCTTGTCCGATGAGTACCGTCGACAACGCGGTGCGCAAGCGACCATCATCGGCACCGTGCAACAGTGCGAGCAACAAGGCGTACACGTCGCGAGCCTCGTCCGTCGCGAATAAGCTCTGTTTTCCGGCGGCAACGGCAGGAATACCGACGTGAGTGAGCGCCTGGCGGATGCGCGTTGCCTCGCTATGGCTGCGCACCAACACTGCGATGTCTCCCGGTTCCACTGGGCGACCCTCGACAGTTGCATAGCCCGCACGTGCGTCGGTGAGTACGCGGTGGATTTCCGCCACACACGCCCGAGTGGCGAGTTCGCGCGATTGCGAGGCGCTGTAGCTTTTCGGCTTTCCGTTGCTATAGGTCTCGCCGGTCGGCGGCACCTGCCATAGCGTGAGCGCGGGCGCGGCGCTACCGTGGCGGAGGTAATCAGTGTCCTGGCGCAGACCACCGGGGGAAACTTCGAAAAAGCTGATGCGCCCATCGACAAAAGGCGTGTGGCCCGAAGACTGCGCCCGCGCGTACAGCGCCGCGACCGCTCGTAGCAAACTAGGCCGCGAGCGGAAGTTCGACGTGAGCGCCGGTGCTTCTTCAGCTTTTTCCTTTGCGGAGAGGTAAGTCTCGACATCACCGCCGCGGAAGCCATAGATAGCCTGCTTCGGATCGCCAATTACGAACAGCGCAGGGTCGCCGCTCGCAGCACCGAACACGCGCTCGAAGATGCGCCACTGTCGCGCATCGGTATCTTGGAACTCGTCGACAAGTGCAATGCGATACTTCCTGCGGAGCGCGACGACGAGTTCCTCCGCACGGCGTGCTTTAACAGCAGCGTCGGCGCCGACACCCGGATCAATGTCGAACACGTCGGCGACGCGGTCGATCAGGTCGTCGTAGGTTTGAACACGTTGCTGTTGCTTGAATCTCGTGAAGCGTTCGCGCCCTTCCTTGCTTATGCGGTGTAGCAGTTCAGCGCGGCGGACGTCGTTCCACTCGCCGATGGCGGCGAGAGCATCCAGATAGGCGGGAATGGCGTCACAGATAGGTGAATCCGGCGTAGGACCTTTAGCTGTCTTATTGGTCTTCTCTGCCAATACCTTGCGCTGCAGATTTCCAAGCTTCGCATGCTCGAACGCGACGCCCGTGTCACCTAGCGCGCACCAGGCCTTCAGCGAAGCGAACAGGTCGTCGATCCAAGTAAGCGTGTAACTCTTTCCGTTGAGAATCTTGTTCTCGACGGCTCCGATGAGCGCGGCGTGGAAATCGTCGCCATGAGTCCTCAGTGTATTCGCGAGCACCTCACCTGCAGCACGCAACCGCGGCGCGGGATCATCCGGAAGTTCCGCCAGTTCCGGCCGCAATACACGTTCGCGCACTAGCGGCGTCAGGTCTTTGGCCAACTCTTGTGGCCCACCAATCCACAATGCGAACAGGTTGTCGACCATGTCGTCGGTTGCACCGTATGCGCGCCAAAGGTCGGCCGCAACGGACTTCCGCAATACGGCGTCGCTGGTCATTAACTCGGGAGCGTCGAGGCCCTGCCCGGATTCAAGCGCGTGTTCGCTAAGCACGCGGGCACAGAAACTATGGATAGTGAAGATTGCTGCTAGGTCAATGTCATTTGCCGCGGCATACAGGCGCGCACGTAGCGTTTCTTCGGTTTCCGTGCTCTGCGCGAGATGCGCGTCTAGCACGTCATGAGTGAGCATGGCTTCCGGCGATGCGTCCGCAGCCGGCGGTTTACCTACTAGTTTGGCCGCCAGCATCAGTCGCGCGCGGATGCGGCTACGCAGTTCCTGCGTCGCCGCCTCAGTGAAGGTCACCGCAAGGATCTCACTGATCTTCAATCCACGCTCGACTACCAGTCGTATCACCAACGTGGCCAGCGTGAAAGTCTTGCCGGTGCCTGCCGACGCTTCAATCACGCGCACGCCGTCGAGTGGCAGTGCAAGGTACGGGTCGCGCGTGGCACTCATTCCGAGTCCTCCACGTCGAGGTCGGCGGCAATCTCACGCAGTGCGTCGAGGTCAATACCTTGGTATAGCTGGCCAGATACCACAGCGCTGAAGATAGTCATCGTCTGGTCGACGAACGCGACCCGCATGGCCTCATCGGTAAACGGCTCGCGCCCGCGCAACGCGAGCCGCAGTGCTTCGCCCTGTCCTTCGCCCCAGGCGCGATCGCTGCCGGCCCACTTCTTCATCGCAGCATTCAATCCACGCTCCAGGGTCGGCGCCTTGAACAGTTCCCAGCCGCTGTACGGCACGAACGGCAGCGGCGCGCATAGCCCCTTCACACGCAGATCCATGAGCTTCGCGAGCAGCGTGCGCGCTTCGTCGATACCGATGTTCGGTTTTGCGTGCGGGCCAAGGCCGAAGCCTTCGCTGTCATGGAACTGCACGAATGGCATATCCAGCCCAGCTGCGCGCATGAGAAGCCAGTCGAGGCCGTCGCGGATCGCCGAGTTGCCGTTCGGTGCGCCGAAACGCACGCGCGCGACCCCCTGCGGATATACGTCAACGATGCGGCCCAGCAAGCGCACGCCATCGAGGGGCACGTCGAGCCGCAGCGACTGGGGCGTAGCGTCGCCGCGCCAAGCCTTAAACTGGTCTGCATAGGCGTCGACCTCCTTGCGGATCGTTGCGAGCACATGCGCGCCGAGCGGACCCGATGGCAGCAGTCCGCGCGCACGCAGCAGCGCTTGCATCGTGAGATCGTCCTCGCCACGCAGACGAGCCTTGAACACCGCTTGCTGCAGCTGCTTCCGCTGCAGGCCGCGACCGGGCGCGACCAGTGGTTCAATGTCGTCATCTGCGTCCTCTATCTCGGCGAGCCGTAGGCCAAGGCGTTGACGCAAAAAGGTCTCGGCCGGCGCCCGCAAGAATCCTCGCAGCGCGTCGAGCGTGAGCGTGTCTGACCATTCGTTCTGCGACGGCATCACCCCACCGAACCATGGCCTCAAAGGCATGCGCCGCTGCGCGGACTGTGCGGCGGCCTCCCACCACTGCCGGCGATAAGAGAAGCGCCGCGCATCACCCGTACCGAACGCGGCCGGCGCGAACGGCTGCAGCGTGTGGCGGACGATGAGCGCGTCCCTAGCGCCGGCATCGGCGTGGTACTGCGCGGCCACGTCCAGCAGCTCGCTGACCAGCACGGAGGGCTCGCGCGCGCTGCCGTCGCGTGGATCGGCGCCGAGGTAGCTCAGGTAGAACACGTCCTGCGCGGCGGCGAACAGCTGCAGGAACAGGAAGCGGTCGTCCTCGCGGGTGGAGCGGTCGCCGGGCCGGCGGCGGTCGGTGCCGAGTTCGGCGGTGAGCCGGTTGAGGCCGGCGGCGGGATCGCGCCGGGGGAAGTCGCCGTCGTTCATGCCCAACAGGCAGATCACGCGGAACGGCAGCAGGCGCATGGGCACCATGCGGCCGATGCTGATGCGGCCGGTGAGCAACGGCGCGCGCGTGTCTGCCTGCGACAGCAGGTCGGCGAAATGCGCACGCACGACCTCGGCAGGCACGGCGCCGGTGAAGCCTGCCGCTTCCGCATCGCGGGCGAACCGGTCGACCAGGGTGCGCAGGCGGTCGAGGGCACGCTGCGCGCGCGGCGCGGCGGGGCGTTCCGGCAACAGGGCATCGAGCAGGTGCAGCAGGCGTTCGCGCCACTGCGCAGGCGTCTGGGCGTCGCCGAGCGCACGGCGCTGACGGGCGAGTTCGCGCAGCAGGCGCACCAGCGTGTCGAGCGCATCCAGCGCGCCGCCTTCCAGTTCGGGCCAGGGGGCAACGCCGGCGATGTCGTCGTCGCTGCCGCTGGCATGGCCCAGCAACAGGCGGTCCAGCGCGAACTGCCAGGTGTAGGCATCGTCGGCCGGTGCGTCCGAGGCGGCGCGGTGCGCGGCATCCAGGGCCCAGCGCGCGCCCGCCGCGCGCAGCCAGCCATGCAGGCGGGTGATGGCGTCGGCGTCCAGTCCGGATACCTCGGCGATGGGCGCGCTGGCCAGCAGATCGAGGATCTCGTCCAGGCCGAACCGCGAGACCGGCAGGTCGAGCAGCCGCAGGAACACCTCCGCCAGCGGTTCGCTGGCCAGCGGGCTGGTGTCGGCCAGCGCCCACGGCAGCGCATCGTCGTGGCCGGCCCCGCCGAACACCGTGTCCAGGTAGGGCACGTACGGGTCGATGTCGGGCGCCAGCACCGCGATCTCGCGCGGCTGCAGCGGTGGGTCGAAGCGGGGGTCGTCCAGCAGCGCGCGCAGCTGGTCGTGCAGCACCTGCAGTTCGCGCAGGCGTGTGTGGCAGGCATGCAACTGCAGGCTGGGGTCGGCCAGGTCGAGGGCCGCGCGTGGCGGTGGCACGGCCGGCGCGCGGCGATGGAACAGGTCGGACTGCAACTGGCGCAACAGCGTGACAGGGCCATGATCCGGCAGCGGATCGGCATACACGTCGATCTCGGCGCGCGGGTGCACCACTTCGTAATCGCCGAGCAATGCCATGAAGTCGCGGCCGGCCGCGCCCCAGGCCTGCAGGAGCGGGTTTTCCTGCACCTCGTCGGCGAACAGGTCGCTGTCGCCCGTGCCACGGCGTTCGCGCAGGGTCTGCAGGTCGCCCCAGTAGCCGCGTGCGGGCGTGGGCAGATAGAAATGCAGCGTGCCCACGCGGGCCTGCGTGGCCAGCACGCGCAGCACGTCCGGCGACACGTTGAGGGTGGCGAAGACCAGCAGCCGCCCGGGCAGGCCCTGCGGCAGGGGACCGTCGGCGCGGCCGAAGCGCGTCAGGTAGTCGTGGATGCGGCGCGCGCGGTACTGCCGTCCGACGGCGACGGCGCGCCACAGGCGGGCCTGCGGATCGTCGGGGTCGGCGCCGGCTTCCCAGCGCAGCAGCCAGTCGCGACGCCAGGCCTGGTACTTCTCGAAGACGCCCGCCAGTTCGCCCGCCAGCGTCCAGGGCTTGAGGGGATCGCCATCGTCCAGCCAGGCATCGATGGCCGCCAGCGCCGGATGCGCGCGCACCGCCGGCTGGCCCAGCTCGCCATACAGGCGCCACTGCAGGGCCGCCATGTCCAGATCGTCCGGTGCCTTGCCCAGGTTGGCGTCCAGGGCGCGCGCGACGAATTCGCCGGGGGTGAGGAATTCCAGGTTGGCGGCGATGCCGTAGCGGGCCGCCAGCGTGGCCTGCAGCCAGCGGCGCATGGCCACCTGCGGAATCAGCACGGTGTCCGGTGCCAGCAGGCCCTGGCCCGGCACCGGCCGGCGCAGTTCGTCCGCCAGCAGCGCGGCCAGCAGCTCCAGGGCGTTGGACGGGTACAGGCGGAAGTCGGACGTGAAGTCGGCGGGCATCGCGCCATCTTGCCGCAGCGCCGTCGCGAATGCCGAGACACGGGGCGTCGTCGCCGTTGGCTTAAGACCTTCTTAAAGCGTTCCAGCCAGCATGTCCCGATGGCGCGGTCGATTGCGACGATTCCATGCCTGCCTGGCGGATCCGCGCACGCCCGTGCGCGAGGACGCCGTGCGATGCCACAATAATCAAACTGCGCGGTACGGTTTATGTTCAGCCGCCGGCCGCGAAGCTACACCGTTGTTTTTCCGTTAACGCGGGGCCCATGCCGGATCCCGCGTCCCTCCCTGCCACCGGATCCGCCGACGACGCCATGACGACTGCCGCCGCCACTGCCGTGCGCCTGTCCGACCTCCGCCTGGATCGCGGTGGCCGGACGATCCTGCGCGGCATCGACCTGTCCGTCCCCACTGGCAGCATCACCGCCGTGCTGGGCCCGTCGGGCAGCGGCAAGTCGACGCTGCTGGCGGCGCTGACCGGGGAACTGCCGCCGACCGCCGGCACGGTGGAGGTGTTCGGCCAGCCGGTACCGCATCGCAGCCGCGCCCTGCTGGAGATGCGCAAGGGCATCGGCGTGCTGCTGCAGGGCAACGGGCTGCTGACCGACCTGACCGTGGCCGACAACGTGGCGCTGCCGCTGCGCACGCACACGAAGCTGCCCGACGCACTGATCCGCCGGCTGGTCGACTTCAAGTTGAATGCGGTCGGCCTGCGCGCCGCCGCCGACGCCTATCCGCGCGAGCTGTCCGGCGGCATGGCCCGCCGCGTGGCACTGGCCCGCGCGCTGGCGCTGGACCCGCCGCTGATGATCTACGACGAACCGCTGACGGGGCTGGACCCGATCGCCAGCGGCGTGATCATGAGCCTGATCCAGCGCCTCAACGACACCCTGGGGCTGACCAGCATCATCGTGACCCACCATGTGCACGAAACCCTGCCGATCGCCGACCAGGCGGTGGTGATCGCCAACGGCGGGCTGGTGTTCTCCGGCACGCCGGCGGAACTGGAAGCGACATCCGACCCGCTGGTGAAGCAGTTCCTGCGCGGCGAGCCGGACGGCCCGATCGCATTCGATACGGTCAAGCGCGGGGAGGCCGCCTGATGCCCTTCGTCGCCGCCACCCGTTCGCTGGGCCGCGCCGGCCTGTTCTCGCTGTCGGTGTTCCGCGCCTCCAAGCCGACCCGCGACTTCTTCGCCGAGCTGACCCGCGAGATCTACAAGATCGGCGGCCGCTCGTTGCCGATCATCGCTGTGGGTGGTGCGTTCGTGGGCTTGGTGCTGACGCTGCAGGGCTACCGCACGCTGACCACGTTCGGCGCCAGCGACGCGCTGTCCACGTTGCTCGGCCTGTCGCTGTACCGCGAGCTGGGCCCGGTGCTGACCGCGCTGCTGTTCATCGGCCGTGCCGGCAGCTCCATCGCCGCCGAGCTGGGCCTGATGCGCGCCACCGACCAGATCAAGGCGCTGGAGCTGATGGCCATCGATCCGGTGGCCAAGGCCGTGGCGCCGCGCTTCTGGGCGGCGGTGCTGACGGTGCCGCTGCTGACCGGCTTCTTCTGTTCGCTGGCGATCAGCGCCAGCTACTTCGAGGCCGTGCATGTGCTCGGCCTGGACAACGGCACCTTCTGGTCCGCGCTGCAGAACAGCGTGGATTTCTGGGACGACTTCGGCGTGGCATTGCTGAAGTCGGCGGTCTTCGGCGGTACGGCCGCCTTGGTCGCGGCCTACGTGGGCTTCCACGCCGAGCCGACCATCGAGGGCACTTCTGTGGCCACCACCCGTGCGGTGGTGAACGCCTCGCTGCTGGTGCTCATGTTCAATTTCGTCATGTCTGCATTGCTTTTCAGGAGCTGACCCATGTCCGTCCGTGGACCCCGTCTCGAGTTCGCCGTCGGCGCCTTCCTGCTGCTGGCGCTGGCGTCCCTGCTGGTGCTGGCACTGGCCTCCACCAACAAGCGCTTCGGCGTGGGCGGCGGCAGCTACGAGCTGACCGCGCGCTTCACCAACCTGGGCCAGCTGCGCAAGCAGGCCCCGGTCAAGATCGGCGGCGTGGTGATCGGGCAGGTGGCCGACATTCAGCTGGACCCGGTCAAGTTCGACTCCGTGGTCACCCTGTCCATCGACGAGAAGTTCAAGGACCTGCCCGGCGACACCGCCGCGGGCATCTTCACCAGTGGCCTGCTGGGCGAGAACTACATCGGCCTGTCGCCCGGCGGTGATCCGGAACCGTTGAAGCCCGGCGACGAGATCGCCTTCACCCAGCCTGCCGTGGACCTGCTGCAGCTGGCCGGCAAATACATGTTCAGCGGCGGCACCGGTGGTGCCAGTGCCGCACCCGCGGGCGATGCCCCGACCAGCGGTGAATCCGCCGCCCCCCCTGCTACGGAAGAACCCCAGCCATGAAGATTTCGATGAAGCGCTCCCTCCTGACCGTCGTGCTGTCCTCGGCCCTGCTCGCCGCGGCACCGGCCACCGTGTTCGCCCAGGCCGCCGCGACCACCAAGCCCGCGCCCAGCGCCGCCAGCCAGCTGGTGCTGAGCAGCAGCACCCGCATCCTGACCACGCTGGAGAAGCGCCGCGCCGAGTTCAAGGGCAACCCGGCCGCGCTGAAGCAGTACGTGAACAGCGAATTCAACACCCTGTTCGACCGCGACTACGCCGCCCGGCTGGTGCTGGGCGTGCACGCGCGCGGTGCCGCCGAGGGCGACATCAAGCTGTTCGCGGATGCCCTGGGCGACAGCCTGATGTCGCGCTACGGCTCGGCGCTGCTGGACTTCAACACCAAGCTGCGCGTGCGCGTGAAGTCCGAGACGGCGTTGCCCGGCGGCCGCGGCGTGAAGGTGGCCAGCGAGATGCTGCGCCCGGACGGCGACCCGATCCCGGTGGACTACCTGGTGCGCCAGGTCGGTGGACAGTGGAAGGTGTTCGACGTGATGGTCGAAGGCGTGTCGTTCGTGCAGACCTTCCGCAACCAGTTCGATGCGCCGCTGCGGCAGAAGTCCATCCCGCAGGTCGCCGCCGAGTTGCGTACCGGCAAGATGCAGGTCGGCGGGAATGGCAGCGGCAAGTGACGCCCGGCTGGGCCGGGACGCCGACGCACTGGTCTTCACGGGTGCGCTGGACCGCGCCGCGGCCGCGGCGTTGTGGCCGCAGGCCTCGTCTCAGCTGGCGGGCGTGCAACGCATCGTCCTGACCAATGTCACTACCGTGGACAGTGCCGGGCTGGCATTGTTGTCCGAGCTGGCCGCGCGTGCGCGCGCCAGCGGCACCACCCTCCGTTTCGAAGGACACCCTGCCGGTCTCGCCGACCTGCAGGCCGCATACCGTTTGACGCCGGAACTGGATTTTCCGGCGTAGCGCCACCCCACCCCCACGCCACACCCAAGGAAGCGGGATGAACCTGTTCCGACTCAGCACTGTCGTCCTGCTGGCCGCACTGGCTTCGGCCTGCGCGTCGGCGCCCAAATCCGCCGCCGACGTCCCGCCTGCCCAGGTCGTGGTGGATGGCACGCCTGCCGCAAGCGCGCCTTCCGACAGCGCCGCTGTCGATGGCGCGACCACGCCGGCGTTGCCTGCCGAACCGCCCATCGACGTCGCCAGCGTCGACGCCGCGATGGCGACCGCACCGCCTGCCGGCAGCACCGCCGCCGAAGGCGATTTCGCCGCCATCTACGGGCAGGACGAGTACAACCCCGTCGCCGACCCCACCCTGCCGGCCGCCGTACAGACCGCGCCGTCCTACGACCCGTGGGAAAAGTTCAACCGCAAGGTGCATGCGTTCAACAACGCGGTGGATCGCGCGATCGCCCGGCCGTTGGCCCGCGCGTATACCAGCGTCCTGCCGCGACCGGTACGGCTGGGCGTGAGCAACTTCTTCGACAACCTGCGGCAGCCGCTGACCATGGTCAACCAGCTGCTGCAGGGACGCCCGCGCGACGCGGGACAGACCCTGGGCCGGTTCGTCATCAACTCCACGCTGGGCATCGGCGGCATCTTCGACCCCGCCAGCGACCTGAAGATGAAGCGCCGCAGCGAGGATTTCGGGCAGACGCTGGGTGTCTGGGGCTGGCGACGCTCGCGCTATGTGGAGCTGCCGTTCTTCGGCCCGCGCACCGTGCGCGACGTGCTGGGACTGGCGGGCGACATGCCGCTCAGCCCGGTACGGCAGATCGAGAACGACCGCACGCGCATCTTCCTGCAGGGCCTGAACCTGGTGGATACGCGATCGCAGCTGTTGTCGCTGGACACGCTGCGCGAGGGTGCGGTCGACGACTACGCGCTGGTCCGCGACTCGTGGCTGGCGCGCCGCAACTACCAGATCGAAGGCGACAGCAGGCAGGGCACGCCGGACGAAAAGTTGCCGGAATACCTGCAGGACGAGACCGACCCGACCGTGCCGGTGGACGCCATGCCGATGCCGGAGATCACGCCGGGCGGTTGATCCACGCCTGGCGATGGAAGCAGGAACGGCGCCCACGGGCGCCGTTCTTCTTTGTGTCGACGGGCCATCATCCTGCGGGTGGACGTCCTGTCCCCGTTTGCGCGGAGAAGGATGCGTTGTCGCGTGGTCAGGAACAGCTACCCGGCGCCTACTCGGCCTCGTCGTCCGCCAACCGCTTCTGCTCGCCGGCGCTGGGCAGGGATTCGACGTCCCGCAGGCTGCGCTCGATGGCGCGCGTGCGCACGCCGGTCTGGTCGATCTGCTTGCTGGCCTGGTCGAGCTTGGTCTTCACCGAGTCCATCACGTCGCCGAACTTGCCGAACTCGCGCTTGGCGCTGGCCAGGATGTTCCAGACTTCCGCCGACCGCTTCTCGATGGCCACCGTGCGGAAACCCACCTGCAGGCTGGTCAGCAGCGCCAGCAGCGTGGTCGGCCCGGCGATGGTGATCCGCTGGTCGCGCTGGATCGCTTCGAACAGCCCCGGGCGCCGCAGCACTTCCGCATACAGCCCTTCGGTGGGCAGGAACATGATGGCGAACTCGGTGGTGTGCGGCACCGCGATGTACTTGCGGATCTCCTGCGCCTGCTTGCGCACCGCGCGCTCCAAGGCGTCGCCGGCCTGCTTCACGGCATCGGCATCCACCCGCTCCTGCGCATCCAGCAGGCGCTCGTAGTCCTCGCGCGGGAACTTGGCGTCGATCGGCAGCCAGACCACCGCATCGCCGGTGGAACCGGGGAAGCGCACGGCGAACTCGACGCGTTCGCTGCTGCCGGGCACGGTGGCGACGTTGCCGGCGTACTGGTCAGGCGCGAACACCTGCTCCAGCAGCCCGGCCAGCTGCACTTCGCCGAACACGCCCCGGCTCTTGACGTTGGTCAGCACGCGCTGCAGGCCGCCGACATCGGCCGCCAGCTTGTTCATGTCGCCCAGCCCCTGGTGCACCTGCGCGAGCATGCGGGTGACGTTGCCGAAGCTTTCGGTCAGGCGGGTTTCCAGCGTGGCGTGCAGCTTTTCATCCACCGTCTGCCGCATCTGTTCCAGCCTGGCGGCGTTGTCGGCCTGCAGTTCCTTCAGCCGCGCCTCCAGCGTGGCACGCATCTCGCCGATGCGCTGCTCGTTGCGCTGGGTGAGTTCGTTGAGTCGCAGGCCCAGCGCGTCGGCGAAGCGCTGCTGCGATTCGCCGGCTTCCAGGCGTCCCTTGCGTGCGTCTTCGGTCAGCGTGTCACGCAATACGTCCAGTCGCTGGTCGGTGCGCACGCCAAGGTCGGCCAGGTTGCGGCCGAAGCCGTCGATGCGGACTTCCTGCGCGCGGGAAAGTCCTTCCAGCTGTTCGCGGAGTTCACTGCGGCCCTCGCGCTGTTCCTCGCGCAGCGCACGCTCCAGCAGCGCGCCTATGCGTGCCTCGGGGCGGCGCAGCAGCAGCAACGCCAGCAGCACGATGGCCACGGCCACCAGGATCAGCAACAGGATGAGCAGGGTCTGGGATTCCATGCGGACAGTGTAGCGGCTGCGGTCTCACCGGCTGAGGCGGCATGGCCGCGTCCGCCGCGCGAGCAGCGTCGCGGTTCAAGCGGGTGGCGCGTCACGGTGCCGGCATGGCGTGCTTGACCCCCTTGGCGGCGCGGCGCACAGTCGGCGCGCACGACCGCTTGGGGAAGCCGGCATGCTGCAACGACTGAAGACATGGATGGGCGCCGCGCCCGATCCGCTGCCCGCGCTTGCGCAGGCACGTGCCGATGCGCTGCGCGATGCACTGGGCGAACCCGAACGGATCGACCGCGACCGCGACGCGGCGCATCGCGTGGACATCCATGTCTTCGGCCGCAACTTCATCGAAGCCTGCGACACTGCGTCGCCCGATGACGAGGGCTACGTGCTGGTCACCAGCGGCATGAGCGACCGGCTGATGACGCTGCCGGCCGGCTACGACGGCGACGAATCCGCCGCGCGCGAACTGATCTGGTACGTGCGCGACCTGCATCCGGACTACTTCGCGCAGCTGCGCTGGCTGGCCAAGCTGCCGTTCGCCGAAGGCAGCTGGCTGGGCTACGGCCACACCGTGCCGGCACCGCGGCCCCCGCTGGAGTCCACCGACTTCAGCATCTTCCTGCTGCTGCCCCCGGTGGTCGCCGGCGACCGCCACCTGTTCGACAACCTGGCCCATGACGGCCACGGCATCGAGACACTGGTCGTGCACCTGCTCTCCGACGCCGAATACGACCTGGTGCGTTCGGACGAGGGCCTGGACATCTTCCTGGACCTGCTGGACGTGCACCGCTACCCGCTGGTGTTCGATCCCGCGCGACCGTCGTATCTCTGATCCACCGCCGGGCGTGGTGCAGCGCCGATTGCCAGCGGTGCCGTGCGCGCTTAGGCTGCTGGCGGTCCCGGGGCGGGCAAGCGCCGCGGGCCCTCCCCCTCACCCCTTCCTGCGCCGGCCTGTCGCCGGCGTGCAGTCCCGTTGACGCACACGAGGAGTTTCCATGACCTGGCTACGGCGCAAATCCATCGACCGGATCACCGAGCACGAGGAAGGGCGCCGGCTGGTGCCCACGCTGAGCTGGCCGCACCTGGTGGCGCTGGGCATCGGGGCCATCGTCGGTACCGGCATCTACACGCTGATCGGCGTGGGGGCGGAAAAGGCGGGCCCGGCGGTCCTGCTGTCGTTCGTCGTGGCCGGCGTGGTCTGTGCCTGCGCGGCCCTGGCCTACGCCGAGCTCTCCACCATGATGCCCGCCGCCGGCAGCGCCTACACCTACAGCTACGGCGTGCTGGGCGAAGCCATCGCGTGGATCGTCGGCTGGAGCCTGATCCTGGAGTACTCGCTGGTCGTCAGCACGGTGGCCGTGGGCTGGTCCGGCTACTTCGTCGGCTTCCTTGAGTGGGTGCAGCAGAACTTCGGGTGGAACGTCACCCTGCCCGCGGCGCTGTCGGCTGGCCCGCATGCCGGGGGCGTCATCAACCTGCCCGCCATCGTCATCACCTTCCTGGTCGCCGGCATGCTGATCGCCGGCACGCGCGAGAGCGCCACGCTCAACGCGATCCTGGTGGTGCTCAAGCTGATCGCGCTGGCGGTGTTCATCGCGGTCGCCCTGCCGGCGTTCAACGCGGACAACCTGCAGCCCTTCATGCCGTACGGCTTTCCGAAATCGATCGGGCCCGATGGCGTCGAGCGCGGGGTGATGGCGGCGGCGGCGATCATCTTCTTCGCGTTCTACGGCTTCGATGCCATCTCCACCGCGGCCGAGGAAACCAAGAATCCCGGCCGTGACCTGTCCATCGGCATCATCGGTTCGATGGTCGGCTGCACGCTGATCTACCTGGTGGTGGCGGTGGCCGCGGTGGGCGCCCTGAGCTACACGGTCTTCGGCCAGAGCGCCGAACCGCTGGCGCTGATCATGCGCGAACTGGGCCACGGCACGGCGGCGCTGGTCATCGGCGTGGTGGCGATCATCGCGCTGCCGACGGTGCTGCTGGCGTTCTTCTACGGGCAGAGCCGCATCTTCTTCGTCATGTCGCGCGACGGCCTGCTGCCGCGCAGCCTCTCGAAGGTCAATGCGCGCACCGGCACGCCGGTGGCCATCACCGTGTTCACCGCGGTGCTGGTGGCGGCGCTGGCGGGCGTGGCCCGCCTGGACGAAATCGCCGCGCTCGCCAATGCCGGCACGCTGGCGGCCTTCGTCGCGGTGGGCGTGTGCCTGCTGGTGCTGCGCGCGCGCGAACCGGAGCGCAAGCGCGTGTTCCGCACGCCGCTGGCGTGGGTGGTCGGCCCGGTCGCGATCCTCGGCTGCCTGTACCTGTTCTGGAGCCTGCCGCAGCGGACGCAGCTGTGGTTCCTGCTGTGGAACGCGGTCGGCATCGTGGTCTACCTGGCCTACAGCCGTCGCAACAGCATGCTGGCGAAGGGCGGCGACGCCTGATCGCGTAGCGTGCGCCGGGCGCACGACCTGGATTGAGTGAGGATCCTGTGGTCGTGCGCGCGGCGCACGCTACGTCCATACGCCTGCGTGTGCAGTGTCGGCGCTTCATTCCCGGCGCCTGCGGCACTAAGATGCCGCGCAGGCACACCATCCCCCGGGTTACGACGTTGATCATCCATCCCAAAGTCCGCGGCTTCATCTGCACCACCACCCATCCGCTCGGTTGCGAGCTCAACGTGCGTGACCAGATCGCCGCGACCCGCGCACACGGCGTGCGCACCGACGGACCGAAGAAGGTGCTGGTGATCGGCGCATCCAGCGGCTACGGCCTGGCGGCGCGCATCAGCGCGGCGTTCGGCTTCGGCGCGGACACGCTGGGGGTGTTCTTCGAGAAGCCCGGCAGCGAGAAGAAGCCCGGCACGGCCGGCTGGTACAACTCGGCCGCGTTCGACAAGTTCGCGAAGGAAGCCGGCCTGTACAGCAAGTCGATCAACGGCGATGCGTTCTCCGACGAAGCGCGCGCCAAGGTGATCGAGCTGATCAAGGCGGAAATGGGTGGCCAGGTCGACCTGGTGGTCTACTCGCTGGCGTCGCCGGTGCGCAGGCTGCCGACCACCGGTGAAGTGAAGCGCTCGGCGCTGAAGCCGATCGGTGCGCCGTACACGTCCACCGCCATCGACACCAACAAGGACCAGATCACCCAGGCGACGATCGAGCCGGCCACCGAGCAGGAGATCGAAGACACCGTCACGGTGATGGGTGGGCAGGACTGGGAACTGTGGATCGATGCGCTGGACAAGGCTGGCGTGCTGGCCGACGGTGCGCGCACGGTCGCTTTCAGCTACATCGGCACCGACATCACCTGGCCGATCTACTGGCATGGCGCGCTCGGCCGCGCCAAGGTCGACCTGGACCACACCGCGCAGCGCCTGGACCAGCGCCTGAAGTCCACCGGTGGCACGGCGAATGTGGCCGTGCTCAAGTCGGTGGTGACGCAGGCCAGTTCCGCCATCCCGGTGATGCCGCTGTACATCAGCATCGTGTTCAAGGTGATGAAGGAATTGGGCCTGCACGAGGGCACCATCGAGCAGCTGGACCGCCTGTTCCGCGACCGCATGTACCGCGCCGACGGCGCGCCGGCCGAGACCGACGACGAGAACCGCCTGCGCCTGGATGACTGGGAACTCCGCGCGGACGTGCAGGCCGCCGCGAAGGCCCTGTGGCCGCAGGTGACGACGGAAAACCTGTTCCGACTGACCGACTACGCCAACTACAAGCACGAGTTCCTGAAGCTGTTCGGTTTCGAGCGCAGTGACGTGGACTACGACGCCGACGTGGACCCGGACGTGAAGTTCGACTGCATCGAGCTGACGCCGGAAGGCTGAGCACCTTGCGTGGCGCATGAAAAAGGCGGGCTTCGGCCCGCCTTTTTTTGTCGCTCTTTGTAGGAGCGACGTCAGTCGCGACCGCACGACCCGACAGCAGGTACATCATCAGAAAGCGGTGGCGCGCCGGGATGCGTCATCCGGCGCAATCGATACCTGTCGGCGTGCGGTCGCGACTGACGTCGCTCCTACAGTGAAGCTGGTTTGCAGTCCCGGCCCAGCGGGCGGATACGCATGTTGCGCAGGTAGACGGCATTGCCATGATCCTGCAGGCCTAGATGCCCGCGCCGCGCCTTGGCGAATTCCGGCTGCCCGGCGAACTTGCTGGCGGCCACGCGCCGGGACCAGTCTTCGCTCTCCGCATCGTATGCAGCGACGCGCACGCCATTGAGCCAGTGCTCCACGCGCGGACCGCAGGCGACGATGCGGGCGTGGTTGTAGGCCTGGATCGGACGCAACACGTCTTGGGCAGGTGCGACAAGGTCGTACACGGCACCGGCACGATGGCTGGGTACGATGCGGTCTTCGGCCTCACGATCGTCCAGCAGCTGGTATTCGACCGCCCGCGCCCAGACCGGTTGGGCATCAGGCGCGCGATAGAACAGCCCGCTGTTGCCGCCTGCCGGCAGGCGCCATTCCAGTTCCAGTTCAAAGTCGCCGTAGGCCCCGACGCTGATGATGTCACCGCCGCCCGCAGACGTCAGTGCGAGTTCGCCGTCGCGCACGTGCCAGCGCGCATCCAGCGTGGACGCACCCACATTGCGCCATTGCGTGGTATCGGCCAGCGACTGCCAAGGTGCGTCGGGCGTGGAGGCGCAGCCGGCGCACAGCACGGCCAGCAGGACCGCGACGATCCGCTGCCTATGCGCGCGGTGCACCCTCAATCCACCACGCGGCAGAACACCGCCTTCAGGTAGCGCGATTCCTGCACGTGCGCCATGAACGGATGGTCGGGGCCGGCGCCGGCGACCTTGAGGATCTGGATCGTGCGGCCTGAGAAGTACGCGGCGCGGCGCAGCATGTCGAGGAACTGTTCCTCGCTGACCAGGCCGGTGCACGAGAACGTCGCGAACAAACCGCCGGGCTTCACCACGCCCAGGGCCAGCTTGTTCATGTCCAGGTATTTCTTCAGCGCGGCGATCACCTGCTCGCGGTCGCGCGTCATCTTGGCCGGGTCCAGGATCACCACGTCGTACTGCTCGCCGCGGTTCGCCGCATCGCGCAGGTACGGGAAGATGTCGGCCTGCACGAACTTCGGCCGCACGTTGTTGAGCTTCGCGTTGCCCTTGGCGATCTGGATGACGTCCTGGTCGATGTCCACGCCGACGACCTCGGCCGCACCGCGTGCCGCGGCATACACCGCGAAACCGCCGGTGTTGCAGCACAGGTCCAGCACGGTCTTGCCTTCCACCTGCTGGCTCAGCCACTCGCGGTTCTCGCGCTGGTCGGCGAAGAAGCCGGTCTTGTGCGCGCCGGCGGGATCGGCGCGGAACTTCACGCCGTATTCGGTGATGACCTCGGCTTCGGTCGTGGTGTTGCCGTGGAAGTCGAAGCTTTCCTGCTTCTGCACGTGCTCGTCGGCGAAGCTGTGGAAGCGGCAGCCGGGGAACTGCTCGCGCAGCGCCTCGTAGATCCATTCGCGGTGGCGGAACATGCCGGCGGCGAAGAACTCCACCACGATCAGGTCGCCGTAGCGGTCCACCACCAGGCCGGACAGGCCGTCGCCCTCGGCGTGCACCACGCGCCAGGCATCGCTGACGGCATCCAGTTTCAGCACGTCGCGGCGCAGCGAGACGGCGTCGGCGATCTTGCGCGAGAACCAGCCCGCGTCCACCGGAATGTCCGGATGCGTTTCCAGGATGCGCACGGCGATGCGCGAGTGGCCGTTGTAGAAGCCGCGGCCGATCCACTCGCCGTCCACGCCCACCACCTCGACGATGCTGCCGGGCTTGGGCTTGGTGGCCGGCTTCTCGACCAGTTTCTGGAAGATCCACGGGTGGCTTGAACGCCAGGCGTTCTTCAGGTGTACGGTCGGGTTGGGGGTATTCATGAACGCCATTTTACCCGCGCGGTTGACCGGGCCGGGCATCCCCCGGACAATCGGCCGCAGAAGGGGAGTAGCTCCCAACGTGCAGGCCGTCATTTCGAGCATCCGTGCTCCGGTCCCACGGCAGCCCACCGGGCTGTGAGCGAGACCTTCGCCGCGAAGGCGAAGGCACCCCCGGACTCCCGTTTCCCGGTTCCGAGATGTCCGCGCCCGCGGCCGTCCTCCACTTTTTTTCGGGAATCTCGATGGAAACGATTGGCAACCCCTGGTTATGGGCCGGCTTCGGCGGCCTGGTGGTGATCGCGCTGCTGGTCGACCTGGTGCTGATGCGCCATGGCGGCGCGCACAAGGTGACGTTCAAGGAAGCGACGTGGTGGAGCCTGGGCTGGGTGGCCCTGGCCATGGTCTTCAACGGCGCGCTGTGGTGGTACGTCAACGAGACGGCGGGGCTGGTCGAAGCCAACCGCGTGGGCCTGGAGTTCCTGACCGGTTACCTGGTCGAGAAGGCGCTGGCGGTCGACAACATCTTCGTCTTCCTGATGGTGATGACGTATTTCGCCGTGCCCGAGGAGCAGCGCCAGCGCGTGCTGGTGATCGGCATCCTGGGCGCCATCGTCCTGCGCAGCATCCTGATCTTCGCCGGTGCGGCGCTGCTGGCGAAGTTCCACTGGCTGCTCTATTTCTTCGGTGCATTCCTGCTGCTGACCGGCATCAAGATGTGGTTCGCCGCCGGCAAGGAGCCGGACCTGGAGAAGAACCCCGCGCTGCGCTGGATGCGCAACCACCTGAAGCTGACCGATGGTTACCGCGGCGACAAGCTGAGCGTGCGCGAGAACGGCGTGCGCTGGTACACGCCGCTGTTCGTGGTGCTGGTGCTGATCGGCGTGACCGACGTGATCTTCGCGGTGGACAGCATCCCGGCGATCTTCGCGATCACCTCGGACCCGTTCATCGTGCTGACTTCGAACGTGTTCGCGGTGCTGGGCCTGCGTGCGATGTTCTTCCTGCTGGCAGGCATGGCCGACCGCTTCCACCTGCTGCCGTACGGGCTGGCGGTGGTGCTGGGCTTCATCGGTACCAAGATGCTGCTGATCGACATCTACAAGATCCCGGTGCCGTGGGCGCTGGGCACGGTAGCGGCGATCCTGGGCGTGACGGTGGCGCTGAGCCTGGCGCGCCCGCAGAAGGCCGACAGCGCGGCCTGACGGGGTCCTGGCGGACCATCCCGCGTGCGGGATGGTCTGTCCATCCCGGCCCGGCCTTGCATTCGTCCGGGCCGTCGCCAGAACTGGACCATGGACCTGCACCCCGACGATCCGGCGTTCGACCCGGAAACCCAACAGCGGCATGACCGCAAGCGGCTGCTGCGCGCGCTCAACCTGAGCCTGGCCTTCGTGCTGCTGCTGGCGGTGGTGTATTCGGCGCAGGGCAGTTTCGACGTGCGCGCGTTCACCATCGCGCCCCTGTCGGGTGAAGGCCTGCTGGGTATCCTGACCGCACCGCTGCTGCACGGCTCGCTGGAACACATCGCCGCGAATGCCTCCGCGCTGCTGATCCTCGGCACGCTGGCCGGCAGCGTGTATCCGCGCGCCACGCTGTGGGCCATTCCGCTGGTGTGGCTGGGCGCGGGCCTGGGTCCATGGTTGCTGGGTGAACCCGGCTCGCACCACCTGGGTGCCAGCGGCCTCACCCACGGCCTGATGTTCATGATCTTCATGCTGGGCCTGCTGCGACGCGACCGCGCCGCGATCGCCGCGGGCATGATCGCGTTCCTGTTCTACGGCGGCATGGTGCTGACCGTCCTGCCGCGCGAGCCCGGCGTGTCCTGGCAGGCGCACATGGGGGGCGCGGTGGCAGGCCTGGTCGCCGCCTTCCTGTTCCGTCGCCTGGACCCGGCGCTGCCGCGCAAGAAATACAGCTGGGAAATTGAAGAGGAAGAAGCCGCCGCGCGCAGCGACGACGAACTGGAACTGCCCGCACCGCGCGAAGTGCCGCTGCTGTGGGTGCGCCCGGAATCGCCGGAAGAGGAGAAGCGTGGCGTGGTGCTGCATTTCCCGCCACGCGAGCCGCCCACCTCATGATCGTTCCTGTGGCAGCGACGTCAGTCGCGACGGGATGCCGGTGCATCGAGGGAAAAAGAAAAGGCAGGCCGTCATGGCCTGCCTTTCTTTGTCCAGGTGATGTCTGCCCCTGTCGCGACTGATGTCGCTCCCACAAGGGCGTCGTGCGTCAGAACTTTGCGCTGAACTCCACGCCCACCGTGCGCGGCTCGTTGATGAAGCCGGTCAGGTTGTTGAAGTCGATGCCGCCCACGATGCGACGCTGGTCGGTGATGTTGCGGCCGAACAGGGCCACTTCGTAATCGCCGTAACCCCAGCCGTAGCCGACGCGCAGGCCGCCTTCCAGCGACGACTTGCCGGTGAACTCGACCGAGTCGTACAGGAAGAAGTTCACCTCGCTGCGGTACGCCCAGTCGGTGTAGACGTACAGCTCGCTGCCTTCACCCACGGCGAAACCGTAGCGCGCGGTCAGGTTGTGCACCCACTCCGGCGCCTGCGGCAGGCGGTTGCCGTCGATCAAAGCCAAACCGCCGGCGTTGCGCGGATCGGTCACGGTGCAGGCGGCGCAGACGGCGACGGCCAGGTCGTCGTCCTTGATCTCGGTGTCGTTGTAGCTGCTGCCCAGGGTGACCAGCAGGTTGTCGGTCACGTAGGCCTGCAGGTCCAGTTCGAAACCCTGGCCCACCGACTCTTCCGCATTGAGCAGGATGTTGGCGTTGGCGGCGCCGCCGACGGCGGTGAGCTGCTGGTCCTTGACGCGGTAGTAGAAGACGCCCGCGCTGAGGCGCGCACGCTTGTCCCACAGGTCGGCCTTCACGCCGGTCTCGAACGAGGTCACCGTTTCCGGGCCCGCCACCGACTTGGCGTTGAACGCACCCGCGCTCTGGATGCTGCTGCCGCGGAAGCCGGTGGCGGCGCGCGCGTAAAGGTTCACGTCGTCGTTGAGCGCATAGGTCGCGGCCAGGTCCCAGTTGAACTTCTTGTCTTCGGGCGAAGCCGACAGGTCGCCGTCCGGTTCAAGCGCGGTCAGCTGCGCCAGCGTGCACTTGCCGGCCAGCACGCAGGGGGCGAAGCCGGTGTTCCAGTAATCCTCGACCGTCAGTTCCTTCTCATCGACGGTGTAGCGCAGGCCGGCGCGCAGTTCCAGCCTGTCGGTGGCCTGCCAGGTCACCGCGCCGAACACGGCCCAGGCGTCGTTGGTCTGGCGGATGCGCTGGTAGCCGTCCTGCGCGCTGTTGTTGAGCGAGTCGTAGCTGAAGCTTTCGACACGGTAGTCTTCCTTGAAGTAGAAGACGCCAGCCTGCCAGTTCCACGGACCGTCGAAGGCCGACTCGATGCGCAGTTCCTGGGTCCACTGCGAGTGGTCCGGGATGCCGTCGGCGGTCTCCGACGCGAACGGGATCACGCCGGGGCCGGAGTCGGGCAGGAACACCGCGCCGTAGCCGCCGTCGATGTCGCCGCGGTTGATCGTCTCGACGCTCTCGTAGCCGGTGATCGAGTGCAGCGTGTAGTCGCCCAACTCCCAGCGCAGGCGTGCGCTGGCGCCCTGCGATTCCAGCTCTGAGTAGTTCAGGCCGTCCTGCGAGACCTTGTCCTCGTCGAAGCCGGGGACGAAGTTGTTGGTGCCCGGCTCGATGATGTTGGCGCGGAACAGGCGCGCGGTGCCGTTCAACTTGCGCGCGTGCGCGTTGAGCAGCGCCTCGAAGGCATCGCCTTCATAGAGGAACTGCACGCGGCCGGCGGACTCGTCATAGCCCTCGAAGCCGTCGCTGGGGCCGGGATAGGTGTTCTCCACCCAATCCTCGCGACGCTGGTACAGCATCGACGCGCGTGCCGACCAGCGCTCGCTGAGCGCACCGCCGACGGCGCCTTCCACGTTCCACATGTTGTCGCTGCCCACGCCGACCTTGCCGTAGCCGCTGGTCTCCTGCGAGGGCTTGGCCGATTCGAACTTCACCACGCCGGCCGGGGTGTTGCGGCCGAACAGCGAGCCCTGCGGGCCGCGCAGCACTTCGATCTGTTCCAGGTCGAACAGCGGGAAGCCCTTCAGGATCGGGTTTTCCTGCACCACGTCGTCGTACACCAGCGAGACCGGCTGCGAGGTGTTGAGGCGGAAGTCGGTGTTGCCGTAGCCGCGGATGTAGAAGCGCGGGAACGCGCGGCCGAACGAGGACTCGATGTTCAGGCTGGGCACGCGGCCGGACAGGAAGCGGATGTCGGTGCCGCCCGAGGCCAGCACGCCGAGCTGCTCGCCGTTGATGGTGCTGATGGAGACCGGCACGTCCTGGATGTTCTCGACCTTGCGCTGCGCGGTGACTTCCACCGTGTCCAGCGTGGAGGCCTCGGTGGCGGCCGGGGCGGGGGTTTCCTGGGCGAGGGCGGTGCCGAAGGGCAGCAGCGCGGCGATGGCAAAGGCAAGGCGATGCGGCCTGGCGGCGGCAGGACGTACTCGGGACATGGCGGTGGCTATCCGGATGGGTGGTGGGATGGGCGCGCGGCGGCGCTAGCACGCGAATGTTGCATTACAGCAACAGGCGGGGCAATGGCCGGAAGTCCCGTTCGCGACGAAGGTAACGGCGATTCAGCCGGCGCGGCGGCGTCCACCATACCTCCGGCCTTCGCGACGTACGTTCCAGCACCGGGATGACCTTGGGCAGATGACGCCCGGGCAGGGCGCCGGGCTAGACTCGGCGCCCTCTTCCGCCCTCAGGATGGCCCCCATGACGCACTGGTTCTTCAATCTCCCCGGCAGCGCCGACCGCACCGGTCCGCTGGAAGAAGACGCCGCCCGCGCCTACGCGCAACGCAATCCCAGCGCCCTGGGCTGGCGCGAGGGCATGCGCGAGTGGAAGCCGGTGCGCGAGCTGCCCGAACTGGCCGGCAGCGCCGCGCCCCCGCCCCACCTGCCGCCCCTGCCGGGAACTGGTGGGCGCAAGGCCGCCGACGAGATCGACTTCCGCATCGTCGGCGGCGACATGCAGTTCGTCGAGGTTGAGCTGGACCCCGGCGAAAGCGCCATCGCCGAAGCCGGCGCGCTGATGTTCAAGGACAGCAGCGTGCAGATGGACACGGTGTTCGGCGACGGCTCGCACAGCGGCCAGGGCGGCGGCTTCATGGACAAGCTGTTCTCGGCCGGCAAGCGCGTGCTGACCGGCGAGAGCCTGTTCACCACGCTCTACACGCATACCGGCCAGGGCAAAGCCAAGGTCGCGTTCGCGGCGCCCTACCCCGGCACTGTGCTGGCGATGAAGCTGGACGACCACGGAGGCCGCCTGATCTGCCAGAAGGACAGCTTCCTGGCCGGCGCCCGGGGCGTTACCGTCGGCATCCACCTGCAACGCAAGATCCTGACCGGCCTGTTCGGCGGCGAGGGTTTCATCATGCAGAAGCTGGAAGGCGACGGCTGGGTGTTCGTGCACGCCGGCGGCACCGTGGTGGAGCGCGAGCTGCAGGCGGGCGAACGCATCGACGTGGATACCGGCTGCGTGGTGGCGTACCACGCCAGCGTCAACATGGACGTGCGTCCGGTCAGCGGCATCAAGAGCATGTTCTTCGGCGGCGAAGGGGTGTTCCTCGCCACCCTGACCGGTCCCGGCAAGGTGTGGATGCAGTCGTTGCCGTTCTCGCGCCTGGCCGGCCGCATGCTGCAGGCGGCTCCACAGGCGGGTGGGCAGGCCCGTGGTGAAGGGTCGGTGCTGGGCGGGCTGGGCCGCATCCTGGACGGCGACAACAGCTTCTGACGACGCGACGGCGGTTGGCCTGCATTGCGGCGTAGCCCTGTATGCTCCGCCGCTGGTCGCCCCACCCTGCCCCCTCCCCATGCGCCTGATCTCCCGTTCGCGTCCCTTCCTGTTCGCGTTGTGCACGGTTCTGCTTGCCGCCTGTGGTGGCGACAACGTGCGCCCCGCGCCGCCCGCCGCGGTGGTGAAGCCGGTGCCGGCGGCGCCGAAGCCCAAGGTCGGCATCGCGCTGGGTGGCGGCGCGGCGAAGGGGTTCGCGCACATCGGCGTCATCAAGATGCTGGAAGCCAACGGCATCGAGCCGGTGGTGGTCTCCGGTACCAGCGCCGGCAGCGTGGTGGGCGCGCTGTACGCCAGCGGCATGGACCCCTTCCAGATGCAGAAGCAGGCGTTCGCGCTGGACGAGGCGAAGATCCGCGACGTGCGGCTGTTCTCCGGTGGCCTGGTGCAGGGGCTGAAGCTGCAGGACTACGTCAACGGCCTGGTCGGCAAGCGCAACATCCAGCAGTTGGCGAAACCCTTCGCCGCCGTGGCCACGCAACTGGAAACCGGTGAGCGCACGGTGTTCGTGCGCGGCAACACGGGCCAAGCGGTGCGTGCGTCCAGCAGCATCCCCGGCGTGTTCGAACCGGTGGTGATCGGCAAGGCGAGCTACGTGGACGGCGGCGTGGTGAGTCCCGTGCCGGTGGATGCCGCACGCCAGCTGGGTGCGGATTTCGTCATCGCCGTGGACATCTCCACCAAGGCGCCGGGCACCAAGCCGGGCAGCATGCTGGGCATCGTCAACCAGTCCATCGGCATCATGGGCCAGCGCCTGGGCGAACAGGAACTCGCGCGCGCCGACATCGTCATCCGGCCGAAGGTCAACGACATCGGGCCGGCCGATTTCGAGCAGAAGAACAACGCCATCCTCGAGGGCGAACGCGCCGCGCTGGCCGCCATGCCGCAGATCAAGGCGAAACTGGCCGAACTGCAGCGCACGCGCAACGCCGCGCATGCGGCCCGACATGCGCCGCCGAAGCCCGACCCGCGCTGCCTGGAGGAGCCTTCGCGCCTGGGCCGCCTGTTCGGCCGCGACGTGAAGTGCGACGCCAGCGGCCAGCCGGTGAAAGCACCGTAACGGGCATTCAACCCAGCGCGCGCAGCGTACGCGGCATCAACGGCGACAGCAGGACCGACGCGGCACCGAAACGCAACAAGGCGCCCACCAGGGAAACACCCTCGCCCCACGCCCACATCATCAGTCCTGCCACCAGCGCGGTCGCGATGAACACCAGCACGGCCACCAGGGTCAGGCCCAGCTCCAACCAGCGCTCGCCACGTGTCTGTGCACGCGGATCCGGTTGCGGCTGACGCATGCGCTGGACCAGCTGCGCCGCGGCCACCGGCGCCAGCAACGTCACCGCCAGCGTGCGTGCGGCGGCGTGCCCGCACACCAGCGCCGCCAGCAGGAGGCAGGCGCCGTAGACCGCGCTGCCTTCCATCATCGGTGCGGCGGCATGCCCCGCCCAGGCGCCCAGGGCCAGCACGCCCACGCCCTGCCCCGCCAACGCGAGCCCATCGGCGCGGTTCATGCGGCCACCCGCTGCAGGTTGTCGCGCGCGCGTGTTTCCAGTGCGTCGTGGAACCGGGCGGTGCTGTAGATGCGCGGACGCTGCAGGAAGCCCCGCAGGATCTCGCGTCGCTTGCGCCGGAACAGGAAGCCAGGCACGTATGCGTATTCCTTGCGGATCTGCTGCTCGTACTCGTCGAAGCGCGTGCGCTCCGCGCCGAGGATGGACAGGTCGATGTCGACCAGCAGTTGTTCGTCGCGGCCCGACGGCACGGCGGTATGTCGTGTGGCCATCACCAGCGCGTGCACGCGTTGCGCCGCCTCCGCCGTGACGCCGGCACCGGCCAGCGCGGCGCGCGCCCACTCGGCGCTGCGCTGTTCGTTGTCATGGCTCTTGATGTCATAGATGGCATCGTGGAACCACAGCGCGAGCTCGACCTCGTCCGGATGCCCGGCCAGCGCGCGCGCATCATCGAACGCCGACAGGCATTCACCGAGGTGCTGCTGCGTGTGGTAGTGGCGCTGGGGCTCGGCATAGGCGGCCTTCAGCTGGGCGAACAGCGCACCACCCTCACCCACCGCGCCGATGCCGGTCCATGCGCGTTGCCAGGAAGATTCGAAAGCATCCATGACGCAGTCTAGGCCGAAAGCATCGGTCGGAGTAACGGGTGGGAGCGACGTCAGTCGCGACGGCTAAGCTGGGTGACTGACGGCGACAGCCGCGGGCTCGCTCGGGTTCCGCGTCGCGACTGACGTCGCTCCCACAGGACCCGCGTTGCCCGTTTCACGCCTTCGGCAGTCCATGCCCGCCCACCGGCACCGTCTCGACATGACTGTCGAAACCGGCGATCAGTGGCCGCGCTTTCGCGATGGCCTGCTGCACCGCGGGCAACGACAGCGACGCCTTGTGGCTGGCGGCATCGGTCCAGGCTTCGGTGATCCAGATGGCGTCGGCGTCGGCGGGATCCTGCGCGACGATGTAGCTCAGGCAGCCCGGCATGCCGCCCACGCCATCGAGCAGGATCGCAATCAACGCGTCGCGCTGGCCTGGCGTGGCCCTCATTCTTCCAATCAGTCCATACATGCGGGGATTCTCCTCGGGTTGGGCGGCGACAGGCAGGAAGACGGCGATACCCGCCATGCCGAAGCTCGCCAGCAGATGGCGGCGCGCGGCATCCACATCAGGCCACGCGGTCTGCCGGGTGATGCACGCCGTCGCGGGTGGGCACGTCGCCCAGGTCGAACGGATTGACGCCTTCCAGGCAGCCCACGTTGTAGCCGTACTGCTGCGGGTTGGAGCGTCGCTGGTGGTGGGTGTAGATGCCGCACCGCGTGCAGAAGAAATGCTGCGCGGTGTGGGTGTTGAACGTATAGCGCCCCAGCACGTCGCGACCGGCGAGAAGGGTGATGCCCGACAGCGGCACCGACGCCACCACCGCTCCGCGGCGACGGCACATCGAGCAGTCGCAACGGCGCGGGTCGACGATGCCATCCGGCAGGTCCAGTTCAAGCACCACGGCACCACAGTGGCAGCTCGCTCGATGCTTCGGCTGGATGGGGGTAGGACCGACCTGTCTGATCATGGCGCGCGAGAGGGGCAAGAAGGAGCGCGTTGTAGCACGGCACGCGACCACATCCTGTCCTCGTCCTGCGCGGGTGGCCGCGATCAGCCTTTCGGCAGCGGCAGGCCGCCGAACGTCTTCACCGCGCGCAGCACGAAACTGGAATTGACGTCGGCCACGCCGCTGGCATTGAGCAGCTTGTCCAGCAGGAACTGCGAGAAGTGCTCCAGGTCCTGCACCACCACGTGCAGCAGGTAGTCCATGTCGCCGGTCAGCGCATAGCAGGCCACCACTTCGTCCCACGCCTGCACGCTGTCGCCGAAGTGGTCGATGCTGGTCTGGCCATGTTTCTCCAGCTGCACCCGCACGAAGGCCTGCAGGCCCAGGCCCACCGCCTTGGGTTCGACCCGGGCGGAATAGCCGGCGATCACGCCAGCGGCTTCCAGCCGCTGGATGCGGCGCAGGCAGGCCGACGGCGACAGGTTCACCTGGGCGGCGATATCCGTGTTGGCGGCCCGCCCCTCGCGCTGCAGCAGGGCCAGCAGGCGCAGGTCGGTGCGGTCGAGCGGGGCGATTTCGGCCATTTGCTGCTCGCTTCGGCTTTATGACGCAACATTATTGCGCCAAGCGGCGATATGCGTGCAACTTTGCAACCCTGTTGCGCCGGTGAGCCGCTAGCATCGTGGCATCAGCCAAGGTCGGGAGTCGCCCATGAACGAGCCGCGCCGCGTCGAGCACCAGCAGACCGACAAGGGCTACGTGCCGGTCTACACGACCGCGGTCGTCGATCAGCCCGCCGATTACCCGGTGGCGGATCACGACACCTGGGGCAAGCTCTACGAGCGCCAGCGCGCGCTGCTGGTGGGCCGCGCCTGCGACGAGTTCCTGCAGGCCCAGGACGCGATGGGCATGAGCCCCGACCGGATTCCCCGCTTCGAGGAATTGAACGAGGTGCTGCGCGATGCCACGGGCTGGCAGCTGATCGGCGTGGAAGGGCTGTTGCCGGAACTGGAATTCTTCGACCACCTGGCCCATCGCCGCTTCCCGGTCACGTGGTGGATCCGCCGGCCCGACCAGATCGACTACATCGCCGAACCCGACCTGTTCCACGACCTGTTCGGCCACGTACCGCTGCTGATGAACCCGGTGTTCGCCGACTACATGGAGGCGTACGGCAAGGGTGGCGTGAAGGCGCACGGCATCAACGCCGACGCCCTGCAGTACCTGACGCGCCTGTACTGGTACACGGTGGAATTCGGCCTGATCAACACCAAGGACGGCCT